>OLSX01001166.1_pt1 | contig 25416 bp, 19 predicted proteins | sample 1673141 | NCBI WGS metagenome assembly OLSX01 (sample SAMEA3136759, study PRJEB25190) | human gut metagenome | biome: human gut; feature: human-associated habitat; material: faeces | place: Austria | collected 2013
TTTAATATACAGACAGCAGGTTGCAATAAAGGCAGCATGGCGTGTATGTCCGTTTTCTGACGATAGTAGTTCAGCCACAAGCTTTTGTCGATACCGACATTTATATTTTCATTCGTCAGGTTACTGATGTCGACAAATGACAGTCCGGTGTAGACAGCAAATACAAACACGTCCCTCACGATGGAGAGGTTGACGGGCAAAGGGACTTCCTCGATGCTCTTCAGTTCCTTTTCGGACAGGAATCCTCTTTCTACTTTCGTTTTCTTGGCGTTGAGCAGGCAGACAGGGTTCCGGCTTATCCATTCGTTTTGCAGGGCGACATTCATCACCTTTTTGAAACGCTGGATATGCTTCAATGCACCATTGACAGCGCATACGGTCTCCCCTTCCCTCTTATAGCCTTGCAGATAGGCGTAAAACTCATAAACGAAAGCTTTGTCAATGGCGGTCAAATCATAGTCAGAGACATGGTATTTGATACGTATAAAGTTGAGCAGGTGTTTCTTCGTTACGTGATAGCCGACAAATGTACTGGCACGGAGATTTTTCTTCTCCATGATTTCATGGTAATCAAACAGTGTGCTGATGGTAGAGAACTCATTATCCTGTGTCTGAAACATGAGTTTGAAGTTCTCAATGTTGAGAGGGTAGTTTTTCTGTCTGATTTTGATAACGGTATCTTCGATCGTGATTTTCAAATCTTCGATATACCGGTTGGCTTCTTTGTCATTGGCGGTCTTACCAAGTGACTTTTGCGCAACTGCCGACCATGATTCAGACCGTAGGTATAGTTTCGTGGGAATTTCGTATCTTTGTCCCGAAATCGTAACCCGACATGAAAGAGGTGACAGTTTTTCATTCGTTCTTCCTTTCCTTATCCAGAAAAGAACATTGAAAGTTTGCTTTTTTTGGCTCATCATTGCTTTTTTTTGAGAACCGCTCAAAAAAATATCAAAAAAGAGCATTCGTGTCACCGAATTAGCCACCGAATTAGCGTCAACTTTTTTCGGATGGTATTTGTCAAAGCACAAAAAAACCCGCTAAAATTGCATTTTTAGCGGCTTTCTTTGTATCCGATAGCAATGTAACCGAAAAAAGATAACAGCGATTCGGTGATCCACATTTTCGGTGGCAGGTATTGAGATAATATGTTAATGTGTCAATATACCAATTGGCTGCACCGTGTACCGCATGACATTGGCATATTGACACATTATTAAATCGTTACTCTTCTTCTTTAATCGACTCGTCGATTACTTTTATTTTCTGCAGAACCAATTCCAAGTCGGCTTTTAGTTTCTCTACCTTTCGGTTGAGTTCCGTAAGCAGACTGTTTCCTTTCTTAGATGCAGAAGTTAAAAAGCCAAGGTTGTTCTCATAAGTCTGGAGTTCGCTCTTCATGTTCTCATAAGCACGAACAAGCTTTTCACGTTCTCTGTATAAAGTTTGTGAACCTCCACTCTGAATGTTACTGATGTTTGACTTAAAGTTACTGAGTTTTCTGTTGGACGCACTGATATTGAAGCGTTCAAACAATTGGTCGACTAAGCTATGGTATTGCTTATACAATTTGTCTTTCTCTTTAAATGGAACATGACCTATTGTACCCCATTCTTTCATCAGTTCACGAACTTGTTTGCTCGCTTCTTCCGTATCTATGGACTCGTCGATAGCGCTTAACCGGGGGATAATTTCTTTTTTCTTCTCCATGTTTTCCAGTTCGACCGAACGTTGTGAAGAAGTGGCTTTATTTTTTTGTTCAAAGAAATAATCACAAGCTGAAATAAAACGTTTCCATATGGTATCCGAATGTTTTTTGGGAACCGGGCCGATTGTTTTCCATTCTTTTTGGAGTTTGGTCAACGTATCGGCGGTTGCTTTCCAATCTGTACTTTCTTTTAAGCTTTCTGCCTTTTCACAAAGAGCCTTTTTCTTTTCCAGATTTTCATTCATACCTTCTTTCAAAGTTTTGAAGAATTCTCCTTTTTTCTTGAAGAAATCATCACAAGCGTGACGGAAACGCTCGAATATTTTTACATTCATCTTTTGCGGGGCAAAACCGATTGTTTTCCACTTGGTTTGCAGGGCAATAACTTCCTGGGTTTTGTTTTCCCACGCGGAGAATGTTTTCAGTTCATCATATTCTATTGATTCTACAATCTCGCAAATCACTGTTTTTTGATCAAGATTATGTTGTTCCGCTTCTTTCAACGCCTCAAAGTGCTGCTGGTGGCGACGATTGACGACTGTGGATGCTGCTTTAAAACGATTCCAAACCTCATCACGCAATTCTTTGGCAACCGGACCCGTATCACGGAATTCCTGATGCAACTTTTGCAGTTGATGGAAAGCGGATATGACATCTTCTTCATCGGCCAATTTTTCGGCTGCTTCGCAAAGACGATTTTTTATTTCAAGATTCTTTTTGAAGTCATATTCGCGGAATTCGTTGTTTAGCTTCAATATGTCATAGAACTTTTCTACATACAACTGGTAACTTTTCCAAAGTTCGTTGACTTTAGCTTGCGGAATCAGTTTCGTTTCGTTCCATTGTTGTTGAAGCTTCTTGAATTCTGTATATGATTTGTTGGCGTCATCAGGTGATTCCACCAATTCTTTCAGTTCTTCAATGATTGAAAGTTTGATTTGCAGATTTTCTTCTTTTTGTCTTTCCAACTCGGCCATTTGTGCGCTTCTCTTTTCCTTGATAATGGCCATTACATTTTTGAACTCTTCTTCTATCGCATCGCTTTGTGGTGCGTAGTCTTCTTCGGAGCCGCCATTGTCAATGAATTGTTTTTTAGCTGCTTCCAATTCAGCATTATGAAATTTGTAAAAGCTTTGTTTCAAGCTGTCCAATTCTTGCTTACCGGCACTTTCTGCATTCAAGGCAAGCTCTTTCATTCTCGCAAGCACTTCCTCTTTGGTGGTCAGACGAGATGTAGTTTCAACTTGTTCTTCAGCATTTGCTTCTTCAGTCGGAGTTTCTGTTATTGCTTCGGAAACCTCAACTGTTTTCTTTTCTTCTTCTAACTCCCCTTGATTCAAAGGTTGGTTAGTGTCATGAGAGTCCATCATTGTATATTCGTTTTAGGAAATTAGGATTTAAGTCCTTTTATTACATTAGGTCACAAATTAATGAAATAAAACGATTACTTCATACTTTTTTGCCTGATTTTTTTTCATTTATTTTCTATTTAGGACAATAAAACAGTGATTCCCATATAAAGCATCATGCCGATGATGTCATTCGTGATGGCAATAAATGGTCCTGTGGCGATTGCCGGGTCTATTTTCAGCCTTTCAAGAGTCATCGGGACTAATGTGCCGAAAATAGAAGCAAACATGACTACTGCAAACAAACTGATGGATACAGAATAGGTCACGGTTGCCATGGCGCCAAAGCGGATGAAGTTATACGTGTACACTAATAAAGAGATGATGGTCGCATTGATTAATGCTACCACTGCCTCTTTAGCCACTTGTTTAAGTGTATTTTTGGAATCGAGCGAACTGTTGGCCAATCCTTGCACGATGAGCGCGGAAGATTGTGTTCCTACGTTTCCTCCCGTACCGCCGATAAGCGGGATGTAGAGAGCCATCTCCGGGTGTGCTGCAAAAGTCGCATCGAAATTGCCTAATATCATTGAATTGCCAATTCCTCCCAGCATGCCGATGATTAACCACGGAAGACGCGCCGTTGTTTGACGAAAGACATTATCGTCGGTTTCTACATCTTGCGAAAGACCGGAAGCCAATTGATAGTCTCGTTCCGACTGCTCGCGGACTTCGTCCATCACGTCGTCAACGGTGATTTGTCCGACGAGACGTCCTATACTGTCCAGTACGGGGATAGCAACAAGGTCATATTTCTCAATAATCTGAGCAACCTCATCAAGGGGAGTATCTACGTGTACGGAGATCGGGTCTTTCTGCATCACGTGTTTTACTTTCGACACAGAAGGAGAGGTGATCATTTTTTTTAAGGGAAAGATACCGCGTAACCGTTCGTCGTCATCTATTACATATACATAATAGATTTCATCCAATTCTTCGGCTTGCTGGCGCATCTCTTTCAAGCATTCCGGCATACTCCAGTTCTCATTGACGAGTACCATTTCCGTACCCATCAACCCACCGGCCGTATCTTCATCGTATTTCAAAAGGTCTACGATATCGCCGGCCTGTTCTATATCTTCAATGTGCGAAAGAACCTCTTCCTGCTTTTCTTCGTCGAGTTCGCGCATCAGGTCTACGGCATCGTCCGTATCCATATAATCGACGAATCGTTTGGCTATGGTTTCCGAAGGTAGAATCTCAAGGAATTCTTTACGAACATCCTCATCCATTTCTACCAGTACGTCAGCGGCTGTTTCATTATCGAGCAACCGGTAGACAAAACGGGCTTCTTCTGCGTTGAGGTCATTACACAACTCTGCTATGTCGGCCGGGTGCAGGTCAACAAGAAGCTCTTTTACTTTATCGGCATCTTTCAGTTCGATAAGTTGTTTGACGTTGTCTATGTATTCCTCGTTCATCTCCATAATTGCATCTCCAATTTTATGATTTACAATTTACGATCGAAAACTATTGTAATTTAATTCTCTTCTTAACGATCCATTGTTTTCAGTGCCTTTTCCACACTGTTTGTCAGGTTAATGAATTCTTGCACGGATAATTGTTCCGGACGTTTATTAAATAATGCATCTTCCGTCAATGGACATTCTTTACCTAAAATCGGTTTGATGGAATTGCGCAATGTTTTTCGGCGTTGGTTAAAGGTGGTTTTTACTACCTGTTTGAAAAGTTTTTCATTGCAGCCTAACTCGATGGTTTCATTACGTGTCATGCGTATTACGGCACTTTTTACCTTAGGTGGCGGATTGAATACGTGCTCGCTGACCGTAAAAAGGTATTCAACATGATACCAGGCCTGTATCAATACACTGAGGATGCCGTAAGTCTTGCTTCCGGGACCTGCGGCTATGCGTTCGGCCACTTCTTTCTGGATCATGCCGGTACAGCCGTCAGCGCGGAGGACGATTTTTTGGCCGCAGAGAGTGTGGCGCGCCTGAGCCGCGCGCTGGAGCAGCAATTATCCCCCATGGAAAATGAGGTGCTGCGCCTGCACATCAGCGGTTTTCGATATGCGGATATTGCCACCCGTCTGAACAAAAGCCCAAAGGCGGTAGACAACGCATTACAGCGTATTCGTAAGAAGTTGACGCTTCTTTTTGAATAAATCTTATGAGAGGTAGTTAAGGTCCAATGTACGAAGACAAAACATTAGTCTGCAAGGATTGTGGGAACGAATTCGTCTTTACAGCCGGTGAACAGGAGTTCTATGCTGAAAAGGGATTTGTCAATGAGCCCCAGCGCTGCAAAGCTTGCCGTAGCGCAAGAAAAGCCGCCGCTCGCGGTCCCCGTGAAATGCACGACGCTGTTTGCGCCAACTGCGGCGCAGCCTGCAAGGTTCCCTTTGAGCCGCGGGAAGACCGTCCGGTTTATTGCAGCGAGTGCTTTGCGAACATGAAAGCAGAGTAACCGGTTATTGATATAAATCTATAAATAGCATCTATTTCAATAGCAAAAAAGAACAGCTATCCGCAAGGATAACTGTTCTTTTTCTTTTGCACTATTTATTCTTTGCCGTTCCAGCAATAGGTGCAAAGCTGATCCGCAGGAATACCTACGGAAGCGATCATATCGTCCAGTCGATGATAGCGCAAGCTGGTAAAGTGCAGCTTTTCGCCGATTTTTTTCACCATGGCGGCGTATTTTTCGCTGTCCGGGTCGGCATATTCTGCCAGCACTTCCTTTGTGGGATCGCCGCCCTCCAGTTCCAGGATCACTCGACGAGTGATCAGTTCCATCTCTGAGGTAGAACGGGAAAAGTTCAGGTACTTACAACCAAACAGTAACGGCGGGCAGGCCGGCCGGATGTCAATGCCGTAAAAGCAAGGATACTTGAGCTCAGGGCTACCGATAGCCACATGGACTTCCTTGGCCCCTGCTTCCCGCAGAAGCTGGACAATCCGCCGACTGGTCGTTCCTCGAACAATGGAGTCGTCAATCAGCAGCAGGCTCTTACCCTCAATCAAATCGTGCACCGGAATCAACTTCATCTTAGCGATCAGGTTGCGCTTGGTCTGGTTGGGTGGCATAAAAGAGCGGGGCCAGGTAGGCGTGTACTTAACAAATGGACGAGAAAACGGAATGCCGGAGGCGTTGGCATAGCCGATGGCGTGGGCAATGCCGGAGTCTGGCACACCAGCCACAATGTCCGGCTTGGCGTTGTCTCGGCCTGCCAGCAGTTCACCGCAGTGGTAGCGCATTTTTTCTACGCTGATCCCTTGATAGGACGAGGACGGATAACCGTAATACACCCATAGGAAGGTGCAAATTTTCATTTTTTTGCCCGGTGCAACCAACTGCTGCACACCGTCCGGCGTGAGCACCACGATCTCGCCGGGGCCAAGTTCTCTGTCATCGGTATAGCCCAAGTTTAAATAGGCGAAGCTTTCAAAGCTGGCGCAGTAACCGTCCGTCTTTTTGCCCAGCACAATGGGTGTGCGCCCCAGCTTGTCCCGAGCAGCATACACCCCTTTGGGGGTCAAAAGCAGCATACTCATAGAGCCGTCGATCACATCTTGCGCGTAGCGAATACCCTCTACAAAATTCTCTTTTTGATCGATCAGCGCTGCCACCAGTTCCGTGGGATTGATCTCGCCGTTGTGCATTTCAAAGAAATGGGCGTTGGTCCCGATAATTTCATCTACAATAGCGTCTGCATTATTGATCTTCCCTACCGTTGTAATGGCAAAAGTCCCGTGATGGGAGCGCACAAGTATGGGCTGTGCCTCAAAATCGGAAATACAGCCGATGCCCATGGTACCGTGCATTTCCTGAGACTCCTTGGTGAACTTCGTACGAAACGGCGCGTTTTCAATATTGTGTATGGCTTTGTCAAAACCGGTTTCCGGGTCATACACCGCCATTCCTGCCCGGCGTGTGCCCAGGTGGGAGTGGTAGTCCACCCCGAAAAACAAATCAAATACGCAATCCTCTTTGGATACTGCGGCAAAATATCCGCCCATTACTCCACATCCTCTCCTTGGAATGTGCCTATTATAACAGATGATTCGCAAAATACAAAGAAAAATTGCAATATTTTTTACAAAATTAAGGCTAACGGTTGTACCGATGGCCTTGTGGCGAAAAATCGCAGCAGATTTACAAACAGGCAGCAGTCTCCGACTGCCTTCGTTTATTTTGTTTTTGCCGATTTGACCGCGGACCATTTGGAGTAGACTTTTTTGCCTTTTTTGGCAATAAAAAAAGCCCGGTACGCCTAGGCACACCGAGCCCCCGCAGTTAAACCACGGTCAGAGATACATCGTCCAGAATGACGCTGTCATCCGTGCCGCCGGTTGCTTCCAGATAGACTGTCACTGTGGTCACATTCTCCGGCACCACAGTACTGATTACCTGATAATAACCAAAATTCGGCGCCGTCTTAACCATATCCTGAGAACGCACCGACACATCAGCCGCAATTGATTCGCCGCCGGCTGCGTCTGTAAAGATGATCCTGCCAGTCACTGCCGGTTGATCCCCTACCCCTTGGGCATAAAAGGAAAGCCGGTAATAGCTGCCTGGGGCAGCTGCGAGCGTCTGGCGCATTTGCGCACCTGATGCCAGTTGCACCGCTGACAAACCGCTGTGCACCTGACCGGCGGCAGTGGCCTGCCCAGCCAAAGCCTCGTTGTTCACCGTCCAGCCGGTGGGAACGGTATCGGTGAACTGCTCCATAGTGCCATTGGTCACCAATTCGCCGGGCAGCACCGTTCCGGTAGCACCCGTGGCACCCGTAGGTCCGGTAGGCCCTGTTGCACCGGTAGCACCTGTTGCACCCGCTGTACCGGCAGGACCTGTTGCGCCGGTAGCACCCGTAGCGCCGGTAGCACCCGTGGCACCGGTAGGACCTGCAACACCCGTGGCACCGGTAGGTCCTGTTGCGCCTGCAAAACCAGCAGCTCCGGTTGCACCGGTTGGACCTGTGGGCCCCATTTGGCCGTTACTACCCGGTGCGCCGGTGGGACCTGTGGGCCCCATTTGGCCGTTACTGCCGGCCGCACCGGTAGCGCCCGTAGGACCCATAGGACCGGTAGGGCCGATAGCGCCAACACCCGGACCTGTGGGGCCGGTGGGACCGGTAGGCCCTATTGGACCGGTAGGCCCAACAATGGTGGGACAGCAGGAACAGGCAGGCTTGCAGCAAGCGTCGCAGCAAGGTTGGTTTTTATAAATCGTTGTATTCATCGGGTTTGCTCCTTATCCTCTCCAATAGACGGCAGGTCGGCAGGGTGCTGCAGTGCGGCAAAATAGGCTGCGTTCTGCTGCACGGCGGCATCATCGGGTCGGTACGCTGCGGCTTGGGCATTGCAGCGGGCAGCCGCTGCATGATCCCCCATACGATCATAACAAACGCAAAGCCGCAGGTACGGCAAGTACCCGGTGTCATCCGTGTTTACAAAGCCGCTATGCAGGTCCTGTGGAAGTTCCAGCGCCCACTTGTACCAACAAATCGCCGCCGGATAATCCCCTTGTTCCAGTAACAGATCACCGCAACCGCATACCAGGTCCGCCCGAGGTGCTCCCAGGGCAAAGCTCCGGCACAATGCAGCAAACGCACCCTTCCGATCCCCTTGGACGTGCAGGGCTGCACTCAGAAACTTGCAGGCCTCCAACTGATCCGGCACCCAGCCGTCGCCGGGCGCCAAAAACGCCTGCAATTCCTGTACCGCACGGTTATACTGCCGATGGTAGTATAACTCCCGCCCGTAGTAGAATCGATCTCGGGGCGTAAACAACTCCCCTGCCGCCGCCATCTTTTCATAGATTCGTAGGTTTCGGGTGGTGTACGCTGTCTTGATTGATCGATGCGTCACGGCAATATTCACTGTAATTCTGGTGCCCGGGCACTGAATATATTCGTGTACCCGACCGAGCCAAACCGGTCTCGCCGCACGGCGCACCAACCGCTCTCGATCAAAGAAAAAAGTGGGATTGCCATGACTGTCAAAAGCGGTGTTGTAGCGCATCATCACCACATCTGCCGGGGATTGGTCCAGCCGATTTTTCAGACACAACAACGCATCCAGATCCTCCGGCAACAGCACATCGTCTGCGTCCAGCCACAGGATGTAATCCCCGGTGGCCTTGGCAAAGGATGCATTGCGTGCCGCTGCAAAATCATCTACCCAGGCAAAGTCAAAAATCCGATCGGTATAGGCAGCCGCCACCGCCTTGGTGCCGTCCATGCTGCCGGTGTCTACCACAATGATCTCATCCACCGCCGGTGCCACGCTCTCCAGGCACCGTCCCAGTACCGCTTCCTCGTCCCGTACGATCATACAAAGGCTGATACTCGCCACTGTCACCCCTCCTACGAACCTATCTCATTCTATGCAAAAGAGAAAAATCTGTGTTTTTGCATTTTTTGTAAAAATTCTCTTGACTTTCCCACATACGCTATGCTATACTACCAAAGCAAGATAGCTACGGGGCATTAGCGCAGTTGGGAGCGCGCCACACTGGCAGTGTGGAGGTCAGGGGTTCGAATCCCCTATGCTCCACCAAGTCCACTGTAATTTCGGTTACAGTGGTTTTTTTTATTTTCAGCGTACAAAAAGCAGCGGAACCACCAACCAATAGGAGAAAAACCATGCGCCAAAGGCCACTGAAACAAATTCGATTCATGAAAGCGCTTCCCGCCCTATTCTGCGCCGGTATTGCCGTACTGCTTCCCCTGCTCACCGGCTGCAATAAAGAAACGCCCACGGTTACCGAACCTACAACCACAGTTACCACCACAGAAAACACCGCACAAACATTTGCCCGCCAGCGGGTAGAGGACAGCATTCAGACTGCGCTGGAGCTGGTGAAGAAGAACCCTGTGGGCGGCTGGTTCTCCACGGTCAGCTACGAATACCAACAGGACAATGCCGCCTATGCCGAGCTAAACGGCGACCAACAGGCACTCTATGACGAAATGCTCCCAAAAGTGAAAGATCTGACCCCTTTTACATACACGGCCAAGGACCGAGGCTACGCTGTGCTGGACAATGTTTTGATGGCTGCATCAGCGCTGTGTCGGGATCACCCGGAATATGAGAATTATTTTGATATAGAAGAAGTCGTAGAGGGCGACCGCACCACGGCTCTGCGGGCCTGCTACTTTTTGCCCTACGACGCAACAGGCGCCGAAGCGAATACCAAGCAGATAAAAGAGGAAATACAGATCTTTGAAGAAGAATGCAATTTGATCGTCAGCGCGATTCCAAAGACCTTTAGCACCTACGATAAGTACCGCTACCTGGCAGCGGTGATCTCCTTGCGCACCACTTATGACAACGACTCCGCCGGCGGCAAACCTACTGCCACCGCCTACGGCACCATCGAGGGCGGGTCGTCCATTTGTCAGGGCTATGCCAGCGGATTTGAATACCTTTGCCGCAAGGCAAATTTGTGGTGCACACAGGTCAGCGGCGTGTCCCAAAACACCGCCCACGCCTGGAACCTGGTAAAACTGGAAAGCGGCACCTACCATGTAGATTTGACCTGGGCCGATGCAGACGGCAACACGCCGCTGGACCCCGCCTGGCAAAGCTATTTTATGCTGACCCAAGAAGAAATCCTGCTGGATCACCAAATTGACGACAGCACGGTGGCCACCGGCAAAAATCAGCCCCAAACCCCAGCGCCATAACGCCTGCAAGATTGGGAACGATAGTAAAAAAGCAAAAGGACCTTGCAGCAGCAGGGTCCTTTATTAAGTCAAAATATCACTCTTTCACCGTCAAGGCACTGAATGCGTCGCGAACGGTGCGCACCGGCACAATATCCAATTCTTTTTTAAGGTCCCTGGACAGGGATTTGTAATTATGGAATGGGATCACACAGCGCTGGAAGCCCAGGCGACCGGCCTCCTGCACGCGCTGTTCGCAATGGCTGACAGCGCGAATTTCGCCTGCCAAGCCGATCTCGCCAAAGGCCAGCACCTTGTCGCCGATCACCGCGTCCTTCAGCGAGGACACCAGCGCCATTGCCACAGACAGATCCGCCGCCGGCTCGTCCAACCGCAGACCGCCGACCACATTGATATAAGCGTCCATGGTGTTGAAGAAAAAGCCCGCCCGCTTTTCCAATACCGCAATGAGCATTGCCATACGGTTAAAATCAAAGCCGGTGCTCATACGCCGGGGCGTGCCGAAGCCGGTTGCCGTTACCAATCCCTGCACCTCCGCCAAAATCGGTCTGGATCCTTCCATTACACAGGCCACACAGGTGCCGCTGGCGTTCTTTGGACGACCGGAGAGCATCATCAACGAAGGATTTTCCACCTCCAAAAGCCCCTCTTGGGTCATCTCAAACACACCGATCTCATTGGTGGAGCCGAAGCGGTTCTTCACCCCTCGGAGAATACGGTAAGAGTAGTTCCGCTCGCCCTCAAAGTACAGCACCGTATCCACAATATGCTCCAGAACCTTAGGTCCGGCAATGGCGCCGTCCTTGTTCACATGGCCTACTACAAAAATAGGGATACCGTAGGTTTTGGCTGTGTGCATAAAAATATTGGTGCACTCCCGCACCTGGGTCACGGATCCGGCAGAAGAAGTCACCTGATCATACACCATGGTTTGAATGGAGTCAATGATCACAATATCCGGCTTTTCACTGCGAATGGTCTCGGCAATACTGCCCACATCCGTCTCTGCCAAAATGTATAGACTGTCCGTAGTCACACCCAGCCGATTGGCACGCAGCTTGATCTGATTGGCAGACTCCTCGCCACTCACATAGAGAATGGTATGGTGCTGTCCTAAGTGCTGACAGGCTTGCAGCAAAATGGTGGATTTACCGATACCCGGATCGCCACCTAAGAGCACCAGGCTGCCCTCCACAATACCGCCGCCCAGCACCCGGTCAAACTCATGAATACCGGTGGATATACGCCGCTCCACGTCTTCTGTAATTTCCGACAAACGTTTTAACGGTCGCGAGGCATAACCGCCGCTGCTGCGCTTGGTGCCTACGGATTTGACCGCCGGGGTCTCCTCATTCATGGTGTTCCACTCGCCACAGCCCGGGCACTTGCCGTACCACTTGCCGCTCTCGTAGCCGCATTCGCTGCAAATATACATACTCCTCTGTTTTGCCATTACGGTAACTCCCCTGTTTTCATGGTGTCGCTAAGCCCTGCCAAAATGCAAAAGGCCACGCGGCGCCGATAAACATCCTGTTTTAACTGATTATTTTCTTTTACATTGCTCATAAAGCCGCACTCCACCATCACAGAGGGCACTTTGGCTTTATAAAGAAGATAATAACTGTCGTCCGACGGCTTGTTCTCCCGACGATTACCCGGCTGCAAGTGCTGCTTGTCATAAGCTAAAATATGAGCAGCCAGTGCCTTGCTCAACGGATCGTTCACCGTGTACCAGATCTGCATCCCCCACTGGGAGGTATCGGCAAAATGGTTTTGATGAATAGAAACCAGCACCGCATTATCCACGCTGTTAATATAGTCAAAACGGTTATACAAATCTGAGCGTTTTTTGTCGTCTCCGGCCTTGTAGACCAGGTAGTCCCCGGTGCGGGTCATCGAGGCGGGTATGCCGCTGATCACCGCAAAAGCATACAAATTCCGGGCAATGGCCAGGTTGATCTCTTTCTCTGCCGTGCCGTCCGCCGCCACCGTGCCCACATCCATGCCGCCGTGGCCCGGGTCAATGACCAAATTGTAGCGCGCCTTGGGGTACTGCACCGCCGAGGGCACAGACTGCCGCAACAGCACTTGCAGAGACAGGCAGGTCACAAACACAAACGCCACGCACAGCGCAGCGGGAAAAACACGCTTCACAAAAATCACCCGTACATACTATGCGGGTGCGTCCTTGCTTATTATTATAACCGCCCGGCGTGCCCGGCGCAAGTACCGGTTGCATTTTAAGACGGACTGGGTTATAATTTGGACAGAAAGGCGTGATTTTATGAAAATTGTAAATTTAGACGGCTATACCACCAACCCCGGCGACCAAAGCTGGGACTGGATGGGCAACTATGGCGACTATAAGGTCTATGACCGTACAACGGCTGCCCAAGTGGTAGAACGCGCCAAAGGTGCAAATTTGCTGATTATCAACAAAACCGTCCTTGACCGTGCAACGCTGGAAGCGTTGCGCCCGGAGCTGGAATACATTGGGCTGCAATCCACCGGCTACAATGTGGTAGACTGTGCGGCAGCCAAGGAGCTGGGTATTACCGTGTGCAACATTCCCGCTTACTCCACCAATGCGGTAGCGCAGCTGGTGTTTGCTTTTATCCTGTCCTTTACCAACCAGGTTGCAGTGCATACACAGGCGGTAGAAAACGGTGAATGGTGCCGGTGCCCGGACTTTTGTTTTTGGAAAACACCGCTGATGGAATTAGACGGCAAAACCTTGGGCATCTTTGGGTTTGGCGCAATCGGGCACAGAGTGGCACAGATTGCAGAAACATTCGGCATGCAGGTGCTGGTGTGCACCCCGCACGAAAAGCCCTTGGACGGGCTGCACAGCACCCGATTTGCAGATGCGGATACGGTGCTGGCAAACAGCGACATCATCACTTGCCACTGTCCCCTGACACCGGACACCCAGGGTATGATGAACGCGGCGGCCTTTGACAAGATGAAAGACGGCGCGATCTTTATCAACACCAGCCGCGGACCGGTGGTGGACGAGGATGCATTGGCGCAAGCGTTAAACAGCGGCAAGCTGGCAGGCGCCGGGCTGGATGTGCTCTCTACCGAGCCGCCGGCGGCTGACAATCCTCTGCTGCACGCAAAAAATTGCCGCATTACCCCCCATATTGCTTGGGCGGCCTATGAGACCCGTGCCAGACTGCTTGGCATTCTGCAAGCGAATATTGCCGCATATTTAGACGGCAAACCGCAGAACGTCGTAAACGGCTAAACCAAATACTAAACAAAAACAACCCCCTCGACCATTTGGTCGAGGGTGTTTTCTATGCTTCGATTAGAACTCTGTGTCGGGATTTTCCTTATCCGGGTCCGTGGTGCTCTGGCTCAGTGCTGTTTGGGCGGTGAACCACTCTACATCTAAAGTCGGAGTATCATATTTCTTCATTCTATTGTCCTCCTTCTTTAGTTAACTGCGGAAACAACGCCGTTTACACACTGATAAATATCACCATAAACCACAAAGGGTACCTGGGTGTTCATACGGGAAGTACGGTAGCTCACATACATACGCATATAATGGCTGCCGGTATCGCTGCCCTTCTTGGTCATGGTAAAGGTGCCGGAATTGGGACTGCCTGTCCAGTTGGCAACATTGCGGGACACAACCGTTGTCGCACCGTCGCCGCCCTTCACAAGGGTGTCCTTTCCATTCTTAGTGGTGGAGTAAATCACACCCACCTCCAAGACGGTCACCTCCGCACCGGCAGAATAATCACAGGACAAGGTAAACTTGTTGTCTGCAAAGAAGCCTACGCCATTCAAAGCCGGCGTGCCGCTCTCTGCCTGCTCCTGCAAATTTTTGGGCAGATCATTTAAGCTGGCGTATGCCGTGTAAGTGGTATCCGTATTTGCGCTGAACAGGGTAACATTCTGCTCGTAGGAAGCCAAAGTCTCCACACCGTTTACGGTACGGGTCCAGTACGCAGCGTTGTCAGAGGTCAGCTTTAAGGGTTTGTTGATAACGTGTGCGGTGTACTGGGTAGCGCCGTTGATCAAGGCGTTTGCCGCCGTGCCGCTGTTGCTGACGGTGTAGTCCACATTCACACCGGTGGGTGTACCTCTCTGCACAATCTTCGCAACCTGACCCGCCGGAATCACATGGGTGCCTTCGCTCCAAGTCCAACCGGTAAAGGTGTACTTGGGGGAATCCTTGGCGGTAATCACTGTATCGCCCACCGTTACGGTGTTGCCTTTTACGGTTACGCTGGTAGCGCCCTCAAAAGCGCCTAAAATCGTGCCAAAGTAGTCGGCAACAATCACATTGGGTCTGGTGGCAGTGGTAACCGTAATGGTGGTATCCTGCTGCACCAGCAGCGACAACTGATAATTGCACTTGTCAAGGTCAATCTTTGTATCGCCGGTTGTATGCACAACGCAAACGGTATCCTGAGACTTGTAAGCAGAGAAATCCAAATGGGCAATGGTGCCGTAGTGGTACTGCGCTTTTTGCTCTCTGGTTTCAAAAGGATTGCCGTTGACGGTGCAGGCAACGTTAAAGGAGCGGCCTCTCTCGGAGGACTCGCCTACATTCATATTACTCAGCAAATCCGCAGTAAAGCCGTCTACCGTATCCTGCCGCGCAGCAGGCACATTCACATAATCCTTGCCGTTGTAGACTTTATAAATGGTTCTGTCGCCGTTGGTTACCGTATTGGTAATGGCGGTACCACTGTCCGGGAACGCGGTGCGGTCGATGGTGGCGCTGATGCTGCGGGCAGATTCATAGGCGCTGGCGTCAGCAGCAACCACAAGGCCGGAGTTCTTCAGCTGGGTTGCGGTCTCATCAATTTTGGTTTGGGTGGTCTTTTCCGCAGAATCGGGACCTACGGTAAAGCCTGCCACATTGTTTCTGCCCTTTTCCGGATACTGCGCCAGCAAATCCGTACCGGCTTTATAGGCGTTCTCAAAGTTCTGCCAGCTGTCCACCGTGTACTTATTCTGGTCTGTATCGGTTACATTGCCGGCAAAGCCCTTATCATAAGCCGCCTTGTTCTGCTCTACCACCTTTTCCAGTTCCGTAAAGTCAGCACGCTTGGTCAGGCCGGTATAAGTAGAATCCAAAACCGTGCCCACATCCTGGGTGGTCTCGTCTGTGGTCAGCAGGGTGTAATTGTTCAGGTATGCCTCTGTGTTCAGCAGCGCGGTGGTGTACTTGTCCCAAGTGCTCTTGGTATAATCGGTGGACACACGCACCTTGTTCACCGCCTCATTATACGGCGTACGCTCGTTGCTCTTGTTGCAGACCTTTACACGTAGGGTCAAACCCAGGTTTAAATAGTTCTTAACAGTATTTGAAATCAGGCCGGATTTCTTAGTATTCGTGCAATAAGACTGAGTCTCAGCCAACACAGACTGCTCTTCCTGCTGATTAGGCTGCACGGAAGATGCGCCGGTTATGGTCTGATACTGTTTAACACCGGCACCCATGGTGTAATTGTCAAAGTAAATACGATCGGCAGAGAAGCCGGTACCGGTCACATAGTTCAGAGAATCTGCAGACGGGAAAGAAACCGTGCTGCTGTCTGTACGGGAACCGCTACTCTTCATAGGCACATAGGCCAGCTTAAAGGAATAACTGGTGCCGTCTGCATTATTCCGGGTAATACCTGCATTTGAATCACTACTCATATCATAATAGTAGTACGCAGATACCATTGAGTTGTCTTTCACTTTAAGACAATTATCTCCACTGGCTTTCTTGTAGTTGTCAGACAGACCGGCAATTTTATCACCGGCACTAGTAGAATACAAATTTCCGCGGGCTGATCCCCAGCTATCTTCAAAAGTTAAAGCATTCGCATCTTCGATATTATACGCATTTTCGATACCCATTGTGCCGGTGTAATTTTTTCTGTCAGTATTACCATAAGAATCCTCTGCCACATATATAGCACCTAAAGCAGAAGACGCAACGACTACATTTGTGTACAAATTCTGTGTACCAACAGAGTGCCCCGCTACCGGGTTAGAAGCCACATACAGCTTATCCGTCTGGGTCCAAATATTGCCGTCCGTATCCGTCAGATTGGTCTCAATGGTGACCGTTTCGCCTTTGTTATAATTTGCATACTCGGCAGTATCTGCAATATGCAAAGTGCCGCTGAGCTTACCGTGCGCATAGTTAATATTCGCAGCGGAATCCTCCACACACTTTATGCCGGTAATGGTATAACGACTGTCATTAACCGTATAATGGGTCTCTTTTTCGCCGGCCTGGGAACCGTCTGAAATCAAAGAGCCGCAATACATATACGGCTGCCCCTTACGGGAAGCATCACCGTGGGTATAAATCACCGGGTCATACTTAACCACACCGGTCACAGCCAAGTCGCCGTCCACAACCGTTATATTATAAGTATTCAGCCCTGCCTGTACCACAGCATTACCTACTGCGTTGGCGGTAACAGTAACATTGTAACCGTCAATGGTGCTGCCGCCGTTTGCCTTTAAGCAATGGGCATACATATTCGTTGTAGAGGTAGAGGGATTCAGCAGGAAATAGCCGTCCGTACCGTGATAGACAATCAAATATTCCTCGCCGTCATCCACAGTATTCACTTGAATGTAGCCGGGCAACTCCGTGCTGCCGGTCTCGCCGGTGCGGATTCTGCGATACAGCTGGAAGGTGGTGGCTTTCAGCACTTCTTCCTCTGTTTTGGTATCCTTATCTTTACCCTCAAAATCCCAACGCTCAAAGTGGTTCACCACATTGCCCTTGGAATCTTTTTCCATAAAATACAGGCCGTAATGACCGTCCTGCAACAGCTGGAAGCCACCGTCTACTGCACGCAATGTAACATTGGCAGCTGTAGACGCACCGGGATAGCCGGCCTTACCGTTTGTACCCACACTTAAGTACATACCTGCGTGGGCAATGGTGTACTCTGTACCGGTAGAGGTAAAGGTGTACAAAGCACGCTTTACAGAAACGGAATCGCCGCTGTAATTGGCATCCGTTGCCTTATTGGCAGTGGCCCCGGGTTCTTCCTTCGCAGCAGACAAAGACACCACATCGCTTGCAGAGTTATTCACATTCTGCTCGGAGAAGGTTAAGGTCTTCTTCTGACCCACATTCATCTGAATATCCGCTGTGGTGGGAACGTCCACATCCATTCCGGTGAGGGATTGGATATCATAAACCTTATAGGTAAAATCACAGGCGTCCGTCTCGTACAAATCTGCCACGCGGCCGTCTTTCAGCACCGTCAAGCAAGAATACGCAAAGGTTGCGCCCTCTGCGGTAATGGTCTTTTTGGCATATTCTGTAGAAACAGTATTGTCGTCATTCAGCAGCAAGGTAAAGATGGCGCCGGTTTTACGACCCTGTGTTGAGGAGGGAGAAGAAACCAAAATGGCACGCTTGCCGTCAATCAAATAGGGATACATAATGGCAGACAGCTGGCAGTTACCCCAAATGTCAATACCAGTATCTACCACATCGCCCCACTGATAGCCCGAGCCGTTCCAGGTGGCATCGCAGTACATAATCTTTTTCTTACCGTTACGGTAGAAGCAGCGCACCACGCCGTTACCTAAATCTACAAGCTGTGCCTCACTGGACCAACCGCTGCCGCCAAAAGAGGACGTGCTGGTAAAGTTCGCCGTACGGCTCCAAGTCTTGCCATGGTCTTTACTGTAAATAAAGCTGGTTGCCTGAGAAGCGTCGCCGGAGCCCCAAGCATTGTCGCCGTAAACATAAACCGGCATACAAATGGTGCCGTCATCCGTGACAACGGCACGGCCGGGACCAGCGCCCAAGAACTTCTCGCCGCTCTTTCTGGCATTTACCAGAGAGGGCGCGCTCCAGGTTTTGCCGCCGTCCGTGGAAGTACGGAAAAACAGGTACTGGCACTTCTTGGCCTGGAACTCACAGTTAGAATACCAAACGCAGCCAACATAAGCGTCATGCTTAAACAGCTCAAACTCGCCGTTCACCTTGTAGCCGCTGACGACCGTGCTGTCGCTGGTTCTATAAATGCTGGCATACCCGTCTGCACCTACCGCGCCCACGTAATAGTCATAATCGCCGCCGTTACGGGCAAGCAGCAGACGACCCTGACTGTCCAAACCGGTGTCCTTAGAAGGCTGTGCGTTCGCAGAAGTGCCGTTAATGGCTACGCCGGAAGCAAAGAAGGTAGACAGCATATACAGGGTCTTGCCGTCAGTTGCAATATTGCTGTCGCAATAACTGGTAGACGCCTTACTAAACACATTGCCGTTATCGCCGTAATAGCCGGCCCATGTGTAAGACCAAGTGTCGCCGTTGTCCGTAGAACGCGCGGTGATCACATCGTTACCGCCGCCGTCCATACCGCCGTCCCAACGAGCGTCAGCAGCCGCAACGACAGTACCGTCATCCAGGGTAACCATACTGGGAATACGGTACCAATGAGACGGATTATCGCTGACAAAGGGACGACCCTGAGTCGTACCGTCTGCCGGCTTACTTGCCTCGCTGCTGCCGGCTGCCATCGCGGTGGTCACCGGAAATGCGGTAAGCACCATGAGAATGGCCATCAGCACAGCTGTCCATTTTTTTGCCATAAAGATTCACGCTCCATTTTGCGCAGCGCCCTCGGCGCCGCAGGATATAAAAGCAGGAGAAATGGGCATAATTCACCCACTCCTCCTTTTTCCATTGGGTATTATATATTTTAATATATGGAATGTCAACCGATTTTTACAAAATACAAGCTTTTTTATTACGAATAGACATTTAACGAAACAGTGGTGATTAAAACATGTCGGACGCAAGAGAATTCTGTAATTCAAACATCATTTTAACCACAAAAAAAGCACCCAATCGGGTGCTTTTGTTGCTGCCTTTATGATTCCGCAAGATCCCATTCCGTCAACCGCTCGATGGACTGAATTTTGCCGTGAAACGGCTCCAAGCGGTTATAATTGCCGTTGACCCCTGCGGGGATCTTGGTGCGGTCCACATAGAACTCCACCACATCCTTATTTTTCTTGGCGTACTGGTGCTTTTTGTCCGTATGGCGGTTGGATTTGGTATCACACAAAATGATCTTAAAGGTTTTGCCGGTGTCCAGGGTGACCTTATATTTGGTGCCCTTGGTGGTGCCGTAAAAGGTGCCCAGGGCGGCGCAATAATATTCCCCTACCATACGAATACCGGTGGTCTCGTCGGTGGTGGTCTTGTAGGTGACGCCCCGGTAGGTGCCGGAATTCAACACCGCATAGGCAGGCGATGTTTTATCTGTTACCGCATCATAATAAGCGTAGGTTTTGCAGGCGCCGGAGACTTTCGGCAGCTTCAGGGTCTTGGTGGTTTTCACCGTCACCGGGTCGGAAAAGCGGCTTTTGGTCTTGGTTTCTCTGTTTTCCACCACGCCGCGAATCTTGTAAGAATACACGGTCTTGGGCGACACATCTATATCGGTAAAAGTGCGCTTTTTGCCGCTGATTTTGGCGATTTTTTTGTACTTGCCGTTCTTCTCCGCACGGTACAGTTCGTAGTAGGCAGGAGAATGCTTGGTACTCCATTTCAGGGTCACCTCTGTGGCGCCTGAAACAGACAGCTCCATTTTACTGGCAGAGGGTCGGGTATAAAAATCCGTCTCCCCCACGGTGCTCTCCTGGAGAACGTCGCTGCCGGGCACAGTGATCTTGAATTTATAGAACATGGCCGGGGTCAGGTCCGTCAATTCCACCGTATTTACCCGCACCTGCGTACGCAGGCTCCAGCTTTTGAGAATGTAATCATACTGGTACACATTGTAGATGGCAAAGGGAGTGCCGCTGTCCCAGGACAAGGTGGCATGCTTGCCGGTCAGGTCGGTGACCTTGATTTTGGCGCGTACCGCATTCGTCTGCTGCTCGGTATTCATAATGTTCACCGGCAAGGCAGGACCGGGCGCAATCTGGGTCTGCGCCGTAGCAGCGGCAACAGGCGAAGCCAGTGCCGGCGCGGTGCTGCCCAGGATCAGGCAAGCGCTAACGGCAGCCGCAGCTAATTTCTTTTTCTGAATAGAAATAAAAGTTCCCCCTTTGAGCGATTACTCAAACGCATAATATTATACGCCATTTGAAGAAAAAATGCAAGTTTAGCAAAATCGGAGAGTCACAACCACACCAAATTCGGCGACCCTAACAGCGGGAGCAAGCCCTCGCCCCATGAAAGAAAATAACGGCTCCCCTTGCACACAAGAGGAGCCGAAAAGCAGTGATATTATTTGCCAAAGAAGAATACAGAGGAAGCGATCAAATACTGACCGGCGTAGTAGGCAAAGTGGTTCAGGAACAGCCAAATGCCGCCGTCAAACCCGCGACCGAAATAGGTATTGCTGAGAATCGCGTCCGAAATGGTAAAGAGCGTTGCACCGATGGCCATTAGGATCATGGACTTTTCGCCGGTAGTAAAGGCGGCGAAAATAGCGGTAACATTGGTCATTACCAAAAAGCACACATAAAAGAATACAATGCGGCGATACTTGCCATAATGCACCCGCATAATGTTGGCGGTGGCGATCATCACTGCGCCAACGGCAATAGCAACTGCGGCGCTGATCAGGACCTTCCACCAATCCAGCTTGGTAAAATGGATCAAAGCCGCGGTATAAAACACATGACCGATCAGAAAGAAGATAAAGCCGCCTTTTAGGTAATTATTGGCGTCCTTTTTGTAAACCCCTTTCAAATCCAACAGAATGTCGCCCACAAGTCCCAAGGCACCGCCCATGATGATCAGCGAGCCATACTGGGCAGCATTGGTGTAATTCTCGATCACAGCAAACACCGCCGACAGCATAAAGAACAAACTGGACACGGATTTGAAAATCAGGTTTCGAACAGAGTTCCCCCCGGAGCGGACAAAGACGAAGGCCAGCGAAACGGCTACGCCGATGCCCATAGCAATGTAATAAGTCATTATGAATCCCCCTTATTGATTTGACAACTTACGCATTTGCTTGGCTTTCCTCCAGTATAGCACAATTAGGGGTAGGTCTGCAAGTAGCCAGGCCACAGGACCGGCAAAACAGGCAGCTTTGAACCCAAACAGCGGTGTGAAAAGATACGAAACGGTGATTCTGCCTATTAACTCTCCGGCGCCTGCCACTGCATTTGCATAGGTACAACCCAGCCCTTGCAGGGTATTACGCAGCACAAACAGTACGCTTACCAAGCTGTAACACAGGGAGATGGCAAACAGGTATTCTTTTGCAGCGTACACAATTTGGCTGTTATAATCCGTCATAAACAGACCCACGATCTGCTCTCCGCCGAAAAAGAGTACCAGGGAGCAGAGAACAGACAACCCCAGATCCACCACAAACACCTTGCGCACGGTGGTGAGAATTCGCCGATACTGCCCGGCGCCGTAATTCTGGGCCACAAAGGTAGACGCGGCCACCGCCAGATTGCTCATAGGAATATTGGTGATGCTTTCTGCCCGACCGGCAGCAGTAAACGCCGCCACCACATTGGCGCCAAAGCCATTCACGGCGCTTTGCAAAATCATAGAGCCGATACTGGTAATGGTAAACTGCAAGGACACCGGAATGCCCAGCGCCAGCTGGCGGCGGGTACGCTTAGCGGTAGGTACCAACATACGCGCTTTCAGCTGCAAAACCGGTATGCCCCGGAACACATAAATCCCGGCAGACACAGCTGCCACGATTTGAGAGATCAAAGTTGCCCAAGCGGCGCCTGCCACGCCCCAACCGAAATGCGCCACAAAAAGCAGGTCCAGCACCAGATTAACAGCCACGCTGATCAGCAAAAACAACAGGGGCTTTTTGCTGTCCCCAACGCTGCGGGCAATACCGGTAAACACATTGTAAAGCAGCTGTGCCGGCACACCCAGATACATAATTGCCGCGTACTGCACAGACAGGTCATAGATCTCTTTCGGGGTATGGATCCACCCCAGCATCGGGTGCAGAACCAGCAGCGCCAGCGCGGAAAACAGTACACCTGTAATCAGCGACAAACCGATACCGTTACCGGCCTGGCGATTGGTTTCCTCTTGATCCCCGGCACCAAAGCACTGCGCCACCGGTATGGTAAAGCCGGCGGTTAGTCCGAATGCAGCGCCGATGGCAAAACTGCTGATGGGCGCAATATTGCCCACGGCGGCCAGCGCGTTTGTAGACACATAGCGCCCAACAATAATATTATCCACCATATTATAGGTGTATTGCAAAAGGGAGCTGAGCATAATCGGCAGCGAAAACACAACGATCTGCTTCATCGGTCTGCCGTGTATAAAATCAGTGGTCATCTTCTACCTCAAAAAATTGGCGATATGCCGTAGGCAGCGCATAGTCTCGCCGCACTTCCTCCAGCGGCACCCAGGTGTAACTCCCGGCGGCCTCTCGTACGGTCATATAATAGCAGCGCATATCCCAGTGAATATGCGTGAAAACATGGTTTGCATGTACGATCTTTTGCAATTCCAGCGGCTCCAAACCAACATTTTGCAAGTAAGCAATGGCTGACCCCTCATTCAAAAAATCGTCTGTATCGGGCAACTGCCACAGACCGGACAGCAGCCCCTTATCGCCGCGTTTGGAAAGGGCCACTCTGTCTCCGCAGGTCAAAAAAAACACCGTACGGTTTTGGTGCCGCTTTGCCCGCTTAGGCAACTTGACCGGAAAATCCGTCTGGCTACCGGAAGTATTGGCGGCACATACATCGGCTAAGGGACAAACCGAACACTTCGGCGATTTTGGCGTACAAACGCAGGCGCCCAATTCCATCAGCGCTTGCGTGAAAGTACCGCAAGCCCCTGCCGGGTACACCTGCTCCAGATCTGCTTTGATCCGGGCTTTTGTGGTCTGCAAGTCAATGGGAGCCGCATTTTCTGTAAAACGGGTAATCACCCGCAGCACATTGCCGTCTACCGCCGCCACCGGACAATCAAAGCAGATGGATGCTACCGCTCCGGCGGTATACGGCCCAATTCCCGGCAGCGCCAGCCAGCCGTCATAATCCGTAGGAAATTCACCGTGCAGGTCATTGACGATCACCCGGGCGCACTTTTGCAGATTACGGGCGCGATTATAATACCCTAGACCTTCCCACAATTTCAGCAGCTTGTCTTCCTCTGCGGCAGCCAAATCCTCCACAGTAGGCAAAGCGGCAAGAAAGCGCAAATAGTAGTTCCAAACCGCCTCTACCCGGGTTTGTTGCAGCATAATTTCCGACAGCCACACATGGTACGGCCGGCGGTCCTGCCGCCAAGGCAGCGGGCGGGCGTTCTGGGCAAACCAGGGCAGCAGCCGGGTAGGCAATATAGACAATGGGTTCTGCAAGCAGACACCCCCTTTTTGATCTTTGCAAGTAGTATAGCACACCCCCGACCTTACGGCAAGGCAAAAAAGCAACTTGTACCACTTGGAAATTGCAGCCGTTTATGGTATAGTGGAAGCAGAAAGGCAGGTAACCGGGATGGCTAAGCGGATCGGCAGCGTAGATATACTCAAGGCACTGGGCATTTGCTCGGTGATCCTGTACCATACGGAGGCACTGCCAACCGTGGTGAACGGCTGGATCGGATCCTACTTTATGCCGCTGTTTTTCTTTGCCTCTGGGCTGACTTTCAGCGCCAAGAAGCCTAAATTCGGTGCTTTTCTAAAGAAGAAATGCGTCTATCTGCTTCTGCCCTATTTGCTGTATTTGGTATGCTGTGCTGCACTAGGCGTGGCCAAACAAGTGATAAGAGGCGTTGCATTTCCGGTCAAATCGTTCTTGCTGGGCGCTGTCAGCGGACTGCCGAATATGAATGAATACACCGGCAGAGCTTGGTTTATCTACTGCTTTTTTGTGGCGGAGATACTGTTTTACTTCTTGCTGAAATGGACAAAAGGCAAGCGCACGCCGCTGTTTCTGGCTGCGCTGATTTGTCTGCTTGCCGGATATGCCTATGCGCACTTTTTCCGTGACTCCGCCGCGATGTTTTGGCGCTACACAGACGGCATGGTGGCTGTGTTCTTTATGGCCGTGGGGTATTTGCTGCGAGAAGGTGTGTTAAAATTAAAAGCACCCGGTTTACTATTCATATTGCCATCCGTTGGTTTTGGGTTACTCAATCTGCACATCAACGGCCATGGGCTGGTGATGGCATATTCTTACTATGGCGAGCTGGTGCCCATGGTAGTGAGTGCACTTAGCGGCTGTCTGTTCTTTGCGGCATTGTCAAACTGCCTGCAAAGCCGCTATTTGGAGTATTTGGGGCAGAACACACTGTTTATTTATCTTTTTCACTTCTTCCTCTGGGCATACCCCCTGCCCCGTTTGCTGGGCAAAGTGATGACCGTGGGCACCACGGCATATAATTGGCTGTACGCCTTGCTGCTCTTTGCGGAGGTGCTGGTAATCTTTAGCCTTTTGATTCCTGTTTATAATCGGATCATGCAGCCCTTGCAGCGCCGCTTGTTAGGCAAAAAGAATGAAAAATAGCGCAAATTCTCTATTGACACGCCCTGCCAATTCTGCTACACTATGAGTGTTGATATTCCTCAATAGCTCAGTTGGTAGAGCATGCGGCTGTTAACCGCAGGGTCGTTGGTTCGAGTCCAACTTGGGGAGCCAAAAGAACGGAGCACACAAAAGTGTGCTCCGTTCTTTTTGTTTTTTTGAATTGG
>OLSX01001167.1_pt1 | contig 25409 bp, 19 predicted proteins | sample 1673141 | NCBI WGS metagenome assembly OLSX01 (sample SAMEA3136759, study PRJEB25190) | human gut metagenome | biome: human gut; feature: human-associated habitat; material: faeces | place: Austria | collected 2013
TGTATAGGTGTGAGACACCGCCTTTTCATATGCTTTGCATGCTTTAAGCGCGAAAGGTCACACGCTTACAGTGGTGAGCATGGGCTGCTCGGTGGAGTCCTTGATCTGTTTGAAGCCGAACAGGGCGATCACCAGCGAGGTGAGTGCCAAAGCCGTCACCACAATGAAACCACCGTGCGATCCCATACGGTCGATGAACTGGCCGGCAATCGCCGAACCGACGGAACCGCCGATCGAATTCATCGCACCCATCCAGGCCATGCCTTCGGTGAAGCGTGTGGGCGGCACCAAGTGCAGCATCAGCTGGTTGCCATTCACCCACGTCGGTGCCTGGCACACGCCGATGAACAGGTAGATGATCATGATCACCCACAGATGTTTGGCGAACATGAACGAGCCGATGCCCAGATCGACCACGACAAGGCAGAAGTAGAAACGCTTCCACAGCGGAATCGTCCAATTCTTCGCACCATACACGAGTGCGCCAATCAGCGAGCTGAACGAGAAGCAGGCGAACACGAAACCCGTGTACTGCTTCATATTCGCTTCCGTAGCGAACGCGACGATCGAAATGCCGGCAGCCGACTGGAACGCACCCAAGCCAAACCATGTCACGCACACGGCAATCAGTCCCGGCCCCCAGATCGACTCCTTGCGCCCGGCATTCACATCCGCGGCGGCCTGATCCATAGCGGCCTGCACTTCCGCAGCCGTTTTACCTTCGGAACGTGCGCGATCGCGAGCGTATTCGATTGCCGCTTCAGCCTGCAACGCCTTGGAACGGGCAGCTTCGCGCTCGCGGTATTCCTTGCGGGTCATGCCCGCTTCGCGAGCCAGTTGCGTCTGCGATTTCGGCTCGGTGGAAAGCTCAGTGAGGAACATGAGCGCGCCGACCACCACGCACACACCGGTGAACGAGAACGCCAACAGGCCGGAAATCACGGCCAGCGTGGAGGCGAGCGGATTGCCAATCACCCACATGCATTCGTCGAACACGCCGGAAAGCGAAAGTGCACGGTTCGTTTTCTCCGTATCGCCTTTAAGCAGTGTCGTCCAACGCTGACGGCTCATCGCGCCCCACGGCGGAATCGCCGCCATGAACGGCACAATGCAGAACAGAATCCATGAGGGCACTCGCGCGGTGATGCAGGAAACCAGCGCGGTCGCTGCGATCATCCACACAATGATCGTCGGAATCGACACCTGGCGCTGGCCAAATTTATCGACCAGCTTGCCGAGCACCGGGCTCGCAACGGCCAGTGCGATTGCCTGCACGGCCGTCAGTGCGCCTGCCAGCGAGTAATTGCCGTAATAATGCTGTACGGAAATCGTGATTGTCATACCGACCATCGGGAACGGCATGCACGCGATTACTGAGCCGACCGAAAATCGGGCGGTGTGCGGTATGCGAAGAAGCTCCGCATACCCTCCGAAAAGACGTTGGCCGATGCTTTTGGCGCCGGCGAGGACTGAATTGGTCATGTTTTTTGCTGCTCCCTTCTGCTCACGGTTGGTGCTTGCGTCCGCCGCTTTGCGTTGCTTCAGACCGCTTGATATACCCTTGTTCTGCCTTGACTGTTTTTCTTTCCAGCCCCAGTCTCTCTCTTCAACCTTGCTTGAACGTCAATCGATTGATGCTTCGGCGTGTTGCATAGGGGGGTGGAGATTGGTTGTGTGTCCTTTTCTTGACCTAGACAACTTTATGCGGAGGTGCTGTCGCAACACGCGGTACATTGAGGTTGGCAGACATAATTCGATTGGTTATTTTGTAAGTACTCACCACACGTTCATTTGGTGGACGAAAAGATGTTCGGCGGGCGAAAGACGGTTGTTACAAAATGGTTGCGCAACCTTTCCAAAGCTTGCGATTGCAGGATTTTCGTTCCATCGGTCAACGTCAGCAGTCCGGCAGCATCTTACGGAAAGGCGGTAGGGATGCCCGCAACAACCATCCATTTCGTACGTCACGGCAAAGTCGAAAATCCGGGGCATTTGCTCTACGAACGACTGCCCGGATTCCACCTGTCGGAAGTGGGCGTGCGCATGGCGCAGGCGACCGCGCACTACATTGCAGTCAGTCCGCAACTCAACACTGTTTCCGCCATCTACTCGTCGCCGCTGGAACGCACGCGCGAAACGGCCGGCGAAATCCTCACCGCACTCAATGAAGTGCGCGAAGCCCGTGGTGAGGAGCCGCTGGAACTTACCACCGACGAGCGCATCATCGAAGCGCGCAACGAATTCCGCGGCACGCGCATCGGCTACGGCGAAGGTGCGCTCTGGAAAAACGGCAATTGGAAGCTGGTGCGCAACCTGTGGAAGCCAAGCTGGGGCGAAAGCTACCAGTCGATCGCGCATCGTGTGCAAGCGTTCGCCCTTGAAAAAGTGGGGGAGCATCCGGGCGAGCAAATCATTGTAGTCAGCCACGAATCGCCCATCTGGAGCTACAGGCACATGCTGGAAACCGGGCACCCGGAACATAATATGCTGCTACGCCACACGGCGCTCGCCTCCATCACCTCCATTACCTACGATTGCGATACGCGAAAGGTTTTGTCGATCACGTATATCGACCCCGCTGCCGGCGTGAAATAATGCGTGAAACGCGCGGCGGATGGTTGTGATGGTTGATAGCGGCAGGTAACGTGCGTCGGTTGTTGAAAGGAAGGGGATTCCATGCCATTATTGAAGGGCTGGGTCTCCTGATGGGCTTAGCGAAGATATGGACGTCGAGGCTGCAAAGGAGCACGAATGCCTTTTAAGATCAACAACGAAGCGCTTTACCCGCTCTACAATATGCCTCATACGCAGTTGGCCATCGAGTATTGCGTCAAAGTAGTGGAGTTGTGGCCGCTGCAAACCGCGCAGGAGATGGAGAACGACGCCAAGTATATGGAAGATCTGCAGGTAGGGTTTTCCTGCATGATGGCAAGGGCGTTGCTGCGCTTGCCGGATGAAGTCGACATATCCGTGGCGGAAGCCGTATATGAGGGAATGGATGAGATTCCGGGCTGCGATCCATCAGTGGTGCAGGCCCTGAAGAAAGCCAATCAGGCGTACGACGTGATGCGTGATTATTCCGAAACCAACAATGCCGACCTGTTCTTCAAAGCGGCCGACATTCTGGGAATCTTCATCGACGCCCACGTCGAAAAGAGCATCCGCAGTGTGATGAAAAGCGTCACTCACCTCATTCGCGGTAGCTCCGGATTCGAATTCGACGGCGAGGCGTCGAAGAACGTCAGCTTCTGTTATGCCACCACAGTTGATCCGTTGCAGCTCACCGGTCGCTACCTTGCGTCTGTTGCGGTGTGCGACGGACTGATGAATCTCATGTGCGACGGCATTGATGATTTGGGCGAGCAGGTCATACGTGTGCTGCCGGTATTGCTGTACGCCAACGAGCTGTGCGAGCAGATGGCCATTCCGCCGACCTGCATGGGTGATGCGGCCCTGCTGCAACTGGTTGAGATGCGCGATTCCATACGCCACATGGATGGAATCGTTCCAGTCGAGGTCAATTCCTTCTGCGAGCGGACTTTCCTTATAACTGCAAACATGATGATTCCGCAGGCGGGCTTGGAATGGTCGTATCATGCGGATTGCCTGCGCTGGGATCCGAAGAAGGCCGAGCGGGAGGCCAAGGAAGAGGACGAGCGTAAGAGCAAGGAGGCGCTCGCTGAAAAGTTCAAATTGACGAAGGACGATTCGTCTGATTCGAGCGAAGCTTCGGACGTTGCGGAAACCGAAGATACGGAAGACGGCACCTCAGAACGCGATTCGGAATAATCAAAATACTGCAAAACGGATATTCTGAAAATAAATTTGGAATATGAAATCTTGTCGCGATATCGAATGATGGTGTTGACGTGACAATATAAAAAATCCCGGCACTTACAACTGCGGTGCTGGGATTTTTATTTATATATTGCAATACCCTTTCATTACAAAAAACGAAAAGCACTGCAGTATGGAACAATCCCGACGAACCTCGAAGGAGAACGGCGCGTCGGATACTCTCGGCGATGTCGGCGTAAGGTCGTACGCATTGTCTGACGTGATAAATGCAACGGTGTAGCGAAAAGCGAGCCGGTGTGTGGGAATGGGTGGCACGTCCGGTTTGCGGGGCACAATGGAATCTATGACTGAAGCTGAAAATACCAAACCGGAACTTCCTGAGAATGTTCGCGTGCGCTTCTGCCCGTCTCCGACCGGCATTCCGCACGTCGGCATGGTCCGTACCGCACTGTTCAACTGGGCTGAGGCCCGCCACACCAAGGGCACGTTCGTGTTCCGTATTGAAGATACGGACGCTCAGCGCGACTCCGAGGAAAGCTACAACCAGATCATCGAAGCCCTGAACTGGCTGGGCATCGACTGGGATGAGGGCATCAACGTGGGCGGTCCTGACGGTCCGTACCGCCAGTCCGAGCGTGGCGACATCTACAAGGATGTCGCAGCCAAGTTGCTCGAAGCCGGCTATGCGTACGAATCCTTCTCCACTCCGGAGGAAATCGAAGCCCGCAACGTGGCTGCAGGCCGCCCGAAGGCATTCGGCTACGATGGTTACGACCGCAATCTCACCGAAGAACAGAAGGCCGCTTTCCGTGCGGAAGGACGTAAGCCAGCCCTGCGTATCTGCATGCCCGACGAGGATATCGCGTTCGACGATCTGATCCGTGGCCGCATCGAATTCAAGGCCGGTTCCGTGCCGGATTATGTGATCGTGCGCCCGAACGGCGATCCGCTGTACACACTGACCAATCCAGTCGACGACGCCATGATGAATATCAACGTGGTGCTGCGCGGTGAGGACCTGTTGAGCTCCACCCCGCGTCAGATCGTGCTCTACCGTTACCTGATCGAGCTGGGCGTGGCCAAGGAAATGCCGCTGTTCGGCCATATGCCTTACGTGATGGGCCAGGGCAACAAGAAGCTTTCCAAGCGCGATCCGGAATCCAACCTGTTCCTGCATCGCGACAACGGCTTCATTCGCGAAGGCCTGCTGAACTACCTGGCGCTGCTGGGCTGGTCCATCGCCGCCGACCGCGACGTGTTCTCTATGGAAGAGATGATCGAGAAGTTCGACGTGCGTGACGTCAAGGCCAATCCGGCTCGTTTCGACATCGACAAGGCCATTTCCATCAACGCCGAACACATTCGCATGCTCGAACCGCAGGACTTCCTGAACCGTGCCGTGCCGTATCTGAATCGTGACGGCGTGGTTTCCGCCGATTCTTGGGATGCGCTGACCGACCGTGAACGCGAAGTGCTGTCCGCTTCCGTGGATCTCGTGCAGCCGCGCGTGCGCCTGTTGGGCGAGGTTGCGGGCATGGTCGGCTCGCTGCTCTCCACCGAGGGCTATATCGAGCCTGACGACGATGCCAAGAAGCAGCTGAAGGATTCCGCTCCAGCAGTGCTCGACGCCGCCATTGCCGCACTTTCCGCTGTCGATAAAGCTGATTGGAAGACCGACTTCCTGCACGAGACGCTGAACAAGGCGCTGATCGAGGATGGCGGTTACAAGCCGCGTCTGGCATTCGGTCCTGTGCGTGTGGCCATGAGCGGCCGTCGCGTGTCTCCGCCGTTGTTCGAATCCATGGAGATCGTCGGCAAGGAGATTGCCGTCGCTCGCCTGCAGGGTTTGCGCGAGCACCTGTGATGCGCTGATTCGTGCGTTTGCATGACTGCATAACTGTTGACCCGCTGGAATGTTTTGTTCCAGCGGGTTTTGTTGTTCCTGAGAAGATGCTTTAGAATGGCGGAAAATAGCGCGACACGCCGTGACTTGCGTACTCTTGAGGATTCGCGTATATTTATCACTCGTTGCGGTTCGCAGCTCTGCTGAGAATCACAACGATAATTTAAGCCCCCGTCGTCTAGCGGTCTAGGACTACGCCCTCTCACGGCGCCAACACCGGTTCAAATCCGGTCGGGGGTACGACGGACAACTTTTCGAAGTTGCCACGCCTGCCAAATTGGGATGTGGTGTAATTGGCAACACAGCTGATTCTGGTTCAGCCATTCTTGGTTCGAGTCCAGGCATCCCAGCCAATGACCCTCGCGGATGCGAGGGTTTTTTGTTTTTCGCAAGCATAGTCTGTCGCTATGGCACAGTCCAAGAAAATTGCACTACCCTAGGAAATATGACTGAATTGCAGAACGCAGCAAAAGCCGCGGCCACGCGACCGCGCATCCAACCGGCGGAAGAAGGCGACGATCGCCCGCTTTCCGTATCTGCGCGACTGGGGCGACTGCAATTCCACCAATCCGGCAAATTCCGTGTGCTGCAGCTTACTGACATCCAAGACGGGCCGAAAGTCAGCAAAGACACCGTCAAACTCATCGAAGCGTCGCTGGATGCCACACGGCCGGACATTGTTATCTTCACCGGCAATCAGATCGCAGGATACGATCCCGCATACGCGCAAACCACGCGCAAGCGTCGCTGGAGCGCTTCTGCCGGAACTACACGCGAGACCGCCTCATCCAAGTCTTCCGAAGCGTCAGAACGGTTCGAAGCCGCGCTGGAACGCACCCGTGCATCCGTGCGCGCCACCGTCGAACAGCTCGTGCGCCCGCTTGCCGACCGCGGCATTCCGTGGGCGGTGACCTTCGGTAATCATGATTTTCAGTGCGGGTTGGGCAATGCGGAAATCGAAAGCATTTGCAGGGAATTTCCCGGATGCCTGAATCCTGATTCTGCGCGACTTCAGGCGGAGCAATATTTGCCAAGCCAACGCGTGTTTGCCTGCGAGCCAGGCACATTCGCGTTGCCAGTTTCCGACGTGGATCATACGACGTCCGTGCTTGGTCTGGTATTGCTGGATTCAGGCGATTACGCACGTTCCGGCGGGTATGGAAGCCCGTCCGCGGAGGCGTTGCGATTTCTTGCCGAAGTGCCGGAAATGATGGCCACGCAATCTCAGAAACAGGTAGTTTCGCACGAAACCGCGAAATCGCAGGAACAGGCAGTGCCGTGCATGGTATTTCAGCATTTTCCGGTGCAACAGTATTACCAACTGTTGAAGCCGGCTGCGACGAATGCGGCGCGCGCGATCGAAGGCTACCGCAATTTCGCTGGAAAACACTACGTTTTGGACGAGGAGAAAACGCTTCCCGGCAGTTATTTGGGAGAGGGCATCAGCTGCCCCGATACCGATAGCGGCGAATTTGCGATTTTGGAGCAATGTGGGTATTTCGCGATTTCCGCGGGGCATGATCACCGTAATGCGTTCGTTGGAATGGTACCGATTTCGCGGAATTCCGCTGATGTGCGAATGGCGAAGGTTTTGTCGAAGGTGATTGGCGGGCTGATGATGATCGCGTCGCCCACCAGCGGTTTCGGATCGTACGGTCCGGTGCCGCAGAAGAGGGCCGCACGTCTGATTGAGTTCGACATTCGACATCCGTACGAGCCTCGCACGCAGCTATTGGAATACGGCGAATTGGTGGGCAAGCCGAGCTCGGGCAAGGCGTACGCATACGGTATGACCAGCGAGTCGAAGCCCGAATCCGAAGGCGTGGACCTGCTGCATAGGCCAACCTGGTGGAGCAAGCTCCTGTCTTGGCTGCGCAAGTAAACGGCAATCGCGGCAAATGAAAACCGCAAACGAAAAACCGTGCCTTGCATGCGTTGCAAAGCACGGTCGAAAAGCTTGCGAAGCTGTACGGTCGTAAGATCGTAACCGCCTGTCAGCGGCCGGAAGAAGCCTTAATCAGGGCGTCAGTCAGGTATTTACCAGCGGCCATGACCAGCGGAGCGTAACGGCGTCCGGGATTGGATCCCATGCGACCGTCCGGGCCGGAAATCGAGATTGCGGCAATCACTTGGCCGGAAGCATTGCGAATCGGCGCGGAAATCGAGCATACGCCCTCATCGCGCTCGTTCACGGATTCGGCCCAACCGCGCTTGCGCACGGCGGTAAGCTTGGCCGCGGTGAACTTGGCGTGACGCAACCCCTGATGCAGGCGTTCGGAATCCTCCCAAGCCAGCAGAATCTGGGCTGCGGAACCGGCCTCCATCGACAGCATTGCACCAACCGGAATGGAATCGCGCAAACCGGATGCGCGCTCCACAGCGGCGATGCACACGCGCATATCGCCCTGGCGGCGGTAAATCTGCGCGGATTCGCCGGTACGATCCAGCAAAGTCTGCAAAATCGGCGCGGCTGCGGTCAGCAAACGATCTTCGCCGGCGGCTGCGGCCAATTCCGCAAAACGCGAGCCAAGCACGAAACGACCATGCTGATCACGCAACACAAAACGGTGACGCTCCAACGCAATCGCCAGTCGATGCGCGGTCGGTCGGGCCAAGCCCGTCGAGGAAACCAGCTGTCCGAGCGTTGCCGGACCGGATTCAAGCGCGTCAAGGATTTTGACGGTCTTGTCAAGCACGCCCACACCGGAATGAATCTCGTTGCTTTGAGAAGACATCGTGTGGTTGGTCTCAGCTTGAAGCTCAGTCTCATCCGACTGCGGTTCAGGCATGGCGGTGCTTGTATTCGAAGAAGTCATAAGAGGGATTATGCCATCTCACATATTGAAATGCAAAATGTATGCAATGTCGAGCTGCGGTAAAGCAGAAATTTTCGAATCTTCACTCAGTAACGGAAAAGTTGGGAAAATGCTGAATTTTCAACGATTATGTTGGTGCATACGGGGAGATATGTCGCATTTCGCGTGTTTTTAGCGTGAATTAACGTGAACTCGACGCATACATGATGTGTGTGTTGCATGCAAGTATCTCATATACCGGCATAGACGCGTTCGAACCGGGCTCAAACACCATAGGCTTATAGCACGAACAATGCGGGTTGGCAATACTCGCGAGGAAAAAGTGAGGAAAAATTCGAGGAGGTCCCGCAATGGGAACGACATTGGCCGAGAAGGTCTGGGCCGATCATTTGGTGCGCAAGGGTAGTGATGGGGCTCCCGACTTGCTGTACATTGATTTGATGCTCATGCACGAAGTCACCAGTCCGCAGGCGTTCGAAGGCTTGCGACTGGCCGGACGCAAGCCGCGTCACCTTGACCAGCTGATCGCAACGGAAGATCACAACACTCCGACTGCCGACATCGACCGCCCGAATCCGGATAAGATCTCCGCGCTGCAGCTGAGCACGCTCGAAAAGAACTGCAAGGATTTCGGTGTACGTCTGTGCCCGCTGGGAGACGCCGATCAGGGTGTGGTGCATGCGTTCGCGCCGGTGCTGGGCCTGACACAGCCGGGCATGACGATCGTGTGTGGCGATTCGCACACCTCCACGCACGGTGCGTTCGGCGCTATGGCCATCGGCATCGGCACCTCCGAAGTCGAGCATGTTATGGCAACGCAGACCCTGAGCCTGAAGCCGTTCAAGACCATGGCCGTGAATATCGAAGGTGAGCTGCCGAAGGGCGTCACTGCAAAAGACATTATTCTTGCGATTATCGCGAAGATCGGCACCGGTGGCGGCCAGGGGCACGTCATCGAATATCGCGGCGAAGCCATCAAGAAACTGTCGATGGACGCACGCATGACCATCTGCAACATGTCGATCGAAGCAGGCGCCCGCGCCGGCATGATCGCGCCGGACGAAGTGACGTTCGAATACCTGAAGGGCCGCCCGCACGCGCCGGAAGGTGAAATGTGGGACAAGGCCGTCGAATACTGGAAGACGCTGAAAACCGACGATGACGCCGTGTTCGACAAGGAAGTGACCATCAAGGCTGAAGACCTCGAACCGTACGTGACTTGGGGAACCAATCCGGGCCAGGGCATTAAGATCTCCGGCGTGGTGCCGGATCCGGCCTCGTTCAACGACGAAACCGAGCGCACCGCGGCCGAGCGTGCCATTGCCTACATGGGTTTGACTCCGGGTACGCCCATCAAAGACATTGCCGTGGATACCGTGTTCATCGGCTCCTGCACCAACGGACGTCTTGAGGATCTGCGCGTGGCCGCCTCCATTATGAAGGGGCATCACAAGGCCGAAAACATTCACCGCGTGCTCGTGGTGCCGGCCTCCTCGCGTGTGCGTCTGCAGGCGGAAAAGGAAGGACTCGACAAGATATTCAAGGACTTCGGTGCCGAATGGCGTAACGCCGGCTGCTCCATGTGCTTGGGCATGAACCCCGACAAGATGGTGGCCCGCGAACGTTCCATTTCCACGTCGAACCGCAACTTCGAAGGCCGTCAGGGCAAGGGGTCGCGCACGCACTTGGCGTCGCCGGCAGTCGCCGCAGCAACCGCCATCCGCGGTACCATCTCGTCTCCGGCCGACCTGTGAATCCTTGGAAATCCTCGGAAAATCTTGGATTTCCGGCATCCTGTGAATCGTAAATCGAAAGAAATGTTGAAATGGAAAAACTGACTGCTCTTACCGGCGTGGCCGTACCGCTTCGCCGCTCCAACGTCGATACCGACCAGATTATTCCCGCCGTGTTTTTGAAGCGCGTGCAGAAGTCCGGTTTTGACGACGCGCTGTTCTATGCATGGCGTCGCGATCCGGAATTCGTACTTAACCAGCCGGAATACAAGAAGGGCAAGATTCTCGTTGCCGGACCGGATTTCGGTATCGGCTCTTCGCGTGAACATGCCGTGTGGGCGCTGCACGATTACGGTTTCCGCGTGGTGATTTCGTCTCGTTTCGCCGACATCTTCTACGGCAACACCGCGAAGAACGGCGTGCTGGCTGCGATTATGCCGCAGGAATCCGTTGAGCTGCTGTGGAAGCTGCTCGACGAGGAGCCGGGCCGTGAAATGACCGTGAGCCTGGAGGATCGCACGGTGACGTGCGGCGATGTGACGCTGCCATTCGAGGTAAACGACTACACCCGTTGGCGTTTGATGAACGGCTACGACGACATCGATCTGACGTTGCAGTATGAAGACGATATCGTGGCATACGAAAAGATGCGTGCCGAAAAGTTCCCGTTCAAGCCGAAGACGCTGCCGGTCAAGTGCGAGCCGGAGCAGACGATCGCTTCTGCGCGCGAAGGTGAATACCCGGATTGGCAGGGCCCACTTGCCGATCGCGGCATTATCTAGCCGCGTCCGGCGGCTGGCATTGCAGTGCACTGCCAGCAGGGCCTTGCCCTAGTTTCGACGACAGCCGAAACGAGGGAGCATTGAGTCCGCGCGCAGCGCGATCCGTAATTGCGGGACAGGCCTGTTGGCTGATCGCGACTGCAGCCTACCGCATCATTGGCTATCATTCTTTAAGCCCGGCAACCAAGCCGGGCTTTTTGTTCGCCATCATCGTCTTTCCATCAATAGCAAATTCCACAAAGCGGTGGCAAAGCGCGTGAAAAGCGGTGGTAAAATCGTATTACGACGGCAAAGCGGCGGCAAAATGAGTGTAAATCGCGTGGTATGTAAGGTGATGATGGCGATGAACGGTAATGAACATGACGATGCCTGGTGGTCCCGAGAGGTTCCTCGGATGCGTGAAGGTAACCGTTTGGAAGCGAAGCGCGCCAAAGGTGGGTTGCCGCACAGTTTGTGGGAAACATATAGTTCTTTTGCCAACACCGAAGGTGGGTTGATTCTGCTTGGCGTGTCCGAGCACGAAGACCATTCGTTGTATATCACTGGAGTCGATGACGCTCGGAAAATGGTGCAGGATTTTTGGAATACGGTGCATGATCCTTCGAAGGTCAGTGCCGTCGTGCTGAGCGATAACGATGTGGTGATTCGCCATACTTCGCAGGGTGACGTCATTTCCATTGATATTCCTCGCGCGGCAAGGGAGCATCTTCCCGTATACGTGGGGCCGAATCCGATGAAGGGTTCATATCGGCGCAATGGTGATGGCGATTATCTGTGTGATGGGGAAACGGTCCATGCCATGCTTCGGGATAGTGATTTGCTTCCTTTGGATAGGGCAATTGTCGAAGATATGGGCGTTGATGCGCTGAACGCCGATAGTGTTGCGTCGTATCGTCGGCAGTTTAAGAGCAGGCGTTCTGACCATCCATGGGTCGGGTTGTCTGATGAGGATTTTCTGCTTCGTATTGAGGCGTTGCGGCTTGATGGTTCGCAAGTCCGTCCCACTAGGGCTGGATTGTTGATGTTTGGTGAGGCGTGGCGGATCGCATCCGAATTCCCCTATTATTTCTTGGATTATCGTGAGATTATGGGCGATCGGGACCGGTGGGATGACCGTTTCACCTCGGAGGATGGCACTTGGTCGGGGAATTTGTATGATTTTTGGGGAAGGGTGGTCAACCGCCTGCGGTCCGCTGTCGCTCATCCATTTCGGCTTGGTGCCGATTTGCATAGAATCGATGACAATCCGATGGACAAAGCCGTTCGTGAGGCTGTTACCAATGCGCTTGTCCATGCTGATTATTTCGTTCGTCGGGGTACGGTGATCATTCAGTATTATGACAGGATCGTGCTGTCGAATCCTGGTGGATTGCGCCTTTCCGTTGACGAGGTGGTACAGGGTGGCATTTCGGATACGCGTAATCCTACGTTGATGAAGATGTTCAATCTGATTGGCATTGGTGAGAAGGCGGGCAGTGGCTTTGATGTGATGCGTGAAGGCAGTCTGTTCGCAGGAACTGCCGAGCCGAAATTGGAGGTGTTTGACAATCCGGATCGTGTGCAGCTTACGTTGTATCCACGTAAGTTTGCCGGAAGCGCGGAAGGTTGCATGGGTGGATATTCTGTTGACACAGCGCCTTCCGATACGGCGCTAAGTCCGGAAAATGATTCCGGTGCGACCCATAGGGGCGGTACCTATGAAAACGGACGACTGGAAGATATGATTGCTGCGTCTGATGAAGCTTTGACGTCGTGTAATGTCGATTTTGGCGATGTAATTAGACCGCAAAGCCAGTTGGAGAAAATCACTTATGCGCTGACGGTTGGCGGGCCACAGCCCACATCGTATCTGGCCACAGTGCTGGGTCTTGGTCTTACCAGGACTCGGGAGATATTAGCTTCAATGGTGGATGACGGCGTCATCGAACCAATAGGTGTTGGCCGCGGACGCAAGTACCGCCTTACCGGGCGAGACGGTTCGCGGAAAGTCCTGATTCGTTGAGTTGGCCTGGCCTGAACGGTCCGAAACGATCTGTGGGAAGCTGTTTCGGTGAGACAGTCCGGGCGTTTGGGGATTATGACGCGTTACAGTGGATACAACATCCCGCGCGTTCACATCGCACATCCAACATGACACGAGAACAACTTCGGAGAACACTATGAGCCAAGGTTTCGCGCCGTTTTATGACGTCAATCGCACGTATGAAGACAACTATCTGCAGGGGCCGTTCGGCGCATTCGTCGAAGCGTTGAAGAACGATTCCGCTGCCGACGCCTCCGAGCAGTCCACTCAATCCCAGTCGTTCGATCAGGCGAAGGAATTCCTCGGCTTCCGTGTGAACCTGCCGTTTGGCATTCCGGCAGGCCCGCTGCTGAACGAGCGTTTCACCACGGCTGCCTTCCGCATGGGCTTCGATTTGGCCGTGTATAAGACGGTTCGCTCCCGCGCATGGGGTTGCAATGCGTTCCCGAACGTGCTTGCCGTGCATCCGAGGAATGCTGACGGTTCGCTGGTTCCCGGCAGTGCCGAACTTGACGAGGGTGTGCTTGCCGACACCCGCTATGAGCTTCCGATTTCGATTTCCAACAGTTTTGGCGTTCCCTCCCGTGATCCGGACGAGTGGCAGCCGGATATGAAGAAAGCGATCGTCGAAGCCGGCGATGGCCAGCTGCTGGTGCCGAGCTTTCAGGGATCCCGCGTTGAAGGCATGGATCGCGAGGCGTACATTGCCGATCATGTCACCACCGCGCATTTGGTAGCCGAAACTGGCGCTGGTCTGATGGAAATGAACACCAGTTGCCCGAATGAGGGGCATAATCGTCTGCTGTGCCATGATCCGCATTTGGTCGGCGAGATTACGGAAGCGGTGAAGAACGAAATCGGCGATCGTCCGCTGATCGTGAAGCTCGCATACATTCCGAATGATACCGATTTGGAGATCATGGTGAAGGAAACTGTAGGCCATGGCGCGGTGCAGGGCTTCTCTACGATCAACACGATTTCCGCGAAACTGGTGGATGCGAACGGCAATCAGGCGTTGCCTGGCGCGGGCCGTGACCGTTCTGGCGTGTGCGGCAATGCGATTCGTGGCGCAGGCCTCGATATGGTCGGTCGTTTGAGTGCGATTCGTGAGAAGCTGGGGCTTGATTTTGCGATTGTCGGTGTAGGCGGTGTGATTCGTCCGGAAGATTACAAGGCGTACCGTGAGGCTGGTGCGAACGCGGTGATGAGTGCCACGGGTGCCATGTGGGACGCGAATCTCGCGCGCGAAATTAAGGAGACACTGCGCTGAATTCCGTTTTCCGCGAATATGCTACATGCCTTATGGCAAACTGAAAGGCAGTGTTTCTTTAAATTTGATCCGATAGCGGGTCGAAAGAGGTTGAGCGTGTCTGACAATAACAACGACATTCTGCACGTCGAAGGTGGCAAGCCGCTAAACGGCACCATCAAGGTGCGTGGCGCGAAGAACTTCGTGAGCAAGGCCATGGTGGCGGCGCTGCTTGCCCCGGGCACGTCCGTGTTGAAGAATGTTCCGGAGATTCGCGACGTGCACGTGGTCTCCGACTTGCTGCGTCTGCATGGCGTGGACGTTACGGTGGACGGCGATCACGGCGTGGTCACGATCGACGCCACGAATGTGCAGCTTGCTGATGTGGCCGACGTGGATACGCTGTCCGGCTCGTCGCGCATTCCGATCCTGTTCTCCGGCCCGCTGCTGCATCGCTTGGGCGAGGCGTTTATTCCGGCTCTCGGCGGGTGCAATATCGGCGGTCGTCCGATCGATTTCCATCTGGAAACGTTGCGCAAGTTGGGCGCCAACGTCGATAAAGAACATAAGGACGGCATTCATATCACCGCGCCGAACGGCCTGCATGGCGCGAAGATCCATCTGCCGTACCCGTCCGTGGGCGCTACCGAGCAGACGCTGCTTGCCGCAGTGCTCGCGGAAGGCAAAACGGAGCTTTCCGGCGCTGCCACTGAACCGGAAATCATGGATTTGGTGTGCGTGCTGCAAAAGATGGGCGCGATTATTTCCGTGGATGTGGATCGTACGTTCCGCATCGAGGGCGTGAAGGAACTGAAGGGCTACACACACACTTCGCTGACCGACCGCATCGAGGCTGCTTCCTGGGCTTCCGCGGCATTGGCCACGCATGGCGACATTTTCGTCAAAGGTGCCACGCAGCCTGAAATGATGACGTTCCTGAACGTGTTCCGCAAGATCGGTGGTGAGTTCGATATCACCGATAACGGCATTCGTTTCTGGCATCCGGGTGGCGATCTGAAGCCGGTCGCGATTGAAACTGACGTGCATCCGGGCTTCATGACCGACTGGCAGCAGCCGCTGGTGGTGGCGTTGACGCAGGCGAAGGGCCTGTCGATCGTGCACGAAACGGTGTATGAGAACCGTTTCGGTTTCACCAAGCCACTGGTGCAGATGGGCGCCACGATTCAGCTGTATCGCGAATGCCTCGGATCGCTGCCATGCCGTTTCCAGCAGCGCAATTACAAGCATTCCGCGGTTATTTTCGGGCCGACCCCGCTGACCGGCCGCGATATTGATGTGCCGGATCTGCGCGGCGGTTTCAGCCACCTGATTGCGGCGCTCGCCGCCAAGGGGCCATCCAATGTGCAGGGTATTTCCCTGATCGACCGTGGTTACGCCGACTTCCGCGGCAAGCTCGAAGCTCTCGGCGCAGATTTCGACTGATTCGCCGTGATCGGTCAGGATTGGTTGCAACTGACCAGTCGTGGCTGATGATTTGCGATTGAACGGTCGTGTCGAACGTCTATACCGCCTTTCACCGGCACTCGCTTCACGCGGGTGCCGGTTTTGTTTTTTCCGGCGATTGCTGTGGATGTGCGAAGTCTTTCTGTGGTTTGATCTTGCTGCCTCATGTTTTTTTCTGCATCATTTGATAAGAAAATGGGGCAGAAGGCAATGAAAGGAGAAGATCGACGAGCTGCAGTATCGGCTTGATGCTATGAACGAAAACTGATGCCGATACGGTTCCATGCGTATCGGCGGCCGGTGGCACAATGGAGACCATGGCATCTAAAGGAAAACCGTCGCCGCGCTCTGCAGTGAAGCCGCTGAGCGACGAGCAAGTCGCAAAACTCGCGCAGAAGCATCATCTTGTAGACCCGACCCATGATTTCCCGACCGGCCCACGCAAAGCCAACACCGCGGAAATCGAAGCGCAGAATCCAAAAGCGACCCACCGTCTGCTCACCGGATGCGACATCGTATTCCGCAATCGCACCAAACTCAAGGCGTGGGGCATCGAACATGTGCCGGAAACCGGTCCGTTCATCACCGCGGCCACGCACGTCACCATGTTCGACGTGTTCGTGCCCATGATCTCCATATTCCACCAAGGCCGCCGCCCGCGTTATATGGCCAAAGCCGAAATGGCCTCGTGGCCGCTGATCGGCAAATGGTTTCAGCTGGTCGGCATGCAACCGGTGCAGCGTCGTTCCGGCAAAGCCAAAGCCATTGAGGAAACCTCCATCGAAATCCTCACCTCCGGCCGGCCCTTAACCGTATGGCCGGAAGGCACGGTGACGCGCGACCCGCAGAAGTGGCCGATGAGCATGAAAAACGGCGTGGGTGTAATCGCCCTCGAATCCTCGCGCCGACTCGGCTACCAGATACCGTTGTACTGCGCGGTAACGTGGGGTGCGGCAAGCATCAACCATTGGTGGCCGTGGCCGCGCAAGAACGTGGTCATGTGCTACGACGAGGCGCTTGATTATGCGGATCTGCTCGCCGATTGCGATTCCTGGGGGGAGGAAGTACCGGAAGATCTCGCCAACGAACTCACCCGACGCATCCGCGTGCGCATGACCGAAGTCATGGCCGAAATCCGTGGCGAACAAGCCCCAGACGGATATTGGGATTATCGCACGATGAGTCGAGTGAAGGACTGAATCGAAAAAGGCCGAACACGTGATTGCTGAAATGCAGTAATCGAAATACTGCCAGCTGATTGCGAGTACGTGTGACGCGTATTGCAGTATGCATCGCGGTGTGCGCAGCCGGCGGTAGCATAGGAAAAGCAATTTTTGAGCCAAGACTCCGGCTATGAATGATGCCCGGAGCGATGCAAGGAGCAAATATGACGAACGTGACGGTACTGGGCGCAGGAGCTTGGGGAACCGCTTTCGGTCAGGTGCTTGCCGACGCAGGCAACAATGTGACCATGTGGGCCATCGAGCCGGAGATTGTGGAAGGCATTCGCGACCACCATCATAATGGTGTTCGCCTGCCTAGCGTGAAAGTGCTGCCAAGCAACATGACCGCCACCGGCGACCGTGCCGAAGCCGTGGCCAACGCCGACATTGTGATCGTGGCCATTGCCGCACAGTTCGCCCGTGTGGCGCTCGCCGAATTCAAGGGCCTGATTCCCGAAACCGCACTCGTCGCCTCGCTGATGAAAGGCATAGAACGCACCACCGACAAGCGCATGGATGAAGTCGTCATGGAAACTCTCGACCTGCCGGCCGACCGTTTCGCCGCGATTTCCGGACCGAACCTGAGTAAGCAGATCGCCGACCGTGAGCCGGCCGCGACCGTGGTCGCCTGCGAAAATCTCGACAATGCGCGCAAGATCGCAGCTGCCTGCACCACCGATTATTTCCGTGCGTTCGTAACCCGCGACGTGATCGGCTTGGAAATGTGCGGATCGCTGAAGAACGTGGTCGCGCTGGCCGTAGGCATGGCCCGCGGCGCCGGCTACGGCGAAAACACTGCCGCCATGATCGAAACCCGTGGCCTAGCCGAACTGACTGCCCTGGGCGAGGCGGCAGGCGCCGATCCGAAGACGTTCGCCGGTTTGGCTGGCGTAGGTGACCTGATCGCCACCTGCGGATCCCCGTTGAGCCGCAACTACACGTTCGGTTCCAATCTGGGCAAGGGTCTGAGCGTTGAGGAAGCTACCAAGGTGAGCAACGGCGTGGCCGAAGGCGTGCCGACTGCCGATGCGGTAGTGGCGCTCGGCAAGCAGTATGGCGTGCCCACGCCGCTTGCCACTGCCATGAGCCACGTGCTTTCCGACGGCATCTCCTGCGCGCAAATGCTGTCCGAACTTTTCGGCGAAAGCATCAGCGAAGAATAAGCTTTCCGTAACATCGCAATTGCAGATAAGACCGCACTTTCAGGTGCGGTTTGTATACTGAACTGCGATATTGCGAATGTGTGGTATCGCGGGCGAACAGAAGTGCGAACCGGCGCGATATTGCGAAGACAGACAGTACAGACAGTATTGGCAGACGGTGTTGGGCGCGTGTGCGTTCAACGGACCAACTTATGGAGCATAAGACAAAGATGGCAAAACAGCGCATTGTGGTGATGTATGGCGGCAAAGCCGACGAGCATTCGATTTCCTGCATCTCTGCGGCGGGCGTGCTGCGCGCGTTGGATACTGATAAGTTCGAAGCCATTGAGGTGGGGATCACCAAGAACGGCGAGTGGATCGTAGGCGGCGAGGATCCACGCAAGTGGAACATGAGCGAAGGCCTGCCGATGGTGGAGAAGACGGATTCCTCCAAAGATGTGGTGTTGGATGTAGCGCTCGGTCAGGATGGTTTCTTCGCTCGTGAAGATGACGGCACGCTGACTTCGCTTGGTCACGTGGACGCCGTGCTTCCGGTATTGCATGGTCCGTACGGTGAGGATGGCACGATTCAGGGCCTGTTCGAAATGATGAACGTGCCGTACGTTGGCTGCGGTGTGCTCGCTTCCGCCGCCTGCATGGACAAGCATTATACGAAGGTATTGCTGGCTGCGGCCGGTATTTCCGTGGCTCCCGGCATCACGTTGGATGCGCGCGATTATGATGCCGCTTCCGAATTCGCCGCAGACGCGGACGAGATGCTTGCCGCGGTGCAACAGGCCGGATTGCAGTACCCGCTGTTCGTGAAGCCGTCCCGCGCCGGTTCCAGCTTCGGTGTGACCAAGGTCGAACATGAGGGCGATGCGGCCGAGCTTGCCGCCGCCGTGTTCGAAGCATCCCACCATGATTGGCGTGTGCTCGTGGAACAGGGAATCGACGCACGCGAAATCGAATGCGCCGTGCTCTGTCCGAAGGCCGGCGAGGCTCCGCAGGCCAGCTGGCCGGGCGAAATCGTGCTTGACAAGCGTGCCGAGGGCGACGACCAGTTCTATGATTTCGACAGCAAGTACATGAACTCCGACGCAAGCCATGTGGAAGTGCCCGCAAGCCTGCCGGAAGAAACTCTGAACCGCGTGCGCGAAACTGCCAAAAAAGCGTTCATCGCGGTCGATGGTGCCGGCCTGAGCCGTGTCGACACCTTCGTGACGGCCGATGGCGAAGTGATGGTCAACGAAATCAACACCATGCCGGGCTTTACCCCGATTTCCATGTATCCCAAGGCATGGGAGGCGACCGGCGTGAGCTATACCGACCTGATCACCACGCTGATCGAAGGCGTGCTGCGCTGATTTCGATTGTGTGGTGACTTGATTTATATTGGCCCGCTTTAGGCTGATTCGATTTGCATGAGACTGGCATCAATGCTGACACTGCGTTGGTGCCAGTTGACATATTTCACCAATTTACCTGCAGTTTGGGAAAATTTAGTTTTTCCGATTCAAAATAAACTGCATATTTACTGTAAGGTCAGTATCGCGTTGATTTGAGGGCTTATCTTCTTTCTTGTTGTTATGAACAAGGCATAAGAAAGATATTGATTTCCATGATTTCTCTGCGCAAACTGGCTGCCGGCTCCCTTGCTGCCGTTCTGGCTTTCTCCATGGCCGCCTGCGGATCGGACAGCACGGATTCCTCAGCTGATTCCACTTCCGGCAAGGCCGTAAAGGTTGATGAAAAGTCCGCAAAGGCTACTTCATTGGCTGATTTCGGTACGATGGACGATCTGGTTGCCGCCGCCGAAAAGGAAGGCCAGCTCAACGTCATCGCACTTCCTCACAACTGGTCCAACTATGGCGAGGTCATCAACGGCTTCAAGAAGAAGTATCCGAACATCAAGATCAACGAGCTGAACCCGAACGCCTCATCCAAGGAAGAAGTGGACGCAGCCAAGACCAACAAAGGCACCGACGCTGCTCCCGACGTGTTCGACCTTGGCTTGGCCGTGGCCTCCACCAGCACCGACAACTTCGCCTCCTACAAGGTGCAGGCTTGGGATAAGATTCCGGATTCCGTGAAGAATGCCGACGGCAAGTATTACGCCGACTACACCGGCATCATGTCGATCGGTTGGAACGCCGACAAGTACGGCGACATCAACAACCTCGACGATCTGATGGATCCGAAGTTCGCCGGCACCGTGGCGCTGAACGGCAAGCCTGCCGAAGCTGGCGCCGCATTCAACGGCTACCTCATGATCAACCAGCTTGCAGGTGGTGACATCAACGACCTGCAGCCGGGCCTCGACTACTTCAAGAAGCTCAAGGACGCTGGCAACCTCACCACCGTTGACGTGACCGACGGAACCATCGACTCCGGCCAGACTGGCGTGGTGATGGACTGGAGCTACAATCAGGCCTCCTACCAGAAGAGCCTCAAGGAGAAGGGCGTGAACTGGAAGTTCAAGACCTTCAAGAACGCCCAGGTGGTCAGTTACTACAACCAGGCCATCAACGTGGACGCTCCGCACCCGGCCGCAGCACGCCTGTGGGAGGAATACCTGTACACCGCCGACGCTCAGAACGAATGGTTCAAGGGTGGCGCCAACCCGGTGCTCCTCGACTCCATGAAGGAAGACGGCACGGTTGACCAGAACACCCTGAAGACCGCCATCACCATCGAAGGCGATCCAGTGACCTATACCAACGACGATTCCACTCGCATCACCGAATGGCTCCAGAACAACTGGGACAAGACCATCGGCAACTGATTGGCAACCACTCGTAAGCAATGCAAACGAGCGTTGGAACACAATCGGAAACAATGTAATCCAAGGCCGGTAGACCGGCGGATACGACGGGCTGAAGCAAGTTCCCCGACGTCTTCTGCCGCAACAGCCGGCCTTGAAGCATGTCTCCAGCGCAATAGCGCAATCCCACAATCCTATGCAATCTCACCGCATATCAATCGTATGAAAGCATGCATGCAACCATGACTGCAGCAATCACCCCCAAAGCGGGAGTTATCGGCGGGTGTAACGTACGCGAAGCCCGAGGGACGCGAGAAAACGGCCCCTCCGCAACCTCCGATTTCGCTACGCATCGCCGCGAAATCGGTACATTCGTCGTGACCATCCCGTTCTTCGCCTACACCGCCTGCTTCCTGCTCGCGCCTACCGTTATCGTGATTGTCGGCGCATTCCAGAACGTCGATGGCGGATTTACCCTCAATAACTTCAGTAAACTCTTCGAAGCGAACACCATCGCCGCGTTCGCCACCTCCATTCTCGTTTCCGTGATCTCCGCACTCATCGGCGCGGTCGTGGGTGCGGTCGCCTCGTATGCGCTGGTGATTGGCAGCAAACCGAACGGACTGCTGCGCCGCATGGTCAGTGCCATTTCGTCGGTGCTTGCACAGTTCGGCGGCGTGATGCTCGCTTTCGCCTTCATCGCCACCATCGGCATCAACGGCGTCGGCACCATGCTGATCCGCCAGCTGACCGGACTGACCGTCAACCCGAACTGGTTGAGCTCCCTGCCTGGCCTAATCACGGTCTACTGCTACTTCCAGATTCCGCTGATGATCATCATCTTCCTGCCTGCAGTCGATTCGATTCGTCCGCAGTGGCGTGAGGCTTGCGAATCGCTCGGCGGCAACACCTTCCAGTATTGGACGCGCGTTTCGGGGCCGATACTGGTTCCGCGTTTCATTTCCGCATTGCTGCTGCTGTTCGCCAGCGCGTTCTCCGCATATGCGACAGCCGCCGCATTGTTCTCACAGCGTTCGATTCTGGTGCCGCTTATGATTCAGGGCGCCATGCGCAACGAAATGGATCCGAATCAGCAGGGATTCGCGCAAGTTCTCGCCTTCGCGATGATCATCGTGGTCGCTCTGGTGATGATGCTGAGCCACGCTGTAGAAAAGAGGACCGGACAATGGCAGTGAATCATACTAAAACAATGCCCCCGCAGCTGCGTGCCGCCCGCGTGCGCAAGCAGCGCGTGATCAAGGCGATCATTCTCACGTTCACGCTGCTGTTTCTGTTCGTGCCACTGGTGTCTATGTTTGTGTTCACCATTCGACACCCGCTTTCCGGCAAGTGGAGTTTGGATCCGTGGATTGCGATTTTCACCGGCGATGGCAGTGCGCTTGGTGCTGACTTGTCCACATTGTGGAGCGGTCTTGGATCGTCCATGGGATTGTGTGTGGTGACCGTGGTCATCATGCTGCTGCTCATGGTACCCACCATGGTGATCGTGCACATTCGCTCCAAGCAGTTGGAACGCGCCATCGAATGGGTGGCCACCCTGCCGCTGACCATCCCCGCCATCGTGCTCGTAGTCGGCCTGGGACCGATCTACCGTTGGCTCAGCGCCGACGTGCTCAACACCAACCCGATCTGGCTGTGCTTCGCTTACGTTATTCTGGTGATGCCATTTGCATTCCGCGCGCTCGCCGTGGGCCTCAACTCCATTGACGTGAAAACGCTGTGCGAGGCATCCCGCTCGCTCGGAGCCTCTTGGCCGCGCGTGTTCTTCCGCGTGCTCATTCCCAACCTGTGGCAGTCGATCCTCTCCGCATCGTTCATCTCCATCGCCGTGGTGCTGGGCGAATACACCGTCGCATCGCTGCTTGGACGCATGAACCTGCAGGTGGCGCTCTACCAGCTTGGTCAATCCAACTCCCAAATCTCCACCGCCATGTCGCTGCTGGCACTACTGTTCGGCGTGATCCTGCTGGTGGCCCTCGATCTTATTTCCGACGCACTGCGTAAATCCAAAGAAAGCAACGAATCATGACTCTCGCTGATCAGAAAGCAACCATCGCACGCACTTCGGAAGCGTTCGTAGACGCCGATCTGAGCGCCGAAACCGTAACCCGAGCCGCACGCGAAGTCCTCAACGACTCCGCGGAACGCGGCGGCGGCGTGCAAATGCTTAATGTAGACAAAATCTACCCAGGAGCCACCAACAAGGCGCTCGACAACTTCAACCTAGAAATCAATCCTGGTGAAATGGTCGTACTGCTCGGCGGCTCCGGCTGCGGCAAATCCACCGCGCTGCGCTCCCTCGCAGGCTTGGAAGACATTCAGGCCGGTCGGATTCTCGTCGGCGGGCAAGATGTGACCGGTGTGCCCGCCAACAAGCGAAACATGGCCATGGTGTTCCAGGCGTACTCGCTGTTCCCGCACATGACCGCTCTGCAGAACGTGGAATTCGGCTTGGAGATCCGCGGCATGGGCAAGACGGAACGACGTAAGCAGGCCATGGAGAAGCTGGAACTTGTGGGTCTTGCCGATCAGGCCGGCAAATACACGCAGCAGATGTCTGGCGGTCAGCAGCAGCGTGTGGCGCTCGCCCGCGCACTGGCCGTGAACCCCCGTGTACTCCTGCTCGACGAGCCGCTTTCCGCACTTGACGCCAAAGTTCGTGTGCAGCTGCGCGACGAAATCCGCCGCATCCAGCTCGAAGCCGGCACCACCACCGTGTTCGTGACCCACGATCAGGAAGAAGCGCTCGCCGTTGCCGACCGCATCGGCGTGATGAACCACGGATGTATCGAACAGATCGCCGACCCGCAGACGCTGTACCGCCGTCCGGACAGCGAATACGTAGCCACTTTCATTGGCCTGACTAACCGGCTCCCCGGCATCACGAATGGTGAGGAAGCCGTGGTGTTCGGTCAGCGCGTGCCGCTGCTCGAAGCCTCCAAGCGCGACGCCTCCACTGTGCTCGTGCGACCGGAAAACCTTGTGATTACTCTGGCCGCAAACGATGGCAACATGGTAGGCGGGCATGGTCGCGTCGACATGGTGCACTTCCTCGGTGCGCTCGCCCGCGTTGACTTGACGGTTGCCACAGGTGCGGGCCACCTACCCGTCACCGTGCAACTGCCGGCCAATGAGCTTCCTGCCGGTCTGACGGTTGGAATCGAAGTGGTGGTGGCTCCGCGTCCGATCGCCGCGCTCGCTGTGTGAGCTGTTTCGTTACGGACGCCCATGACGATGGTCGTGAGATTGTAAGCTGATATTCAGCATTCCTGTACTAAGGTGCTGAGTATCAGCATTTTCATATATGCACTTCCGTGCACGTCGTCGCAAAGGCAGATATGACGTTTCCGCAGTACCCCCAATATCCGCAGCGGCCGCAACAACCGCAGCCGCGGCAGAATCCGCAACAACCATCCCAATATCAGCAATATTCGCAACAACCACAGTATCCGCAGCCGCAAGCCAATCCTTATGAACTTTGGCTCAGGCGCGTGAAAAGCGTGTTCTCCCGCATCGGCGGAAGCATGTGCCTGATGGTGGTGATCTGGTATGCGCTTGCAACGGTGCTTTCCAGCGTGCTCTATCAGGTACTGCACACCACGAATCTGCCGAATTGGGCGGCATATGTGGCATCGGATGTCCCTTTGTATCTCGTGGCCATGCCGCTCGCGGTACTGATCATGGGCAAATCGTCGGTCATTGCAACACGCAAGTTCGACATGAAACCGAGCCAATTCTTCAAACTGCTGGTCATGTGCTTCCCGCTCATGTATGCGGGCAGCCTTATCGGCAATATGCTGTCGTCGCTGCTCTCCGGAGGCAACGCCAGCAATTCGGTAAGTGACCTGGCCATGCAATTCGACGTGTGGAACGTGGTGTTCCTCGTGATTCTCGGACCGTTGTTCGAAGAATGGATCTTCCGCAAGGAACTCATCAGCCGCACGCGCAAATACGGCGAAAAAACCGCGATTGTGTTCTCCTCGCTGTTCTTTGGCTTGGTGCACATGAACCTGTTCCAATTCTTCTACGCATTCGCATTGGGGCTTGTGTTCGGCTACGTGTACGTGCGTACCAGCAAACTGCGTTATTCGGTGGCCATGCACATGTTCGTCAACTTCATGGGCGGTGTGGTCGCGCCGTGGGTGGTGAAGAACATTGACATCGACAGCCTGATGAACGTGCTGACAAGTGCGGAAAACGGCGACGGAACGGCCATGATGCAGTGGATAGATCAGAATGCGACGGGAATGATGATATTCGGCATCTATATGCTGCTGTATTACGGTCTGATCATTGCGGGTGTCGTGCTGCTTATTCGTGAACGTAAGAATTTTGAATTCTATACCGCGCCCGAAGAATTGCCTCGCGGCGTTCGCACTGGCACGGCAATAATGAACGTCGGTGTAATTACTTACATTGTAGTGGCGGTTATTATTACGGCAATCAATCTAATGATGTAATAATTTCAGCATAAAAAAGTGCCGCATGCAG
>OLSX01001175.1_pt1 | contig 25265 bp, 19 predicted proteins | sample 1673141 | NCBI WGS metagenome assembly OLSX01 (sample SAMEA3136759, study PRJEB25190) | human gut metagenome | biome: human gut; feature: human-associated habitat; material: faeces | place: Austria | collected 2013
CCCTGCGGGGCAGTCTATCCTCCGCCTTCGGCGCGCCCCTTCTTCAAGGGGCTACTCCGCTGGCATGTAAAAGCGCAACTCCCAAGCGCCACTCACTTCCCGATGGGAAAGTCAACGAAATGAGAGTACCGCTTTCCCCCATATCGTCATTTCGAGCGCAGCGAGAAATCTTCCTTGCACAAGCGTGAGATGAGGAGCAGCACCTAGGCGTTTTTCTCTTTCCCTCATACGTGCAGTACACCGCCAGGGCGTAAAGATCCCTCGACTACGCTCGGGATGACGATACGAGAGAACGGGCGATCTCACATTCATTTCCATCCCGCTGCGGGAGACAACCTCCGCCCCTTCGGTCACTTCAATAAAAAATACCGCCAAGTTTCCTTGACGGTATCTGATCTCTATCCCCACCATGTCGTTAAAGCCGGATTTTGAGTCTGCGTATTTGCAGGTGGGTGCTCTCATGTGAATTTCATCTGTCCCCGTGAAGGGCATAGATTCCATCCGCAGTTCTGAACTCCCTTAATAAAGGTATCGGTTCAAAATATGAAGCCGCACGTGCACAGCAGGGTTGTTACATGTAGTATAGCAAATTTGCATGAGATTTACAAGAAATTTATGAGAAATGGCAGGGATCCGGAGCGATCGGTGACGGATCACCGCCTGCCCCTTCATCCCCATGTTTCACTCATTCTCCTTTGGAGCTCTTGAAGGCTTCTCTTTTGCCGATGACAGTCACGCCATTCATGTACGGTACGAGGACATCCGGGACGCGGATGGTGCCGTCAGCCTGCTGGTAGTTTTCCATGATAGCAGCGACGGTACGGCCGACAGCGAGGCCGGAGCCATTCAGCGTATGGACGAATTCCGGTTTCGCGCCCGGCGTTCTGCGGAAGCGGATATTCGCGCGGCGTGCCTGGAAATCGAGGCAGTTCGAGCAGGAGGAGATCTCTCTGTACTTATTCTGTGCCGGCATCCAGACTTCGATATCATAGGTCTTCGCAGAGGAAAAGCCGATATCACCGGAGCAGAGGCAGACGACATGGTACGGGATCTCGAGCAGCTGGAGGATCTTTTCCGCTTCTGCCGTCAGAGATTCCAGCTCATCCCAGCTGTCTTCCGGCTTGCAGTACTTCACCATTTCTACTTTATGGAACTGGTGCTGACGGATAAGGCCGCGGGTATCCTTACCTGCGGAGCCTGCTTCTTTACGGAAGCACGGAGTGAGCGCCGTCAGATGGACTGGCAGCAGCGCACCGTCGATGATCTCGCCGGAGAAATAATTCGTCAGCGGCACTTCCGCAGTAGGCGTCATATACATGCTTTCACCTTCGACTTTGTACATATCATCAGCGAATTTCGGCAGCTGGCCGGTACCCTGCATGGACTTGCCATTGATGATATAGGGCGGAATGACTTCGGTGTAGTCATTCTGCTGGGTATGTACGTCGAGCATGAAATTATATACCGCTCTTTCGAGACGGGCTGCCTGTGAGAGGTAGAAATAGAAACGCGCACCGGAGACCTTCCCCGCTCTTTCTGCATCCAGGATGCCGAGGGTATCGCCGAGCTCATAGTGAGCCTTGATCGGGAAATCAAAGGTCGGGATCTCGCCCCATTTGCGGACTTCCGGATTTTCGCTGTCATCCTTGCCGACCGGGACGGACTTATCGCACATATTCGGGATATGGAGAAGAAGCTCATTCAGCTTGGATTCGACTTCACCGAGTTCCTTATCGATGGCAGAGATCTTCTGTCCGACTTCTCTCATAGCCGCGATAGCGTCTGCCGCATCTTCGCCATTCTTCTTCGCCATCGCGATCTTCTTGGATTCTGCATTCTTTTCGCTCTTCAGCGTTTCTGTATCGCGCAGGAGTTCTCTTCTCTTGCCATCGAGTGCGAGGACTTCGTCCAGATCGAATGGATTGTGACGGTTGACGAGGTTCTGCTTCACTTCGTCTGCGTGTTCTCTGATGAATTTCATGTCTAACATAGTATCGCTCCCTTTAGGAAATATAAGATAGGAAATCGGCTTTCCTCATCTGACGGAAATAGTGATCGGCTGGCCGCTCGCTGACGCTTGAAACGGATCGGATGGGAAGAGACCGCTCACAGGCCATGGTGTCCTGCGAAAAGCAAATAAAAAGACCTCTTCCCTCCATGGGACGAAGTCATCGCGGTGCCACCCAATTTGCATAAGCCAGCTCATGGCTGATATCGGCTGCCTGCCGTCCGATTCTTCACCGGCCGCTCCTGAGTGGAAACTTTCTCATCTGCCAGGGCTCTCACCAGCCGCCCTGTCTCTGAAAGACATCTGAAAAAGATTTTCTCTTTCCCTGCGTTATTAGTATTATAGCGAGTTCATCTGTGTTTTGCAATAGGAAAAAGGGTTCAAGATGCGGGGTTCAGGGTTCAGGGTTCAGGGTTCAGGGTCGTGGTGGCGGCTTCGCCGCAAATATATATGGGGCGATGCCCGAAGGTTTGCGGGTAGCAGGTTTCCCTCGTATCGCCAGCCTTCCCCTCGAAGGGAAGGTGCCCCGTAAGGGCGGATAGGGCACTAGCGGGATAAAAAAAGCAGGGAAATGCGTCTCAAGCAGGCTATTTACGTAAGCACTCGAGCGCCGATTTTGTAAATAGCGCTCCCCGAAGGTTCGTGGGTAGCGGTTTTCCCGTACCGTCATCTCGAGCGTAGCCGAGAGATCTTTCTTGCAGACGGGGAAATGGTGTATGTGAGGAAATCCGTAGCACCAGCCTCAGCAAGACGTCATTTTCCCATCACCGCATGCATGCTGATAAGCGTTGTGCAATAAAGATCCCTCCACTTCGGTCGGGATGACGATACGGGGGAAATGTCTGACATCTAATGTTTCTCAGTCATTATAAAAAAGCGGCGCTCATATTCTGACGCGCCACTCCTTCATTTCGCATTTCTAATTTCTCATTTCTAATTTTTTTCTCGCCATGGCGAGAGCCGCGAGGGTCTTCGCATCGTAGATCTCTCCGCGATCCACCATCTCATAGACCTTGTCGATCGGAAGGCGGATGACATCCAGAAATTCATCCTGATCGAGATGCTGATGAGACTTTACCAGATGGTCAGCGAGGTAGAGGTGGATGGTCTCATTGCAGAATCCTGGCGTGGTATAGACATAGCCGAGCTTTTCCATATGCTCCGTCTTGTAGCCGGTCTCTTCCGTAAGCTCTCTGGCCGCACAGGTATCGGGGTCTTCTCCCCCATCAAGCTTGCCGGCCGGGATCTCTAGAAGCGGCTGCTCGACCGCATAGCGGTACTGACGGACGAAGAGGATCTCTCCATCCTCGGTGACAGGGATAATGGCGGATGCCCCCGGATGCAGGACGACTTCTCTTGTGGTCTTGTGACCATGGATCTCTACCTCATCATCAAAGACGTGCAGCATCCGTCCTTCGAAGGCAGGCGCGCGATGGATCAGCTTCTCCTTTTCTATACTCATTTCACACCTGTGCTTCCTACGCCGCCGGTGCGTACACCTTCGGCATGGTCATCGTCCGTGGTGAGGTATTTCGTGAAGATCCCCTGCGCCACGCGATCGCCTTTATTCACATGGAATGGTTCATCCTTCGTATTGTAAACGGCGACCATGAGATGCCCTTCGTTGTCCTCATTATTGTAATAGTCCGCATCGATGATGCCGGTGCTGTTCGCAAGGAAGAGCCCTTTCTTGATCGCCATGCTTGAACGGATGAAAATGGCGAGGTATTCATCATCTTTCATATACGCCTTCAGTCCGGTCTTGATGAGCGTCACCTGATGCGGGATCAGATCGATGTCTTCCCCGCATTCGATGTCATAACCGGCACTCTTTTCCGTCTTTCTCTCCGGCAGATGGATGTCTTTCCCCTGCCACGTGGACAGGATCTCAAAGCCTCTTGTTTTTGTCATAGAATGGATTCTCCTTATAGAAATAGGGTTCGTGTGGACAGGTTCAGGATCGTGGTGATAGCTTCGCAGCGATCCCTGTTTTCAAACTTCAGAGTTGTAGTGGCAGATTTCCCGTACCGTCATCGAAAGCGTAGCCCTCGATCTTTCTTGCAGACAGGGAAATGGTATATGTGAGGAAATCCGTAGCACAGCCTCAGCAAGACGTCATTTCCCTATCACCGCATGCATGCTTGATAACCGTTGTGCAATAAAGACCCCTCCACTTCGGTCGGGATGACGATACGGGGAAGCGGCATTCTCCCTTGCCACCTTCTGCGTGATGGGTTAAAAACAAATGTGAGGCGAGCGTTTTCCCGTACCGTCATCTCGAGCGTAGCCGAGAGATCTTTCTTGCAGACGGGGAAATGGTATATGTGAGGAAATCCGTAGCACCGCCTCAGCAAGACGTCATTTCCCTATCACCGCATGCATGCTGATAAGCATTGTGCAGTAAAGATCCCTCCACTTCGGTCGGGATGACGATACGAGGAAAATGTCTCCTAGTCTCTCAGTCTCCCAGTCTCATCCTGACCAAGCGAAAAAGCCCAGTGAGCCCCGGGGCTCCTGCTCTTTCGAGACGAACCACCAGAACCCACTGCGCTTTTGCATGATTCATGAACATCGAAGGTCGCGCGTATCGCAAACCTTGAACCCCAAATCACCTGTATGACCTACCCGCTGGCGCGAGCCGGTTTCCGCCATTATTTATTCTTCTTCTCCAGCAGCAGTGCTTTTCTGGAAAGATTGATACGGCCCTTGTCATCGATCTCCGTGACCTTGACCATGATCTCATCCCCTTCGTGGACGATGTCTTCCGGCTTCTCGACTCTCTGCAGAGCGAGCTGAGAAACATGGACAAGACCTTCCTTGCCCGGCAGGATCTCTACAAAAGCGCCGAACTTCATGAGACGGGTGACGCGGCCGAGATACGTCTCGCCGACTTCGACTTCCTTCACGAGGGACTCGACCATCGCTTTTGCCTTCTGGGCAGCTGCCTCATCTTCGGAAGCGATATATACGCGGCCGTCCTCTTCGACGTCGAGTTTCGCACCGGTTTCAGAGATGATCTTATTGATGGTCTTTCCGCCGCTGCCGATGACGACACGGATCTTGTCGACCGGGATCGTGAGAGAAATGATCTTCGGCGCATACTTGGAAAGATGTTCTGCCGGCTTATCGATGCATGCTGCCATCTTGCCCAGGATATAGAGACGGCCTTCATGCGCCTGTTTCAGTGCAGTCAGCAGGATATCTCTGGAAATGCCATGGACTTTGATATCCATCTGGATGGCATTGACGCCCTTTGCTGTACCTGCGACCTTGAAGTCCATATCGCCCAGAGCATCTTCCATGCCCTGAATATCAGAAAGGATGGAGAATTTGCCGCCATCTTCGATGAGACCCATCGCGATGCCTGCGACCGGTGCCTTGATCGGTACGCCTGCATTCATGAGGGACATGGTGCTGCCGCAGACAGAAGCCTGCGAGGAAGAACCATTGGATTCCAGGATCTCAGAAACGACGCGGATCGCATACGGGAATTCATCGACACTCGGGATGACCGGGAGAAGCGCACGTTCTGCGAGCGCACCATGACCGATCTCACGGCGTCCCGGACCACGGGAGCCCTTCGTCTCACCGACGCAGTAGGACGGGAAATTGTACTGATGGATGTATCTCTTCTCGGTGACCGGGGTGAGGTCATCGATGATCTGGGTCTCCGACATCGGAGCCAGCGTGGTGATGGAGAGCGCCTGGGTCTGGCCGCGGGTGAAGAGCGCCGAGCCGTGAACGCGCGGGAGCAGTCCCACTTCGCAGGTGATCGGACGAATCTCCGTCAGCTTTCTGCCATCCGGACGGATGCCTTCATTCGTGATGGTGTGACGGACGATTTCCTTCGTCAGATGATCGAGCGCATCCGCCACATCCGAGAGATGTTCCGGGTAGATGTCAGCGAAATGCTCCATCGCCGCCTTCTTCGCAGCAGCGATATTGCCATCACGGCGCAACTTATCCGCATCGAAGATCGCCTTCTTCAGGGACTCGGTCGCAAACGCTTCGACATCCTTTTCGATCTCTGCCGGGACTTCTGGGAAGGTCAGCACGCGCTTTTCCTTGCCGACTTCTTCGATGATCTTCTTCTGAAAACGGCAGATCTCCTTGATCGTCTCATGGCCGAACATGATCGCATCGAGGACTTCTTCCTCCGGTGCTTCCTGCGCGCCGCCTTCGACCATCATGATCGCCTCTTCCGAGCCAGCGACCGTCACATTCATCGTGGACGCTGCCATCTCTTCCTGTGTCGGGTTGATGACATACTTGCCATCCACACGGCCCACGCGGACACCGGCGATCGGGCCGTCCCACGGGATATCGGAAATGCCGATGGACGCGGACGCACCGATCATGCCGCACAGCTCCGGTGCATTGTCATAGTCGACAGAGAGCACCGTCGCTACGACATGGATATCATTTCTGCATCTTTTATCAAACAGAGGACGGATCGGACGGTCGATCAGACGCGCACAGAGGATCGCCGAATTTCCCGGACGGCCTTCACGACGAAGGAATCCCCCTGGCATCTTGCCGACAGCATACATCTTCTCTTCATAGTCGACAGTCAGCGGGAAGAAATCCGTGCCTTCGCGAGGCTCCTTGCTCGCCGTCGTAGCGACGAGGACAGCGGTATCCCCATATCTTACCAGTACAGCGCCATTCGCCTGCTTGGCCATTTTACCAGTCTCAATGATCAGTGGACGACCGGCCAGTTCCATTTCAAATGTTTTGAACAATTCCTGTTCCTCCTTAATAAATGCTTCTTTATACGACTATTTATTATATAATACAACTTTCATCTTTCACAAGGGGGAAAATGAATGTAGAACACCACATCGGCTCACATGGGAAAGACAGGTCATGCGAGAATGCCGCTTTCCCCGTATCGTCATTTCGAGCGAAGCGAGATATCTTTTTCGTTTGCTGTCAAGAAAAAGATGGAAACCTTGGAAATCGCTATGGGACTTGCCGGCAGCTATGCGTCTTGTAGAATTTCACCACAGACTGACGGCATGCCCGTCATACCGCAAAAAGCGGCGAACCTTCCGGCTGGCCGCTTCTTCAATTATGATTTCTGATCGGTTCCTTCCTTTTTCTTATGTTTCAGCAGCAATCTGTCAAACTCTTCCATCTGAGCGAATACTGAGACATGGGGCATGGGCGGTATCATTCCCATCGAAGTGTTGAGCTGCGAAAGATCGAGTTTGGGAGGCATCATGGACGCCAGACCTGGCAGTTGTCAAGCCGGCGAAGTAGTCCCCTTTACACCGGGGAGCGTATCCAGGCCTGGCATTTTGAAGGCTGCCGCACTGGTCAGAATCGCCGAATGGATCCGCGGCATTTGTCTATCCGTCTTTCCAGCTGCCCGCCACTTTTACGATTAGGATTATGGCACAGTTCGTTTTAGCACGCAAGCATTTGGGATTGACAAAATAAAACGCGCCTCTACTCATGAGAGGCAAGGAATAAGCCGCCACGAATAGCGGGCTATTTAAGGCGGGTTATGGCGAAGTTATGTATAAAAAATTCAAGAGTAAAATCTGACAACGATTTAATCAGTGTTTGCCTATATCATCACACATATTCTACCAGCAAAGCAATGGTTCTTTCATTCATCCATAAAAGCTTATCGTACAGGCAAAGCATCACACCCCGATCCCCCGCTTCCTGCCTTTGATTTTATCAATCACATCGAAGGTACTTGTCATAGTCAGTTTCGGATTGGCAGACATCTTGATTTCGAGGGGATAAATGGTCCCCCCCTTCTTCCAACATCAGGGCGATAATATTTATGACATTTTTGACATCTTATATGCTAATATCGCTACCGCAACCCCAACTATCAGAATCCAGCCATGATTAACTATCAGTGCTAAAACGGTCATACTACTGGTAAGCACTAAAACAGCAAAAAAACTCCCAAGCTCTATAGCTAATGCATAAATGCAAAATTTTACGCCTCTAAAAGCAAATAAAACAAAAATGCAATTTACTAAAATGAATAATGCGTAAAGTATGTTACTCATTCATTTCTCCTCTTTTTGCTTATCTAATCCCGGTTAGATAAATACTTTTTGTAAAAAAGTGTGCCAAGTGCCACATAAATTACAATAAATAGTGCAGCAGAATCCTCTGGGTGAAGATATTGATCCGTAAAAATCTTAATGATAAAAGAAGGAAGCATTATCATAAGCATGTATGTGAAAATCCCCACTAAATTTCCCAAGAAGGTGCTTCTTGTAAACATAAAACCTATCAATGAAAATACACATCCACATAATACAAGATAAAAAAATTCGTCAACAAAAATTACCAATTTCATCCTAGTAAACTCCTACTTTTTACCATTGCCATTAGCTCTGCTGTCATTATTTCTGCTATATATATCCACTTAATTAAACGATGAAGTGGGTTTGTATAGAAGTATTTTGGAATTCACTAACTACTTTATAAATGTTTCATATATAAAAGCCTTGAACATTATTGTCATACCAATACCAACAAGTAGCCAAAAAACCTTTTTAAAAGCCTTTTTAAAAACAGAAATAAATAAATCCATTTTTATTCTCCCCCATTTCCAATTACCACTGCATCGACATGGCTTTCATCATCGCGATCTGCTCTTCCGGCGTCATCTCCACCTCATAGAGGACTCCATTGGCAGAAAGTGCCTGATCCCCCATAAACTCCACGATGGGAATATTCACATACTGTCCTCTCATTTCATCAAAAAACATGCCACCCCCTGCATATTGATACCGTTCTCCCGTCTGATAAGATACGAGCCAAAAGGCATCCACACTTTGAAACAAGGGACATAGCAAAAACAATACCAGTAATAACCATTTTCTCATCATATCTCACCGTCACTTTTCTCTCGTATCGTCATTTCGAGCGAAGCGAGAAATCTTTTTCATTCGCGGTCAAGCGGACGATGTCAGGAAACAAAAACGGGAAACCTGTTATCCCGCCTTCCTTCGGGCATCGCCATCTATACTCTGCGGCGCTTCTAATTTTATGCGCCGCACCACCATTTCTCATTTCTCATTTTTCATTTAAAAAGTGCGGCACGCCCCGGGGCGAACCCTGATCCCTAGTCATCAGTCGCCCCCATTATTTTCTTCCCCGTCTCTTGAAGTCCTCCTCTATTCCTTTCTTCCAGTCTACCGAGATCGATTCTACGAAATGGTCACAGAAGTCATCCACTGCCTCAAAATTTTTCTGAATCCCTTCCTTATCACATAAAAATTGCGCCGCACGATCTTCATGGATGCCAAGATCAGCTGCCGCTTCTATGGCATCCATATTGGCACCCAAGAAAATGAATTCCCAGCCATATTTCAATTTTTCTCTTTCAATCATATGCCTCACGTCTTCGTAGTCATAGAAGCGACTTGAATTTTCCTCTCCATCAGTAATGATGACCACGAGGGTATGGGCTGGCACGTCCTCTGGGCGGGCATATTTATGGACAGTGCCAATGCGATGAATGGTACTTCCTACTGCATCCAGAAGGGCGGTGCAGCCACCGGCCACGTAGTCTTCCTCGGTCATGGGCCGCACGCTTTTCAGGGGCAGCCGGTCATGAATGACGTCGATTTCTGTATCAAAGAGGACGGTGGTGACCAATGCATTTCCTTCTCCCTTTTTCTGCTTTTCCATCATAGAATTGAACCCGCCCAGGGTGTCTTTCTCCAGCCCGTGCATAGAACCACTGCGATCCAAGATGAAAACAAGTTCAGTCAGTTGGGTATTCATAGTTGTCCTCCTTGGGAATAAGCGGTGACTAGAAGCTAGAAGTCACTGATGCCAAATAAAAAGACTGCCAGATATCACTTCGTCAGTGACTTTTTTGCAGTCTTAGTATATCCCTTTATTCTTTTGAAATGGTCGCTTGGAAAGCGACAAATGAATCTTCTGATGGCTAGTATTATGTTTTCTATATAACTGGTCTTTAACTCGATTTGAGAATCAAATTAGGAGTGAGGAGTTAGGAGTTAGGAGTGAAGGTACGGCGCACAAAATCAGGAAGCGCCGTGGAGTTTTATATAAGTGATGAACAAGTCGTTTTATATAATGAGTGGTATTGGGCACTATATGAATTATGTGCCCCTTCCAGCACTTCTCACTCCTCACTCCTAATTAAGTCCAGAAGTTGACAAATCGCAATACCAGTTACTGGTGACTGGTAAAATAACGGTTCTCCATCAGCGCGTCATAGGACAATGTCATATTTCCTAAAAAGGCGGCGCTTTCAAATATCGCACCGCCACTTCTCACTATATAAGCGGTTCGTCGAAATCAAAAAGCACCTGATTGATCTGGTAGATATCATAGATTTCCTTTTTCACGAAATACTCTACAATCAGGTCGCCTTTTCGGGCATGAGACAAGGTATACCCAGCCTTTCCCAAAAGCTCCTGCAATTCAGAGAGGGGGAGTTCCAAGGCGATCCCCAGAGCGAGCGCCGTTGCCCGAGAGGGCTGATAATCCGCATGGGACCGAATCTTAGAAAAAAGCTTCCGATCCAAATTGGCTTTCTTATAACATTCCGGATCCGTCATGCCCTTCTCATCGATTTTACGCAGTACCATATGAGAAAAACTTTCTTCTAACTCAGAGAAAAATGGCTCCTCTCGCTTCGAGTCTACAAAGAAATCCCCAAGATGAGTTTCGTTATAGTTCACCCGCTCGATCTGCAGCTCTACCCGTTCGATCCTCCCCTGAATCCCAGGCTTCTTAAGGCGCCTCGATTCTTCCCATGGACAAGGAGGAAGCCCCCACTCCGGATAGCGGTCCTCCAGGTACATACTTTCCAATTCAGCAGAAACGGAGTCCAGACGCTCTTCCTCACGGGCATGCGCATCCTTTTTTTCCTTCCACGCCTCATTCAAGAAAGAAGAAATATCCTCCACAAGCCCTTTTGAAAGCTGGTAATCAGACTTTTGGAAAATCACCAGGTACACATCCAAATCATGATCCTTCAGGAAGGCTCTGATGGTATCCACCGCCACCTCAAGCGCTTCCTCTTTCGGATATCCGTAGGCCCCGGAAGAAATCAGCGGAAAGGCGATGGACTCCAAACGATACTCCACCGCCAGTGCCAAAGATTTTCTGTAGCAAGAGGCTAGAAGCTCCCGTTCCCCATGGCTGCCGCCATGCCAGACAGGCCCTACGGTATGAATCACCCATTTGCAAGGCAACTGATAGCCCTTCGTGATCTTCGCATCGCCCGTCTGGCAGCCATGGAGCGTCCGGCACTCCGCGAGGAGCTCCGGCCCCGCCGCCTGATGGATCGCGCCATCTACCCCGCCCCCGCCCAAAAGTGTCGGGCAGGCGGCATTCACGATGGCATCGACTTTCATTTTTGTAATATCGTTTCGAATGATTTGAAATGGCATGGCTTTCATCCTTTCTGGTCACGAGTTTGGCAGGTGGTTAAAGAAAAATACGGATTCAATCGTTGTCCGCCTTGGCTCTTGTATTTTCATGCAGGGCGAGGAATAAGCCGCTCAGAATAGCGAGCTATGTAAGGAGGGGTATGACGAAGCATGGCATGAAAACACATGCCAAATCAGACTCTGCGATTTTATCAGCGTTTCCTTATATCATTCGCCTGCCTTTGCTCTTAGTATACTGAGCATCGGCTATTTTCTCAACCGCTAAAGGAAATAAGGTGTGATATTTTACCGCGCTTGTAGAAATCATACCCCGTTCTCACCAGAAGATACGCCACATGGCAGCGCTTTTGATGACGATACCAGAAACCGCAAAAGTCTCATGTCTGACACCATACAAAAGTCCGCAAGTGAATATCCACTTGCGCTTTTTTGTATGGTGACCAGTGACTGGTGCCGAAGAATTTTAAATTCTAATCCAAATACAAAAATTCCACCAGTGATGGATCGCTCTATCACTGGTGGAATTTTTATTTTCCTTTTAGAAGCTCCAGCGAATCCCTGCATTCCACTGCCATGGGATAGTAATGTCACCGCCAAAGGTCTTCTCTATATCAAAATAGAAATGTGCTATGTCGCTCAAATTGAGATTGGTGCCGATTCCCACTTCCCACCAATCTCCACCGAGATCCTGCTTCAATGTTCTTAGACTCCCGCCGTCGGTAAAGTGTACAGACGTATCGCCATCAAAATCATACAGATAAGAAGCTCGGGCATATACATTCCCTTTCTTGATGTTTTTACCCAAGGAGAATCCCAAGCGTCCCACCAAACTATTAATACCATCCTGATCGACAGAAATATCGCCCAAATGGTAGGACATAGAGGAAACGCGTCCGTAGGTCAACTCTGCCTGTGGTTCCACCCAAAAACCTGTATCCTGTGTGAATCGTTTCCCATATTCCGCACTGACACTGAATCCATTGGCATCACCACTGCCATTGCCCCAAATGGTCTTATAATCATCATCCAAACGAGCATACTTGGCAATCAAATCAAGGAAGCTGCCATCCCCATTGAGCTTACTGCCATAGAGAGCGAATCCGGTATGTTTATTTTCCGCACTGCCAGCACCATAAGCAGAATCTCCTTCTGTATAGGTCACTGCACCGCCGAGGGTCCATGTATTTTCTGTACCAAGGGTGCGGTCATAACCTAACTGATACTGGTTGTACTGATTGCTTACGCTACCATATTCGGTTCTTCCCCGTACCATGCGAGCCCAAATGCCGTGCTCTCCTTTGGAGTCACGCAATTCACCCATACGTTTATTCATATCATTCATTTCTGCTCGCCAAGTCATGAGGCTTAGTGCATTGGTATCGCTGACGCCATAAGAGAATGGATTCTTCTTTGTTGTCAATTGACCCACAGCCACTGTACCATTTTCTTTGGTTTCTACCACCCCACTGGCTTCATCAAAGATACGGCTCGCTTCCTGTGTGACTTTGACACCGCTTGCAGGTTTGCTGGTATTCGCCGTGCTGCCTTCTGTCTGTGTAGTAACTTCTACTACTTTACTGATAGCCTGTAAATCTTTGGCCGCATTACCGGTATTGTTATTGCCAGCAGCTACTACAGCCACATGACTTGGCTGTTGCAGAATGCCACTCTTGTCGGAGATATATACCTTATTGTCACTAGATGCGTCTGCAATATGGACCGTCAACGAATCAGCTGCTACATTAATTTTGTCTGGCTTCCAATCGCCAGCATGCATACCACCAAAATCAATTTTTGCGCCCTTATCCAAGTATGCCTGAATTTGGCCTGTAATTTCAGCTGGAGGATTGGCATGAGGATAGTTATCATATACGCACATTTCAAAAGACGCATTTTCTCCTACATGAATATTTTGTAATTCATAGGATCCCTTTTGGGTTTCACTCCCATTGGTTTGTAAAACCATTCGTCCCTGCTGGGCATCAATATTTCCCAGCTTTACCGAGCCTGTACCATTGACTTGCACTAACCCCTTGGCAGCCGTACTGGTAAGCTGATCAATTTGTACCGACTTTCCATCATTGATTTCAATACGTGCATCAGCCTTTCCATCTCCGTTGGGAGTCCCTGTTAATTCAATATTTGACTTTACATGGACATCACCATCAAAGACAAGGCCGGTTCTCGTATTATTATTGGACTCTAGAATGATTTTATCCACATCTTTTAAAACATCATCACTGGTTATTTTAAAACCGGTTTGATATTTGTTTCCTTGTATATGTAAAACCGGTGTATGAATCGAAGCAGTTACTTCACGCGCAGCAAGGTTTCCAGCAATTCCCTTATATAAAAACTCCTTGCCAGCATAAATCTCTCCCGCTATTGTACTTTGGTCACTGGCATGACCAGAAATAGTCAATGTACCAGTCTTTAGCGTACCGGTATTTTTAAACAAGCCCCCATCAACAGTGATACTATTTTTTGCTTCCACAGTTCCCGCATTGGACAGTGTTCCATTAACAGCCACGCTGTCTGCCGTGACAGTCTCGCCCGTATCGACTTTCATATTCGATGGTGTCGAAGTTACTTCAGTAGTCTCGGCAGATGCCATCTGCACCCCCGAAAGCAAAGCTGCCGCTGCCATCATGGCAGCCATTTTCTTAGATAATTTCATATCTAACACCTCCGCAAAAATAAATATGCCTGTAAATTCCTTTTCTAATGTAAATCAACTCTTAATGTGAGTATATTCCCCCCCCCGATCATATTGTCAAATTTCTATATATCTATGAGTTTCAGGAATGTAAGTGCGTAATTTTCCAGAACTCCCCCAAAGCGAATCCCCATTCCCCTGCCGATATCCCATAATAAAAGCGGCGAGCTTTTCAGCTCGCCGCCACGTACCATTTTCGTTCAGACAGATATTACTGCTTCCCGTCCCACCTCTTTCACATAAGAGATCGTACTGTCACTCGCTTTTGCGATGGAATGACGATACGAGAAACCGCAGATGTCTGATGTCTCCAAGTCTATACGTCTGACACCATACAAAAAGCGCAAGTGGATATCCACTTGCGCTTTCACTAGGATCGATCACTCACGCTTTCAGCGTGCCGACGATCTCATTGACGTCTTTGACGCCATTCTTATCACACCATGCATCGAGTTCACGGACGATGCGTGCCATGGCGGTCGGGTCAGCGAGGTTTGCCGTGCCGACCTGAACGGTCTTCGCACCCGCCATCATGAATTCGACGACGTCCTCGCCGGTCATGACGCCGCCCAGCCCGCAGACGGGGATATTGACGGCTTTCGCGACCTGCCAGACCATACGAAGAGCCACAGGCTTGATCGCCGGGCCGGAGAGGCCGCCGGTGACGTTGCCGAGGATCGGGGTCCTTGTACGGGTATCAATAGCGATGCCAAGGAGGGTATTGATGAGAGAGATCGCATCTGCGCCCGCCGCTTCGACGGCTTTGGCGATGGTGACTACGTCCGTGACATTCGGAGAGAGCTTCACGATGACAGGAAGATCTGTCGCATCCTTCACGGCTCTGGTGACAGCCGCCGCCTGCTGAGGGTCCGTGCCGAAGGCTGCACCGCCGACCTTGACATTCGGACAGGAAATATTGACTTCGAGCGCCGAGATGCCGGGGACGGAGAGGAGTTTCGCGCATTCGGCGTATTCTTCGACGGATTTGCCGACCATGTTCGCGATGTAGGGGCAGCCGAGTTTCTTCACTTCCGGAAGGTAGTGCTCAAGGAAGTACGGCGCGCCCGGATTTTCCAGACCGATGCAGTTCAGCATGCCGGAGGTGGTTTCCGCGATGCGGGTACCGTTATTGCCATTCCATGGCGTCGGTGCAAGACCCTTGCCGGAAATGGCACCGATCTCCTTCATATCGATGAACTTGGCAAGCTCAAGACCAAAGCCGACGGTGCCGGAGGCACCGATCAACGGACTTGCCATCGGGATGCCAAGGAAATTCACAGCTAAAGAGCTCATAATACGACCTCCTCTGCTTTGAACACGGGACCATCCACGCAGACTTTGTAGTGACCTTTGCCATCAGCTCTGTCGCATACACAGCCGAGGCAGGTGCCAATGCCGCAGCCCATGCGGCGCTCCATGGAGACTTCGCAGGGGACGTTTGCTTCTTTCGCCATCTGCGCGGTGATACGCATCATGATGCCTGGTCCGCAGACGCAGGCTTCATCGACATTTCCATTCTTAAAGAGCTCAGGGAGGACGGAGACAGAGAATCCTTTGATCCCATAGGAGCCATCATCGGTGGTGACGATGAGCTCTTTCAGTGTCTTGGGGAAAAGGTCTTTCCAAAAGACTTCTTCCTTATTGCGTCCGCCGATGACGACGGTCATCTGGCCCGGCTTTGCTTTCCTTGCCATGAAGAGGATCGGCGCGATGCCGACGCCGCCGCCGATACCGACGATATGATTTTTATCCATATCGAAGGCGGTGCCCAACGGCCCCAAGCAGTCGACCACGTCTCCTGCTTTCAGGTGGGACATGGCTTCGGTGCCTTTGCCGACGATGCGATAAATGATCTCAAGGATGCCCTTCCCCGGTTCTGTGCCGGCGATAGAGATCGGGCGGCGCAGGATGCAGGTGGGGTCATTCACTTTCACATGGATGAACTGACCGGGCTTTGCGTCTTTTGCGATGAGCGGAAGCTCGAGGCGCATGCGCCAGATCGAGGGGCCGACCAGCTCATGGGTGAGGATGCGGCCTTTTTCTACATAGCCTGCCATATCAATTCTCCTTCACATAGTCCTGAATGGCTTCGACATGCGGTTCGCTCGAAGAAGCTGCCATGACGCGCAGGACTTCCTTCGCGGTATCGAGGGAGGTGATGCAGGGGATCGCAAGCTCGACAGCGATGCGGCGCAGGTCATAGCCTTCCTGCTCGATCTGGCTGCCATAGGAAATGGTATTCACGAGCATGTCGACACGGCCGGACTTCAGGTACTTTTCACAGTTCTCGCCCTTTTCGTGGATCTTCTTGATGATCTCGACCGGGATGCCGAGTTTTTCGAAATAAGCGCCGGTGCCGGAGGTGCAGATGAGATGGTATCCCAGCTCTACGAAGCCTTTGGCGAGTTCGGCAGTTTCCGGCTTATCTCTGTCGGAGACGGTGATGAGGACATTGCCGCCTGCCGGTACGGTGAGATGAGCGGCTACGACAGCCTTGTAGAGGGCTTCCTGATAGGTGTGGCCGATGCCCATGACTTCACCGGTGGACTTCATTTCCGGTCCCAGTTTGATCTCTACGAGGCCGAGCTTCGAGAAGGAGAAGACCGGTGCTTTGATCGCGACATAGCCTTTATCCGGGACAAGTCCGAGCGGAAGTCCGGTATCCTTGAGGCTTTCGCCGAGCGCGATGCGGGTCGCGTATTCGACCATATTGATGCCGGTGATCTTGCTCATGAATGGTACAGTACGGCTGGCTCTCGGATTGACTTCGATGACATAGACTTTGTCTTTGACCACGATGAACTGGATATTCACAAGGCCCTTGACGTTCATGGCTTTGGCGATCTCTCTGGTGTAATCAGTCAGTGTCTCGATGATCTTCTGCGAGAGGTGCTGCGGCGGGTAGACCGCGATGGAGTCGCCGGAGTGGACGCCGGAGCGTTCGATCTGTTCCATGATGCCCGGGATGCAGACGTCATTGCCATCGGAAATGGCATCGACTTCGACTTCACGGCCGACCATGTACTGGTCGATGAGGACAGGATGTTCATGGGATGCAACGACGGCTTCTTTCAGGTACTGGCGAAGTTCTGCCTGATCGTAAACGATCTGCATCGCGCGGCCGCCAAGGACATAGCTCGGGCGGACGATGAGCGGGTATTCCAGCTCTTCTGTCTTTGCCATCGCTTCTTCGACGGACTCGACGAGGCAGCCCTTCGGACGCGCGATACCGAGCTGACCCATCAGTGTGTCGAAGCGTTCGCGGTCTTCGGCCATATCGATGGATTCATTCGAGGAACCGATGATGCGGATGCCGCGCTTGGCCATCGGGGTCGCCAGGTTGATAGCGGTCTGTCCGCCGAACTGGCAGATGACGCCTTCCGGTTTTTCTTTGTCGATGATTTCGAGGACGTCCTGCTCGGTCAGTGGTTCGAAGTAGAGAGAGTCGGAGGTATCGAAGTCGGTGGAAACGGTTTCCGGGTTGTTGTTGATGACGATGGATTTCTTCCCCGCTTTGCGCAGTGCCCAGGAGGCATGGACGGAGCAGTAGTCGAATTCGATGCCCTGACCGATGCGGATCGGGCCGGAGCCGAAGACGACGACAGAGCCCTTGCCCTGCGGCTTCACTTCGTCTTCTGCGCCGTAGGTGGAGTAGTAGTACGGGGTGTGCGCTTCAAATTCTGCCGCACAGGTATCGACCATCTTGAAGTCCGGATGGAAATCCAGTTTCTTCTTGAAGTTTTCGACGTCTTTCGGGGTGACTTCAGCGAAGTGTGCAATGGCTTCATCCGGCATCTGGATGCGTTTCGCCGCTTTCAGGGTCTCTTCGGTGAGGCCTTCCTTCATGAGGCGGCGTTCCATCTTGATGATGTTCTGGATCTTGTAGATAAAGAAGAGGTCGATCTTGGTGATGCGGTTGATCTCTTCCGGTTCGATGCCGCGGCGCAGGGCTTCGGCAAGGACGAAGATCCTTTCGTTATCGATGCGGGAGAGCAGGCAGCGGATATCATAGAGGGACTGTCCGTCGAGTTTCTTCAGGTGCAGGTAGCCTTCCCCGACTTCCAGCGAGCGGAGGGCTTTCAGGAGCGAGCCTTCGAGCGTGCGGTCGAGCGCCATGACTTCGCCGGTCGCTTTCATCTGGGTACCGATGGCACGATCTGCGAGGGTGAATTTTTCGAAGGGCCAGCGCGGGAATTTGCATACGACATAGTCGATGGATGGTTCAAAGCAGGCTTTCGTATTGCCGGTGATGGCATTGGTGATCTCATCGAGGTGCAGGCCGAGGGCGATCTTCGCTGCGACTTTCGCGATCGGGTAGCCGGTGGCTTTCGATGCAAGCGCGGAGGAACGGCTGACACGCGGATTGACTTCGATGACATAGTACTGGTTCGTCTTGGTGTCAAGGCCGTACTGGACATTGCAGCCGCCTTCGATCTTGAGGTAGCGGATGATGTCGAGAGATGCGGTACGGAGCATCTGGTACTGGCCATCGGTCAGCGTCTGTGTCGGAGCAACGACGATGGAGTCGCCGGTATGGACACCGACAGGATCGATGTTTTCCATGGCGCAGACGATGATGCAGTTATCCGCGCTGTCTCGCATGACTTCGAATTCGACTTCTTTCCAGCCGGCAATGCTGCGTTCTACAAGGATCTGATTGATCGGGGAGAGCTTGATGCCGCGGTTCGCGATTTCTTCCATCTCATAGCGATCATGCGCGATGCCGCCGCCGGTGCCGCCTAAGGTGTATGCCGGACGGATGATGACCGGATAGCCGATCTTATCCGCAAAGGCGATGGCTGGTTCCAGTTCTTCGAAAATTTCAGATTCCGGGACCGGCTGATGGATCTCTTCCATTGCAGCCTTGAAGAGTTCACGGTCTTCCGCATGCTTGATCGCATGGAGAGATGAGCCCAAGAGCTTCACGCCGTACTGGTCGAGGACACCGGCATCCGAGAGCTGGACAGCCATATTGAGGCCGACCTGCCCGCCCAGTGTCGCGAGCAGTGCGTCCGGGCGTTCCTTCTTGATGACTTCTGTCACGAATGGCAGAGTGATCGGTTCGATATAGACACGGTCAGCGATATCCACGTCTGTCATGATGGTGGATGGATTGCTGTTCACCAGGACGACTTCGACGCCCTCTTCACGAAGGGAGCGGCAGGCCTGGGTACCGGCATAGTCAAATTCCGCAGCCTGTCCGATGACGATCGGGCCGCTGCCGATGACGAGGACTTTCTTCACGTCTTTATTGATCATTTTTTGAATTCCTCCATGGCCTTGGTAAATTCGGTGAAGAGATAGAAATTATCCTTCGGTCCCGGGGAGGCTTCCGGATGGTACTGGACAGCCTGGATCGGAAGGGTCTTGTGACGGATGCCTTCGATGGTGCCGTCATTGACGCTTCTGTGGGTGACTTCGATGCATTCCGGAAGGTCGTCATCGGAGATCGCATAGCCATGGTTCTGGCTGGTGATATAGACGCGGCCGGTGCGAAGATCTTTGACCGGGTGGTTCGCTCCGCGGTGGCCGAAGGGCAGCTTGAAGGTGTGACCACCGAGTGCTGTCGCGAGCATCTGGATCCCAAGGCAGATGCCGAAGATCGGTTTCTTTCCGATGAGCTTCTTGACGGTCTCTACGACGAATGGCACATCCTGCGGGTCCCCTGGTCCAGGAGAGAGGAAGATGCCGTCCGGATTTCCTGCCAGCAGCTCTTCGGCAGACGTATGCGCCGGGAAGACATGGACGGTGCAGTCATTGGCCGCCAGCGAGACGAGGATATTCTTTTTCAGGCCGCAGTCGAGAAGGGAGACCTGATATTTCCCATCTCCATAGGTATAGGGATAGTCGGTCGTCACGCGCTCTACCTGATCTCTGTGGAGCGGCTTTGCAAGTTCTTCGGCGATGAATGCATCGCTTCTGTCTGCCGAAACGATGATCGCTTTCATGACGCCCTGGGTACGAACCATGCGTGTCACGGCACGAGTATCGACATTGTAAAGGCAGGGTACATGGTATCTTTCGATGAAATCGGTGATCTTTTCCTTGCATTCCCAGTTCGACGGATGCTCTGCGATCTGGTCAAGGACGAAGCCTGCTGCTGCCGGCTTTCTATTCTGCATGAAAAGATCATTCGCGCCATAGTTACCGATGAGCGGGTAGGTCAGGGTGAGGATCTGCCCTTCATAGGACGGATCTGTGAAACATTCCTGATAGCCTGTCATGCCGGTATTGAAGACCAGTTCCCCCAGCCCTTCGACAGAGCCTAAGAGGTCGCCTTCGAAACGGGCACCGTTTTCCAAAATCAAGAGGCCTTTCATTTGAGCACCTTTCCTTCTTTCATGACAATCTCTCCATCCACGATGGTCATAACCGCTTTGCCTTTCAGCGTCAGCCCTTCATAAGGAGTGAAGAGGGATTTCGTATAGAGATCCTGTCCGTGGACAGTCCATTCTTTATCCGGATCGATCAGCGTAATATCTGCCGGAGCGCCTTCTGTCAGGACGCCACCTTCGATGCCGAGGAGCTTTGCCGGGTTCACACTCATCAGCTCGACGATCTTGTCGATGGTGAAGCCCTCCTGATGGTAGAGCACCGTCAGCGTCGAGGCAAGAGAGGTCTCAAGACCTGCGATGCCGTTCGGCGCACAGTTGAAGGGGACATCCTTTTCTTCATTGCAGTGCGGAGCATGGTCCGTCATGATGGCGTCGATGGTGCCATCCTTCAGCCCTTCGATCAGCGCTTTTCTGTCTTCGTCCGTGCGCAGCGGCGGCGCCATTTTGAAAGCCGCTTCATAGTGCTTCAGCCATTCGTCGGTAAAATAGAGGTGCTGCGCGGTGACTTCTGTCGAGCAGTTCACACCCTTCGCCTTGGCCTCGCGGATCAGATCGACGGCCTTGCCGCTCGATACATGCGCGATATGGATATGACAGCCGGTCAGCTCCGAAAGGAGCAGGTCGCGAGCGACTGCGATATTTTCCCCTGTCGCCGGACGTCCGGTGACGCCCATCGCATAGGAGACCTTGCCTTCATTCATGAAGCCGTGTCCGCACATCGTCATATCTTCCGCATGGTCGATGACCATCTTACCGAGCTGATCTGCGTACTCCATGGCGCGGCGCATGAAATTCGCACTCTCTACATAGTGTCCGTCATCCGAGAAAGCGACAGCGCCATCCGCTGCCATATCCCCCATTTCCGAGAGCTGCTTGCCTTCGAGATCCTTGGAGATCGAGCCGATCACGGAAACCTTCACGACACCAGCCTCAGCTATGCGGTGCTTCACATCACGCAAAACCGCCGCATTGTCGATGACAGGCTTCGTATTCGCCATAGTCGCGACACGGGTCACACCGCCGGCAGCCGCTGCCTGTGTGCCTGTATGAATATCTTCCTTGGCTTCCTGTCCCGGTTCACGCAGATGGACATGCATATCGATGAGACCCGGTGTGACGAAAAGTCCCTTCGCATCGATTTCTTCTACCTCTTTGCCAGCCGCGCTGACATTCTGGCCGATTTCCTTGATCTTTCCATCTTCCACCAGGATATTTGTCACTTCATGCTGGTGCTTGGCCGGGTTTACGATGGTACCATTCTTAATTAAGAGCATCAATGTCTTTCCCCTCCGTCAGTGTCAAATATTCCAAAGCCATACGTACAGCTACGCCATTTCTGACTTCTTCCTGAATCCAGGATGCTTCATTGTAGGCTACATCATAACCGATTTCAATGCCTCTGTTCATCGGGCCCGGATGGATCACTGCCACATCCGGCTTGCAAAGTGCAAGGCGCTTCTGATTGATACCGAAAAGGCGTGCATATTCGCGGGTCGTCGGGATGAATCCGCCAGCCGCTCTTTCGAGCTGGATACGGAGGATATTGATCGCATCCGCATCCTTCAAAGCCGTCTCCAGATCATCATCCACGATGCAGCCCATCGCTTCCAGTTCCTTCGGGACCAGTGTACGCGGTCCCACCAGATGCACTTCGGCTCCCAGCTTTGTGAAACCTATGATATCGCTTCTTGCGACACGGGAATGCAACACATCACCGATGATGACATACTTCATCCCTTTGATCTTTTTTCCTGCTTCCTTCATGGTGAAGAGTTCCAGAAGTGCCTGGCTCGGATGCGCATGGGCGCCATCGCCTGCATTCAGCACGACCGGCACCTTCACCTTAGGGCTCATGACCTTAGACGCAAAAAGAGCAGCCCCTTCAGAAGAATCACGAATGACCACTGCATCCACTCCCATAGCGGAAACGGTCAGCAATGTGTCTCGCATACTTTCACCCTTCGTCATCGAGCTGCCACTCTTTGTAATGTTGATCACGTCGGCTCCCAAATACTTACCGGCAAGCTCGAAAGAACTACGAGTTCTGGTAGATGCTTCGGAAAACACTGTTACGATAGATTTGCCTTTCAGGAAATCTTTTTTCTTATTGTCAGATAACACAATTTTTTTCATCTGTGTTGCTACTTCTAAGATCCGCTCAATCTCTTCGGCTGTGAAATCAGCTAGCCCAAGAACACTGCGGCCTTGTAGTGAAATCGTGCTCATGCCGGCCTCCTTGAATCAACGCATAGAATGGGATTCTATGATAAATAGTTATCCCTATAATCATAAAGGGTAATTCACACTTTTTCAATAGCATAAGGGTATTAAATTTTTATTATGAAAAGAGCTTGGGGTTTAAGAAAGCACTGATTCGATCGCTCATCCCAATCAGCGTTTCCCTAAGCACATATCGTAAAGTTTGAAAGCAGGGATGAGTGACTGGTGACTGGTGGCTAGGGATTAGGCTGGCGATACGAGAAAACCGCTAGGGAAACACTGATTAAATCGTTATCGGATTTCATCCTTGGATTTTTATACAGAGCGAGGAGACAGAGGGCGCGAATAGCGAGCTATTTAAGGAGGATGTCGACGACACTATGTATAAAAATCCATCTGAAATCTGATTCTGTAATTTAATCAGCGTTTCCCTAGTTCAAAATCTCCGCGGCGCTTCCATATTTTTATGCGCCGCACCACCCCCGCTGAACCCTCTGAACCTGTAGAACCCGCTCCCCCTCTTTCGCACGCCATCAAGGGACGGCACGCCCCAAGGACTTTCCCTTACCTCTCACTCGCTCCCACCGCCGCCAGAATCACTTTAACGAAAGCGGGCGGGATGAAATCCTTTCCCAGATGGTCGGCGAGCGAGCGCCCGATGATGACGCCTTTATTCCCATAAAGCCATGCAAAATAATAAAACTCCAGCGCTTTCTCATCTCTGGGATTGATATTCGACAATTTCCTTGGCGGATAGTAGCCCTTTGGGATGGCGAGCTTTGCGCCTGCCTTTTTGACAAGCGCCGAGCTCACAAGATTTCCTCCCTCCGTGATATCTGCGATGACCGCATCTAAAAGACGTCGGCCATTCCGGAAAAGGCATGCCTTCACGACATCCATTTCATAGCAGATATAGTCCGTATAGAAGACACCCGCACTCTTTTTGTGCTCCCCCATCACATCGCGATCATAGAGCGAGACGACAGGCACATGGAAGCGGCGGATGAGGGAAGCGATCTTTGAGATCGAGCTCTCGCCCCTCGCATTGATGAGGCAGATGCCATAGTGGTCGAAGCGGATCCCCAGCGTCTTTGCAAATCCAGCAAAGGAACCATACTCTGTCTCACCCTCGACAAGAACCGCCGCCCTCGCATAGAGCGCTTCCTTCACCTCTGGGAAATGCATGATGAGGTGCTTCTCGATTTCCCTGTCAAAATGAAATGAAGCGCCGCAGGCGGCCTGCACCAGCTTCTTCTCATCCCAGTAGAGGCGGATGATCTGCCGGTAATCATTCACCAGCGCATCTGTCGAATGCGTCACGACAAAGAGCTGCCCCGAAAGCCCATCGACGCCCAGAAGCGTCTGCACCAGCTTCAAAAAAAACGGCTCCTCATTCGACAGGACCATGTGACAGAAAGAAAGCATCGCCCGCTGCAGGTAAGGGTGGAGATGGAGCTCCGGCTCATCTACACTGACGAGCAGCGATAAAAAGCGCCGCCCCTTCACATCCGTCGTCACCATGTGCTCGAAGGAAATGGCGCGGCTTGCCTTTTTCTTCATCATCTGCATCAGCAGGACAAGCGCCGTCCGCGCCATCAGGCAAGCCGTACGCTGGTACGAAGAACCATCTCCCCTTTCCCCAAACAGCGTCTCAAGCAGTGAGAGCGCCGCCTGCGATGGATGCTCCTTCGGCAGGGAAATCCCGATCCCCTTCTCTCTAAACATCGTCTCCACCTCAGAAATAACTGCCGGGGACTCCGTGAAATACTGCTGCAAAAGAGAAAGCAGCTCTCCCATCGACGCATGAGCCATCATCCTGCGCGGCATCTCACACAGGGAAAAATCAATATAAAAAAGGCATCGCAGGTACTCCAAGGGCAGCTGCCGCCCGCTCGCCTGATCAAAGAGACGTGGCACCACTTCCTGCACCGCCTGCACCAGATAGAGCTCTGCGGTCTCCCCTCCCGCCTCTTCGGCAAGCGCCAGCCGTATCTCGATGGGATGATCTGCATCAAGGAAATCGCCTTCACGGAATCCATACCCATGGCTGATCCATTTCAAGAGGCAAAGGAAATTGCTCTTACCGATATTGTTATCCCCCACCATATAGTTCACCTGTCTGTCAAATTGAAAGACGACATGGCGGAAGGTGCGGTAGTTATCAATGGTCATGGATGAAATATGCATGATCTCCTCCTCAGAAATGCGTTCATGTGCATGCTCTTACCTATATTATATGCATCTTGCCGAGAGACTGCAAAAAGCAAAATACGCCGCGAAAATCGGCAGCCCTTTCAAACAACTAAAAAAACAGCGAGCAGGCAAATAAAAATTCGGTCTTTTTTATCATAATATGGATATGCGGATCATCTGTATTTGCCTTACGCTATAGTATATTTCGGTTATATACCTTGTAAGTAACCTACTATGTATTGTAGATCATCACTTTTCCCACTTGCTTTTTCCTATAGAACGTAGTACCATATAGTCATGAAGCAGGGACATATTTGAACATGTTCCCCGAATGGACGGTTTCTCCGATTTCCAGAATTCTCTAAGCGCTACGAGATCACAGGGAG
>OLSX01001177.1_pt1 | contig 25210 bp, 29 predicted proteins | sample 1673141 | NCBI WGS metagenome assembly OLSX01 (sample SAMEA3136759, study PRJEB25190) | human gut metagenome | biome: human gut; feature: human-associated habitat; material: faeces | place: Austria | collected 2013
GATGGTTATGCTAAGCAATTCATCACTACTGTATTTAACGCTTGTCATCATTCCTTTTATAGAATCAGTATTATTATCTGGAGGAGATGCGCTTGTTTTCACTGTATGAACTGGCCAATCACCATGTCCTACATTTTCTACTGCTATTTCTTTTCCGTTTATAGTACCTTTAAAGTATCCCCAATACCATGAATCATCTTTAGGAGTGGGAGTTTCATCATCATCGTTGCCACACGATGACAGAATAAACATTCCGAAGAATGCTCCGATTAAATAAATGTTTAGTCTCATCTTTTTTTATTTTTTTATTCGCTTTCTTCTTCTACAATATCTCCTGTTATATCCATTATGGGAGAGATAATCTTTACTGTATAAGGATAACCGTTTGGAGTTTCTATATACAATGTTTTACCTTTGTTTATGAAGGTAGGAGGTTCATGAACTATGGTTTTCCCGTTTTTATCTGTAATAGTGATTTCTGCATCCGGCAGAGGTGACAGAAAGATGATTTGTAGGCAGTTATCTACTTCTTGCACGTTTATATCAAAAGTAAGGGGAGAACGTGTGGATGCTTTGGATTCTCTGTCGCGGGCTCTCCAATGCGATCTATGCCTCTGTGCTTCCAGCGTTGCTGCATTCATTGGTATAATAAATAATACCGATAATAGGATAAATAACGATTTTGCTTTCATATTCAATTCTTTTATTGATTTATGGAGGCAAAGGTATGGAGTATTAGTCTAGATGAATAATATTTGCAGTCACATTCCTATTTTGTAATATGTTGATAACTAGTGAGATAGTGAAATTGGTAGTCACACCTTACATTTCTTCGTCTTTCATTTTCTCTTTTATCCTTAATTTGCGTTGGTTAATGGGATGCGTATTGTTATAACCGAAACAAAGCGCAATAGTTAGAGGTTGCAACTTTGCTTCATTTAGGCAGAGATATAAGATATCTTCTTCGGTCAACTTAGGATACTTTTTTTGCAAGTGTGATATATAATCGGCATAAATCTCGAAAATAGTCTTTTGGAGTTTCTTTAGTTCTGTGTTTGTTAATACCTTCATTGCTTTTCTGTCAGATACTTCTTGTTTCGAAAGGGCGATGATCCTCTTGTATATATCACTTTGGGTAAACAACCAATTTCTCAGTTCATCTTTTTCTTGTCTAAGTCTTTCTATTGTACATTCTCTTTCCTGTATTTCATCTATCTTATTTGCTTGGTCTTGTTTCAGATTGCGTTGTTCTTCTTGCAGTAAGCTGATTATTGATTGATTATCTTCAATGATAGTCTGCATTGAAGATAGTTTATATTGGGTTTGTTTTAAATTCTGCTGATATATAAGTTGTATCCTTTTTCTTTTGTTAAGATGGTATTGATAGAATAATATAATAAGTAAGCAACAAAAAATAAAGAGTGTAATTATGAGTTGGAGTCGATGCTGCTCTTTTATTTGCTCTTCTCTAATATGGATTTTGATATTATATTTATTAATGAGTTGTTGTATTTCGGTTGATTGTTCAGTGCTGGACAAAGAATCCTGTATTGCTATATGTTTTTCTAAATAGTCAGATGCAGCTTTATAATTTCCGCGTTCTTTTTCAACATCATATAAACTTAATAAGGCGGCTGCTTTTCCCGTTATATCCGTAGTGTTTTCTATGTTTTTATTGAGATAATAGATAGCTGAATCGAGGTTATCTCCTTTTTCAAACAACAAGGTTCCAAGATTGCCATAATAATTCCCCGGTATCTTTCCTGATGGAAACCATTGGAGGGCACTATATGCATGATATAAAGCTGAATCGAGTTCTTCAAATTCATCATAATAAACACTTAGATTGAGTTTAGCTATGGCAATCATAGAAGAATCTTTTGAAGCTATGGCATACTCTAATGCTTTGTGTTGTATTGTTATTGTAGAATCTTTATTATCAGTCATGCAATAGTATGAACTTATATCATTCAGTGCAATGTATTTGTCTTTATCTGTTATACAATATTTATATAGTTCCCGATACGCTTTGATAGCTTCTTCAAAGAAGCTTGTTCTGTAATATGTATTTCCCAATGAGCTGAGCGTATGTCGTTTGATCTCAATTTCTTTCGGATAGTCTTTCAATATGGTCAGCGCTTCTTGCAAATGGGTAATAGCCTCTTTGGGGCTATTTATTTCTATTTCCAACCGTCCTTTATAGAGTAAAGCTACAGCCCGCTCTTTCTCGTCGTCATCATAATAGCGTAAAGCTAGATTCAGTAATGAATCACAGGGTAGCAGTGATTTCTCGCATTTATCTGTTGCACGTGCTAAAAGTAGGGCATAGCGGGCAGATTCTTTGTGAGAAAGCTCTTGCAGTGTAGGCAATGTTTGAAGTAATTGCAATGCGCTGTCGGGATGTTCTTCTAGCAGGGATTCAACTTGTATGAATGATGCCTCGGTCTGTTCTCTTGAATAGCAGGAATAGAGTAAGAATATCGATAGAACTAGAAGTATGTGTATTTTAGTCACAAGTCTTTGTTTTTATAGTTTGTATGTCTGTGCAAAGATAAGGTTTATTTATTAGAATAATATTTATTCGTATAATAAAAGAACCTTTTCTGCTTTTAATACGTTTTTCTAGTATAGTTGAAAAAATGAAGAATCAAGATGAATATAGCAATGACCGGAGCCACCGGATATATAGGCAAACATCTCTCTAGCTATCTGACCGAAAAGGGTGGACACCGGATCATTCCTCTGGGAAGGGCGATGTTTCGGGAAGGTATGTCCGGACTTCTGGTTCAGACGCTGACGCATTGCGATGTCATTATCAATCTGGCAGGCGCTCCCATTAATCAGCGTTGGACACCGGAGCATAAGCAAGAACTTTTCAATAGCCGGATCACAGTGACACACCGTATTATCCGTGCCTTGAATGCTGTCAAAACCAAACCGAAACTGATGATTTCGGCATCCGCTGTAGGTTATTATCCTTCTTTGGTGGAATCGGACGAATATACTCAGACTCGTGGCGATGGTTTCCTGTCTGACCTTTGCTATGCGTGGGAGAAGGAAGCGAAACGTTGTCCGCAACCGACAAGACTTGTTATTACACGTTTCGGGGTCGTGCTTTCTCCCGATGGAGGAGCGATGCAGCAGATGCTCCGACCGCTGCGTGCAACGAAAGTTGCCGCCGCCATAGGGCCGGGTACGCAACCTTTTCCGTGGATAGACATTCACGACCTTTGTCGCGCTATGGTCTTCTTTATAGAGAATGAAGAACTGAGAGGTGTTTTCAATCTGGTTGCCCCTCAATCCGTTTCACAACTCTCATTTACACGCGCGATGGGAAAGGCGTATCATGCCTGGACTACTTTTATTGTTCCTCAGACTGTCTTTCGTTTACTGTATGGTGAAGCCGCCTCTTTTCTGACAGCCGGACAGAATGTACGTCCTACGCGCTTGCTGGAAGACGGATTTCACTTTTCCGTGCCCACCATCAAGAAGCTTTTTGAAGAAACGGATCGTCATACGGTAGAGCATCTTGACTTGGAGCGATATATGGGGCTCTGGTACGAGATCGCCCGGTATGACCATCGTTTTGAACGTGGACTGACAGAAGTGACTGCCACTTATATCCTCCGTCCCGATGGGATGATCCGCGTAGAGAATCGGGGTTGCAAACGTAACTCACCTTACGATATTTGCCGGACAGCCACCGGACATGCCAAGATTCCCGATCCCGCACAGCCCGGTAAGCTGAAAGTTTCTTTTTTTCTGAATTTCTATTCTGACTATTATGTGTTGGAACTGGATCAGGAGAACTACAACTATGCCCTTATCGGCAGCAGTACCGATAAATATCTTTGGATATTGAGCCGTACCCCGCAGTTGACGGAAGAAATAAAAAAGAAATTGGTCACTGCCGCCGAACGTCGTGGTTATGATACGAGCCGGCTGCAATGGATTGAACAACTTAAAAAATAGACATCATGGATTACGAAATTACTCATCAGCCCGAACAGAAACTGTTCAAGACGGAAGTTGACGGTCGCACCGCTTTTGTAGAATATCGCCTGTTAGGTGATTATCTCGATATTATTCATACCATCGTCCCCAAACCGATAGAAGGACGGGGGATTGCTGCCGCACTGGTGAAAGCTGCTTATGACTTTGCACTCGCCAACGGGATGAAGCCGAAAGCTACCTGCTCTTATGCTGTGAGATGGCTTGAACGCCATCCGGAGATGAATGCGGATAATTAGATAAACAGGGGCTGACCTAAAAGAACGAAAAGTTATTTTCTCTTTGTGGCAATGGATATTGGTAACAAAGAAACGTTTGGAAGAAGAACTTTCGGGTCAGTCCCTTTTTAGTTTATAGTTTCCATCTTTTAAGTTGAGGGAAGAACTCTTTCATCGTTACCCGCGCCTCATCTATCGTGTACTTCACTTCCGAATCCTTATTAAACTCATCAAGGTAGTTCAGGTTGAGCTCAATCATTTCATCCATGGTACATTCTTTGGTAAACTGCCCGTTTGCATAGCAATAATGGCAATACTCTTGATTTTTACTGCCATCGGCTTCTGTTCCGAATGTAGACTCATCTATCGGCATAGCACAACTCTGACAAATTTTCTGTTCCATCTTTTATTTATTTAAGTGATTAAAAGTATGATAAATAACTCTCTTTTATCTGCTTACAAATATAGTTGCTTTTCATCGGTATTCGGTTATCCAATCTTGCTATTTTGTTTTTACCGGCATCCGTTTCCATATCCATCGGGGAATCATTCGCCAGAAGAATACGAGAATACGATAACGTCCGTCGATGATAGCTACCCGCTGTTTCCGATGAAGTGCACGGACAATGTGACGGGCAGTTTGACCGGCTTTCATCAGCATCGGGTAATGCTTTCCGTCATTCAGTAAGTCGGTAGCTACAAATCCCGGTCGGATATCGGTGAAGTGAATGTTTAACTTTTGCAGATGGGCAAGTTGTTCAAGAGCATCGATGTAAGTGTTCTGAAAACGCTTTGTGGCAGAGTAGGCAGGGGCAACTCCCAATCCTTTGGTACCGGCAATCGAACTGATGACAGCCAGATGTCCGCCTCCGTTGTGCTTAAAATAGGAAAATGCGGTATCCACCATCCGTGTGAAACCTTCGACATTGGTACGTGCAGTATTCAACTCGATTTCCATATTCAAGTTCATATTCTGGAAACCGATGCCGGAGCTGAGAAGGAATAAGTCCATGCCGCCTAACTGATGAATAAGCGCATCCAGCTTTCCGGCACTGTCTTCCTGAGTGACATCCAGCGCCTGAACTTTTATCCGCTCCGGTGCGATTTGCCGGAAATCATCAAGAGCTGACTGGCGCCTGCCCGCTATTCCGATTTGCCATCCTTCGGATAAAAGGCATTTGGCAACTTCTTTCCCGATACCGGAGGTAGCACCTATGATAATGGCTCGTTTCATTTTTTTGGAACAAAGATAATCAAATCTTTCTACTTTGAAGGGGAACTTTCCATTTTGAAAGTCCTCCTTTTCATTTTGATAGGAAGCCTTTCCATTTTGGTAGGGTGGAGGCTTTATGTTTTTTCAAAGTGGAAATAATATTGGGCTGATAGATAGCTGTTTAAAAAGAATGCCGTTGTTTTGGCATACTATTGGCTATGGGAGTCGTGCAGAATAATTCATGAGTTATGGAAGAGTATATATCAGATAATAGTGTGTATGCACGTGCCAAAAGCAATAGCATGATCAATCCGAAGATGATAGGGCGAGTGCTTGGAGTATTGCTTTTTATTGAGCTGGGAATGTTTCTTTTGTGCGCCGGCATTTCGTTGGGATACGGAGAGGATGACTATAAGTATTTTCTTTATACTTGTGTGATTAATGCCGTAGCAGGTGGATTGCTGTTACTTTACGGGCGGGGAGCGGAGAACCGGATGAGTCGCCGGGACGGGTATTGCGTGGTAACTCTTTCATGGCTATTCTTTACGGTTTTCGGGATGCTGCCTTTCTATTTTAGTGGAAGCATTGATACCATTACCAATGCTTTCTTCGAAACGATGTCCGGATTCACCACCACAGGAGCTACAATACTCGATGATATCGAATCTCTTTCGCATGGAATGCTTTTCTGGCGTAGCCTCACGCAATGGATCGGCGGGTTGGGGATTGTCTTTTTTACGATTGCCATTCTTCCTATCTTTACTACGGGCGGAGTACAGCTTTTTTCTGCTGAGACTACCGGAGTAACTCATGACCGCACACATCCGAAAATTAATGTAATGGCCAAATGGCTGTGGACTATCTACCTGATATTGACTGTCTCGGAAACCATTCTGCTGATGTTCGGAGGAATGGACTTGTTCGATGCCATTTGTCAATCATTTGCTACTACTGCGACCGGAGGGTATTCTACCAAACAAAACAGTATTTCTTACTGGAATTCTCCGTATATAGAGTATGTGGTTGCTATCTTCATGATTATTTCGAGCATTAATTTTTCTTTATTCCTGATGTGTCTGAAAGGGAAAGTGAGCCGTTTGTTTAAGGATGAAGAAACGCATTGGTTTCTGGCATCTGTCGGGATATTGACACTGCTGATCACTTTGGCACTGGTATTTCAGAATAATTATGGTTGGGAACTGGCTTTTCGTAAATCATTGTTTCAGGTAGCTACGGTACATACTTCCTGCGGTTTTGCCACGGATGATTATAATTTGTGGCCCCCTTTTACATGGTTATTGTTATTTATAGCGATGCTTTCGGGAGGTTGTACAGGTTCTACCAGTGGAGGTATCAAGAATATGCGCCTGTTGATTGTGGCTCGTTCCATCCGAAATGAATTCAAGCATCTGCTTCATCCCAATGCGGTACTTCCGGTGCGGATTAACAAACAGACGGTATCTCCGTCCATTGTAACGACCGTATTACTGTTCTTTGCTTTTTACCTGATTATTGTTTTGATAGGCTGGGCGATTCTCTTGTTTTTAGGAGTAGGTTTCTCTGAATCAGTCAGTACGGTAATTTCCAGCATCGGTAACGTGGGACCGGGATTGGGTGGCTGTGGCCCGGCATATTCATGGAACTCTCTGCCGGACTTGGCCAAATGGGTTCTTTCTTTCCTGATGTTGATAGGCAGACTGGAACTTTTTAGTGTGCTGTTACTTTTCTATCCGGGATTCTGGAAAAATCATTAGGATAAATTTACCGGTCAGGAGAATAAGTGGCGTATCGCTTCCATCGGAGCATAGAGCAACATTCTGGGACCGGAGAACCGCATAACCTCCCGCATCCGTTCGCGCATAGCAGGCTTGTAGCAATGTACGGAACATTTCTTGCACGAACTTTTCTTCTCTCCGAAGGGACAGTGATCAAGACGGGCATGTGCATAGCGGAGCAGTTCTTCGCACTCCGGACAAAGAGTTGCATTCTTCTCTTTCTTCCGGCAATAGAGACGAATCATGATCTCTACTGTTCTCTTTTCCTGAGTAATACGTGGCTTTTTATCAGTTTCCATAGGGCAAAGATAATAAACGGATTGCATATTCTGCAAATAACTTCAAGAGGAATGGTTGTTGTTGCTGGAAACTATGCGTATCTTTGCGGCATGAGAAAGTTATTATGTCCGCAGTGCAAGATTGCTGCCCTATATGTAGTGAATGACCGTAAAGAGCGCCTTTTGGTCTATGTACTTGAAAATGGAGAAGTCGTGCCTAAAGATCCGGCAGCTTCTACCGATGGTTTTGATATGACGGAGGTCTATTGTTTGGGCTGTTCCTGGCATGGTTCGCCGAAAAGACTGGTGAAGAGATAGGAGATTTCCGCCATTTTGTCTTTTTTTGACTTATGTCAATAAAAAGAGGGCATAGGTTTAGAATCTCTCAACCGGATTTTTCAGTATCTTTGCAGCCAATTTTTAGGACATAGACGTATGGCAACTTCTAAAGAGATGACGGCAGGGCCGGCATTACCTCTGATTTTTAATTTCACTCTGCCGCTTTTGTTCGGCAATCTGTTGCAGCAAACGTATTCGCTTGTTGATGCTGCAATCGTTGGAAAGTTTTTGGGAATTAATGCGTTAGCTTCTGTCGGAGCCAGCACATCAGTCGTTTTCCTTATTCTGGGTTTCTGCAACGGATGTTGCGGAGGATTCGGTATCCCCGTAGCTCAGAAGTTCGGGGCAAGAGATTATAGTACGATGCGTAGCTACGTCTCTGTCAGTCTGCAACTCGCAGTTGTGATGTCTGTGGTTATTGCTATTCTGACCAGTATTTATTGCGCGGATATCCTGAAGATGATGCGTACACCGGAGAATATTTTTGAAGGGGCGTACGCTTATCTGCTTGTTACTTTTATCGGGATACCTTGTACGTTCTTCTACAACCTGTTGTCGAGTATCATCCGTGCTTTGGGGGATAGCAAGACACCTTTCTATTTTCTGGTGTTGGCTACGATACTCAATATCATTCTCGATTTATTCTGTATTCTGGTATTAGACTGGGGAGTGATGGGAGCTGCCATTGCTACGGTATTTTCGCAGGGAGTTTCCGCTTTACTTTGCTATATTTATATGTACCGGAAGTTTGACATCCTGCGCGGCACACCGAAAGAGCGGAAATATCAGTCTAAACTGGCGAAAACGTTACTTTCCATTGGTGTTCCCATGGGATTGCAATTCTCCATTACGGCTATCGGAAGTATCATGCTTCAGAGTGCAAACAATGCGCTGGGTACGGCATGTGTGGCGGCATTTACTTCTGCCATGCGCATCAAGATGTTCTTCCTCTGTCCATTGGAGAGTTTGGGTATGGCTATGGCTACCTTTAGCGGCCAGAACTACGGTGCCGGAAAGCCTGAACGTATCTGGTCGGGGATTAAAGCCAGTACGCTGATGATGGTTGTCTATACAGCCGTGACTTTCCTGATCCTGATGGTGGGAGCCAAGTCTTTTGCTCTGATTTTTGTAGACCCTTCGGAAGTTGAGATTCTGGAGAAAACAGAACTTTTCCTGCATATATCAGTCTCTTTCTTTCCGATGCTTGGATTACTCTGTATCCTGCGATATACTATTCAGGGAGTAGGCTACACCAATCTTGCCATGTTTTCCGGAGTGTCGGAAATGATTGCACGTATTCTTGTCAGTATTTGTGCCGTACCGGCTTTTGGCTTTATAGCCGTCTGTTTCGGTGATCCGATGGCATGGGTAGCAGCTGATTTGTTTCTGATACCTGCATTTATTTACGTCTATCGCAGGTTGAAACGGCAGGTGCTGACAAGTGCCGTTTCATAATTAAAAGAAAACAGCCGAAGAAAATATTCTTAGAATTCCGCCTCCTTCTGTATGCAGATAATATCTCCGTAAACGGGATGGCGGAATTCGAGATATTCGGCATGGAGATAGAGTCTGTCTGCCTTTTTTCCGTAGAGTTCATCGCCCAGAATGGGGCAGTTCAACCCTTGATGATGGGCGGCATGTACCCGTAGTTGGTGGGTACGTCCTGTTAATGGATAAAAGGCGATGCGTATGTACTTATCGGAATAGTTCAGAATCCGGTATTCGGTAACAGCCGGCTTGCCGTATTCTTCACTGACCATTTGGCGGGGGCGGTCGAGCGGATTGAGGCAAAGGGGAAGATTGATGGTTCCTGTTTCTTCCGGTAATCCATTCTGTTCGCTCCTGTCCAGTAAGGCTACATAACGCTTTTTGATACTGCGATTCATGAACTGTTCCTGCAGATGTTGATGAACTTCCTTAGTCTTGGCGACCAGTAACAATCCGGAAGTTGCCATGTCCAGTCGATGTACGATCATTGGCCCTGTAGCTTCCGGATATCTGGCTTTTACACGGTGATAGACGGAATCTGCCTCTTCTTCCTTGCCGGGAACGGATAACATACCCGATGGTTTGTTGACCACCACCAGCCATTCATCTTCAAATACAATCTCTAATTCTTCTTTCTTGTGGGCATTGGCCGAGAGTGGATTCTCATCTACCTTCAATCCTTGCAGCATGTGTTGTAGAATCGGTTCACATTTTCCTTTACACGAAGGATAATAATAACCATGATGCCGGACTTCCGTCTTCGGAGAGTTTCCCCACCAGAATTCTGCCATTGCCAATGGCTTTAGTTGATGAAGGTAAGCATATTGCAGCAATTTAGGCAGGGCACATTCTCCTGCTCCGGCAGGGGGAGTTTTGTGCACGGTTTGCTCAAAGATAGTACACAAGTCTTTAATTTCTCCTCTTGCATTCAGCATGCGGAACTGTTCGAACAATTTTTGTTGTAAGGCTGCCGAGCGTTTCTTCCGTTCGGTCTTCAGCTTATCTGTTTCCGTTTCAAAAGTGGCGATCTCCTTTTCCAGAGTTTTGATCCGTTCTTTCCATCCCCGTTCCAATCGTTTGAATTCCGCTTTCTGATATTGACTTTCGCGAATAAGAATGGCCTGTTCTTCTTCTGACAGGGCAGGGGATGAGTTGCGGCGAAGTTCTCTTTCTTCCTTGGCTGCCTTTAGTTTTTCTTTGGCTTGAGTCAGTTCCAGATTGGCTTGCTCTGTTTCTGCATTCAGCTTTTCTTTTAAATGCAGATAATGAGGGTTAACTTCCAATTCACTGATACGGGCATTAATAGCAGAAATCTGTTCTTCTTCTATTTTGAAGAATCCTTGTGGTTGCAACAAATCATATACAGGAGGTACGAAGTACGGATGCAGGTTCTTTCCTGCCAAATTGCCCGAAAAGGCAGCGAGATAGCCAATTGGAGAAGGTTCCTCCTCTTGGGGTTGTACTATGAGTACTCCGAACATTTTGCCGGGAGCCAATTCCTCTTGCCACTCCTTTTGTGTCGAAATATATGCTTTGACTTCTTCAGCCGCTAATACGCATAGCGGATGAGGAGTATAGTTGAAAGGATATGTAAACCTTTCCGGTAGTGCAATATGGGAAACCGGTTGGTCGAAAAAATGTATCATTGATTCGTCATAACAGAATTATGGATACAAAAATAAGGTAAATCTACGAAATATTGTTCTATATTTGTTCTGTAATTGGAACGAATATAGAACAATAAGATGGAAGACAGACCCAAATTTGCATTCGTAGGTAACAGTCACATGGCATTCTGGGCACTGAATATTTATTTTCCTCAATGGGAATGTATGAATTACGGTGCTCCCGGAGAAGGTTTGGCATATGTCGAATCCTTTTCGGTGGATACTTCCGATTGTTATGTGGTAGTCCAGTTCGGTACCAATGACATTTACCGGTTGAACGATGAAAATGCAGATGAATATGTGGAACGCTATGTGAAGGCTGTTCTTGCCATTCCTTCTCTGAAAACTTATCTCTTTTGTATTTTTCCCCGCAACGATTATGATGATTATAGTACGGCAGTAAACAAGTTTATCCGTATGCTTAATCAGAAGATACATGCCAGACTGGAAGGAACGGAAATTGTCTGTCTGGATGTGTTCGACCGTTTACTTCAGCACGGGCGATTGAATCCCGGGCTGACAATTGACGATTTACATCTGAATGGTAAAGGATACAGCATACTGAGCGATGCACTAAAAAAGGCAGTCAACGGATAAAGCATTTTCTTGTATTTTGTTTTTGCATTTGTGCGGTAAATAGACGGCATATCATTTATTTTTCCTATTTTTGCCCTCATAATTATATGTAGAACCCCCATAAAATGATGAGACTATGGAGAAAGTTATTATCAACTCGTATGAAGAATTTGAAAAGTTAGTAGGTCAACAGATAGGTGTATCCGATTATGTCGAACTCTCTCAGGAACGCATCAACCTTTTCGCAGATGCAACACTGGACCATCAATGGATTCACGTAGATACAGAACGTGCTAAAGTGGATAGTCCTTATCATAGCACAATTGCTCACGGATATCTGACATTGTCTATGCTTCCTTACTTGTGGAATCAGATTATTCAGGTAAATAATCTGAAAATGATGATTAACTACGGTATGGATAAGATGAAATTCGGTCAGGCTGTGCTGTCCGGACAAAGTATTCGTCTGGTGACTACTTTACACTCACTGACTAACTTGCGTGGTGTGGCAAAAGCAGAAATCAAGTTTGCTATTGAAATCAAAGACCAGCCCAAAAAAGCGCTGGAAGGAATCGCAGTGTTCCTGTATTACTTCAATTAATATTTAGTAATATAATGCGGGAGACTGTTTTCATTTGATTAATGAAGACAGCCTCCCGTATTCGCTTCTTATTTTTCTCACCCTCTCACTCCCATAAACTTAAACGGTTGCGCCGGTTTGAATTCTTTGCTCGTATTACCATGATAAGTTTCTCCGTTGGAAATAGACAATTTAAGTACCGGAGCACCTTCTGACAAATCCATTTCCCGCAGATTCACCCAGAAAGTATTGGGTGTCAGACTTGATTCGAAGAAGTACATCAGGTCTTTGCTTTCCGATACCGTTCTCCATTGTGTCGTCGAAATCTCCGGATTTTCGGGAGTAGATATGCCGTACGGGACCGATGCGTTGCGGACAACACTGAATACGCTTGCCACAGCGATCCTCACATCATCCGTTTCAGGCAGTGCGTTTACGTAAAAGCTGGCTCTGGCAAAGCGGTCTGACGGGCGGTTGGTTCCGGGCAGAAAGCTCAATCCACCTATTGATTTCCAATATTCGTTAAGGGCCAGCTGTTTGTTGTAAGTGGGGGAGTTGGTCATTACTTTATATTCCTTGCTGTGATAGACAGTCAGTTTTCCGTCTGTATATTCGAATATGGCACAGTCACCTGTTGCATCGGAAACTGATAAATGCAGGGTCGCCAGACGGGAACCATCCGGCATCATGTCCGATACTACCTGAAAAGTATCCTCGTCAATGAATGCGACAGCCTCGTCTACAGTGGCGAAGTTATCCAGTATATACTGTACCCATGCTGTAATGGCAAGTCCCGGCTTGCTTTTATCTCTTGCCGGATATTTAGCTTCGGGCAACCACAACAGATTGGCGACCAGTCCTTTCTCATTCATTCCGTCCGTACTGGCTATTTCAAAAGCGGAAGTCACCACACTGCCATATTTAGAGATCCATTTCAAGGAGTTTTCTCCCGTCTCTCCATTTCTTTCCATACCTTTGGGAAACACCCACAGATTACTATGCATATCTGTCTTCCAGTCCATAGACCGACCGGTTGCCACCATTCCATTTGTTCCCGAATAAACAACTCTTGTGCACATAATTATAATTTTCAGTTAAGGGTTTATGATAAGTTACTTTGGTATCAGAACAATAAGATTCCATTTATGTTTTACATATATACGGATATTGAATAAGGTATCAATAAAATTAAGAACTATGTCATTAAGCAGTCTGCTCATCATCTTTTCATCATCGTTTATGGCTTTGTTTCCGGTGATAAATCCTTTGGGGAATGGTTTTGTCGTAAATGGATTTTTTACGAACCTAGACCCACAGCAACGGAAAACCGCTATCCAGAAACTGACTCTCAATTTTATCATGATTGGGGTAGGCACGCTGGTAATTGGTCATTTGTTCTTGTTGATTTTCGGTCTGGCTATCCCTGTCATCCAGTTGGGAGGCGGCATACTTATCTGTAAAACGGCCATGGAACTGCTTGGCGATTCGGGAGCTTCCGATAAAGAAGAGCCCAGTCAAAGTGTAGACAGTTTCAGGTGGAAGAATATCGAGCAGAAGATATTCTATCCGATCACCTTCCCTATCAGTATTGGACCGGGCAGTATATCCGTTATATTTACATTGATGGCATCTGCCAGTGTGAAAGGAAAACTGCTGCAAACAGGTGTCAACTATCTGGTCATTGCGCTTGTCATTATTTGCATGGCCGCTATCCTGTATGTATTCCTTTCGCAGGGGCAGAAGATTATTCAGAGACTGGGACCGGTAGGAAATCAGATCATAAATAAACTCGTTGCCTTTTTTACGTTCTGTATTGGTATACAGATTTCCGTGACAGGCATTTCCCAGATATTCCATCTGAATATACTGTGAGGCAGATGAATATTATAAAACATTGAGATATGAAAATGAAAAAGATTTTAGCAGCTTTATTCATCCTGTTGCTTATACTTATTCTGGTTTTGGTAGTACGGACCGTAACCTATAAGTTTGGTAAAGTGACCAGGAATGTGGATGATAAAGAATTGGTGAACACAGCTCCTTCGGAGCAATCCGTGCGTCGTTTTGTCGGAGGAATACGAATCCCGACAATCAGTAATGAAGTGTATGAAGAGACTGATTTCAAGCCTTTTGATGAATTTATGAAGTACCTGGCCGATTCTTATCCGGAGGTATATAGGGTGATGGATGCAGATACCATTAATACATATGGGCTGGTGTTCCATTGGAAAGGCAAGGACAGTGATCTGAAACCGATATTATTCTTGTCCCATTACGATGTGGTTCCGGTAGTCGGATATGATCCGTCTACGGCAACTGTTGCAGATACGGTTTTCCGGTTTGACGACAAACCGTTGCCTCCCATCGGGACTTATTCGGAGAAGTGGGATTATCCTCCCTTCTCGGGAGCTGTTGCAGGCGGACGCATATACGGTCGTGGAACACTTGACATGAAATGTATGCTCTTCTCGCTGATGGAGGGAGCGGATAACCTGATAGCCGAAGGCTTCCAACCGGAAAGAGATATCTGGTTTGCTTTCGGGCAAGACGAGGAAGTGAGCGGACGTCAGGGAGCTTTCAAAATAGCCGATTACTTTAAGCAGAAAGGGCTGCGCTTCAGTGCGGTTTATGACGAAGGAGGCATCATTGCAGCTCCCGGTTCGGCAATAGAATCCATACAAGAACCGTTGGCATTGGTGGGAGTGGGAGAAAAAGGCTTTCTGACCTTGCGCCTTACGATAAAAGGGATGGGAGGTCATTCTTCGATGCCACCTTCAAAGAGTTCTCTGGTGTATGCTGCAGAAATCATAGAGAAGCTGAACGACAACCAGTTCCCGGCAGAAATCATTTCTCCCATAGCTGCATTTTTCGATAATGTAGGAGGGGAAATGGGATTCTTTTCGCGGATGGCGATAGCCAATCAATGGCTGCTCGAACCGTTACTGCTGAAGACTATGGAAAAATCTCCCGCCTCCAATGCGCTGGTACGCACCACAACCGCCATCACGATGGCTAAAGGCAGCGATGCGGCCAATGTATTGGCTTCGGAGGCTGAGGTTACTGTAAACTTCCGCATTTTGCCCGGTGAATCGGTTGCCGGGGTGATAGAGCATGTGAAGAAGTTGTGTGAAGGCTATGATGTTGCCATCCATGTGGTATCAGAACGTGAGCCTTCAAGCATTTCTCCTGAAAACGTTAGAGGTTTCGGGATTATCAAGGAAGAGATGGCAAAAATATATCCCGCAGCTATCGTTACCTCTTATATTACGATCGGGGGTACCGATTCCTACAAATATCAGACGGTGAGCGATGACATCTACCGTTTCTTGCCTATTTGTCTGAACCAGTACGAGCAGCGTACGATACATAACGAAAATGAGTATATATCCCTTGAGAATTTCGGGAAGATGCAATGGTATTTTAAGGAACTGATGAAGAATTATTAGTTCTTCTTTGCCTTGATTGCCTTCAACGTATTTTTGCGCACAGAGCGGATAGCGGGAACCAGTAATTCGGGTTCCATGATTTCCAGCATTGTGCGCAATTCCTGTTGAAGCTCCGGGATGGAACGGGTCAGTTGGTAGGCAAGTTTGATGCAAAGTGACTGCACTCCGGGCGGTTCCTGCCGGGATACCATACGCTCTATGCAGAAATCCAGCAAGTCCACCCGTGGAGGGTCGGCTAGCGGTTGCTGACATAGCAGGTTCAGGAGCATTCTCCGTTTTCCTGAATGCGGGCAGGTAAGCGCTGCATCAATCAATTCATTTTGTTTCCCGCTCAGCCATTCTACTTCCGGTTTCGAGAAATGGGTACAAACCCACAGTGCCTGGTAAGAGACGATGCTGTCCTCATCATATATCAGCCGGTAGATTTCTTCTCTGAGGCGTTCGTCGTCTTGTATGTAATGAAGTATCTCTCTGATATTCTCGATGTGTACACGTTCGGATAGTCTTGCACGCAGGTTCATATGGCTCTCGTTTTTTGGGGGAATGAGTTGTTTTTACTTGTTGCCGTTCTCTGCTTCCGGCAGTTGCAGATGGAGAATCGGATAAGGCTTGCCCATACCGTCTGTTTCATCTCGGCCTATGATCCGGAATCCCATGCGGAGATAAAATCCGAGCGCTTTGTCGTTCTGCTCGTTTACGTCTACTTTATTCATCTGTTTTCTCCGGGTGGCGTATTCCAGCAATCGTCTGCCATATCCTTTTCCCTGTTCGCCGGGGCTTACGAACAGCATTTCGATGAGTTCGTCGCTCAGTCCCATAAAGGCGACAATCTTTCCATTGGCATTGCGGATGATATACAGTTCTACAGCCGATAAGTAGTGGTTGCGTACCAATGGTTTGTAGAATTGGATATGCTCTTCCGTGAGGAAGTGATGCGTATGGCGTACGGAATCTTCCCATACTTGCAGAATCTCGTCGTAGTCTTCCGGAGCCGGTCGGCATATATTAGGCAGATAATAGCACAGGTGATCGTATATATTTCCGTTGTAGGTAAGTTCCGCCTGATGCAGTACGCCTTCACAGATAAAGCCGTTGCGTTCCAATACTTGCTGAGACCGCTTGTTGTGCGGATAACAGTTGGCGGTGATGAGGCTGAGCTGAAGTTCGTTGAAACCATAGTTAAGCACAGCTTGTACCGCTTCCGTCATATATCCTTTTCCCCAGTGAGCCTCGTCGAGCCAGTATCCCAGCATACGTACTTGCGGGTTCTCCCGCTTCGGGTCGGGGACGATGCCGATGGAGCCGATGAGCTGTCGGGTGTCTTTCAGTGTTATAGCCCAGATATCCTCCTGACCGATAAACACATTCTGGAGGATTTCACGCGATTCTTCTATCGATTTATGGGGAGCCCATCCGGCATTATTGCCCAGATTCGGATTCTGGCAACAAGCGAAGAATGTTTCTGCATCATTTTCCCGGAAAGGCCGGATGAGTAAGCGTTCCGTTTCAAACGAACAATCATCCTGTGGTTCGTCTGCCTGCGGGGGGCATACGCATTCTATCCGGTTACCGTCAGGATCAAGAACTACACTTTCGAAATAACCATCTCCCGAAGTACGTGGCTCGCCTGCTATGGGGTATCCCTCGGAACGCATTTGTTCCGTGAAGCGAAGCACCTCTTCCCGGCTGGGGAAGGTGAAGGCAAGATGCGTCAGCCCAAGACGGTTCTCTTCTATCGGAGTATTCTGTACGTCTGTCCGGCTCATCAATTCCAGAGAAGGCCCTTCTCCGAAAGAGACGAAATAGGACTCGAATCCCTTCTTCGGATTGATGTATTTTTCATTACTCGTTCCACCCAGAAAACGGACATAGAAATCTTTTAATTCTTCCAGACGAAAAGTCCAGATAGCGATATGATGTAGTTTCATGCCTATTTTAATATTATATATTCATAGACTATGCGGGAAATGTCCGCGATAATCTTACTGTTTTCCTGATTGTTTTCCGCAGAGTCTTTCACGAAAACGGCTATGCTGTAAGCGTGTCCGTCGGGCAGGAGGACGAAGCCGATATCATTGCAGGCTACCTGTTGTCCTTTGTCATTCCGGTCGCCTGTTCCTGTCTTGTGGCCGATTGTTACTTTTTTGTCCAGCAATGGGGCAACCAGTCGGTCTTGTCCGGTCTGGCATTCTGTCATGGTCTGATAGATGAAGTCTTTGTATTCTTGCGGGAATAGTGCTTCTTTACGGAATATTTCCAGGAGTCTGGCGGCAGCCAGAGGCGTAGTCCAGTTTTGATAACACAGACTTTCGTCCTGATGCATTTCGTTTTCTGTGCAGACAATGGCGCAGTCGGTAACGCCTAAAGAATGGATGTACTGGTTTACCGCATCTACTCCTCCCTGATACTGAAACAGAATATCACAAGCATTGTTGTCACTTTGTTGCAGGGTGTATTTCAATAAATCCGCAATGTCTATATTGAATCCTCCCTGTGGGAAACTGTCCCGTAGCGGGCTGTAAGTATCGGTTTTTAAGTCCTCTTTCTTTATGGTCAGTTCAAAGTTCAATGACTGTTGCTGCTTTCCCATATAATCAGCCAATGCCAACGCTTGATGAAATTTGAACACACTCATCAATGGATAATGAATGTCATTGTTGACAGTTACCGTATCTTTTCCATCGATAATAACGGTAATGCCGATTTCAGCTTTTTTACCTTTGATAGCTTGTTTGAGTTGGTCCTCAAGAGAAAAATTCTGTGCACAGATAATAGTGGGGATCAGACAGAGAAGCAGGATGAATGAGCGCATACTAATTTTTTCATTAATTGGTTTGTATTTGGGTCTTAAGAGTCACAAAGATATAAATACTAATTTTATCAGCAAATCCTTACCCGTAAATAGTAATCCTATATTAAGAATTATCTATTTTTGTTGCGACTGACCGTAACTGTTTGAACGGAGACAAGATTCGTTATATTATGTTCGATCTCCCTTATTATTGGAAATAGAAGATTTGGAGGAACATGATAGGGCAAGACCAATCAAGGAAACCTGCTTTATGTATAGTGGCAAATGTCAATAGGCTAAACCGCAGAAATTGAGCTTTAGGGAGATTTGGGATATTGTGCAAGGGAATTAGGTTATTATACCGATAATACATTTATTACTATTATTATCAAATGATTATATTGACTTATTGGCGAATTAAGTAACAAAATAATCACAGATAACAATATAGAACAGAGGGGAAATAAAATTGTAGGTAGAGGATAGAAATTCTTTTAGAGACACTGAAAGTAGCCTGATATTCTAAAAAATAATATGTCAAAAAGAAAAACTTCATGTGATGATAATTTTCATAGAGTGAATTGAAAAAATCATTTATTCCATTTTACTTTTATTCCTTTGCAAGGTCTTTTATATAGAACGCCCATTCGAATGAGTTCATAAAAAAGTTTGTAGAACATGAATGTATAACGAAATAATACAATTACTATGTGTACAACGAGAAAATGGAAAACAGGAATACTGTTAATAGCGATGATATTGGTTTGCGGAGCTGCAAATGCACAACATTGGCATCGGCATTATCGTCCCAACCGGGTTGTTACCGTTGTAGTTCAACCTGACGTGATATCCCATGTCAGTAATCGTTTCAACCAAAAGGAACGATTGGCGATGGCTATAGCTTATCTGGAAACGCATGAATACCTTACTATCAGGCAATATGCAAAAATGACGCACCTTAGCATGGTATCAGCGGAAGCTGAACTTGACGCTTTTTCCATGGATAAGAAAAAGCCTATACGACTTGTAATCAGGGGGAAAAAGAAAGTGTACATCAAAAGGCAATAGGATATGAAGAAGAATTGGATACTACTGATATTGGGAATGACCGCTATGTGTTTGCTGCAATCTTGTGTAACCGTGCGCAAGGCTCGTCACCACCGACATCACCATCACAGACATTGTATGCTTCTTTATCAACAGACTATAGGTACGGCTTCGTTTAATGTGCCTGCTACTTATATGTCAATAGAAAATCCGATAAATTATGAACGTAAAGGATGACAAGGAACTTGTGTGGCTGACAGCTAAAGATCCGGAGAAAGGCTTCCGTTATCTGATGGCGAAATATAAGGAGGCGGTTTACTGGCATATACGAAGACTGGTCGTAGCTCATGAAGACGCACAAGATGCAACGCAAGAAACGTTCGTCAGGGTATTCCGGTCTTTATCTGATTTCAAAGGTGAATGCACCTTTCGCTCTTGGGTGTACCGGATTGCGACCAACGAAGCCTTACGTTTGCTTGGGAAATATAAAAAAGAAGAACTGGTGTCATTGGATGACTCTTACAGCGAACTAAGCAACCTGATGGCTGATGAATATGTCGATTATAGTGATCTGGAAACCGTCAAACTGCAAAAGGTCATTTTGTCCTTGCCTACCAAGCAACAGCTGGCTTTTAACCTGCGATATTATAATGAATTGGGATATGACGAGATTGCCGGAATCATTGGTTCAACAGTAGATGGGGCAAAATCCAACTATCATATCGCCAAAGATAAGATTGTCAAATATATGAATGCTAACAATTAGATGTATGAAAAGAAATTTTGATTTTGACCGCATAGGCAAGCGTCTTCCCTATACCGCACCAGATGGTTTTCTGGACGATATGGAAAACAACGTATGGGAAACTGTAAGACAGGAGATGTTGCCTTCCAAACCCAAACGCCATTTTCGTCTTTGGTATTCTTTGACAGGAGGACTTGTGGCAGCAAGTATTGCACTACTGGTTGTCTTCAATTTATTGCCTGATAATTCAAGAAATAATTTTGAAGATGTTGAAAAGGCTTTTGCCAATCTGAGCAGCAGCGATCAGGATTACCTGTTTGCAACTTATCAGGATGACTTATTTATGAAATTTTGAACGAGTAAAAAATAAAAAGACATGAAGAATATCATTAAAGTTCTTGCACTTGCAATCGCAATGGTAACTATCAGCACAAGTACCTATGCCCAAAAGAATGAACGGCAGCGCATGACCAGAGAACAGTTGGCTGAAACTCAAGCCCGTTTTATAGCCAATGAGATGGCTATGGATGATTCGACAGCCACGCGGTTTGTGAAAACTTTCTGCCAATTCCAGAAAGATATTTGGGCACTTGGCCCCCGCCCAAAAAGAGACACCTCCCATCTTTCGGATAAAGAGGCTGAACAGGCAATGAATGAAAGGTTCGCTCACAGCCAAAAGATACTTGACTTGAGGAAGAAGTATTATTTGAAATACTGCAATTTTTTAACACCCAGCCAAATAGAGAGGGTGTATGAACTGGAAAGAGGAATGATGAACAGGCTGTTCAATCGTTCCAAAAACAAAGGAAACCATAAATAGAACAAGATTATGAAAATGAAAGTATTTGGCATATTTTGCCTGTCGTTTTTGATGACGACAGCCTTATCTTCATGTGACAGTGAAGATATTATAGACCAACAGGAAGAAGTGGCCGGCAGTGGAAATCCAACCCTGACAGTACTTGCCGAACAGGTGGCAGGAACGGAAGGGTATGATGAAAACGGAATCACAGCAACGAATATCCCGAGTTCACAGGATTTACACAGCATATCCAGCGGATTGAAACTGAACTTCACTTTGTCCGGAATCACAAAAATAGAGTTGGAAAGTGTAGATGGTTATGCCTTGGCCGGAGCTGTCGGTATCCAATGGGGCGAAACAGCGGAGACACTTGTCGGTGAAGTGGAAAACGCCAACTCCATTCTGGTGTTCAATGCCCCGGATGAAAACGGCTTGACTGCCGGAAAAGACTACTACATTTTTACCTTACCCTGCGACCTTTATGGAGGTTACCGCTTGTCAATCTATCGGGAAGGACTCGTGGCACATTATTTTGGTGTACACCAGACCGTAGAATTAGGCTCGTTCATAAGTCCCGTCGATTTGGAGGAGAATGAACTGGAATTTGACGATCCGGATGCACCGCTCGTGGAAGAAGAACGGCCGGAACTGGATGCCACGACAACGGCACTTCTCCGTCAATACCAGCAAAACCCTACGGAGGAAAACAAGCAGGCGTTATTGGATCAGATGGGTATCCGTTACGACAAGGTAGTAGCCCGCAAGAAAGCCAAGCTCCGTGAACTGGAGAGGGAAGCCTTGACTTTGGATGTGGTGGAAGAAATGCAGGAGATTGTGGATGAGATGGTAGAGAACCGTGACATCCGTCTCGAACAGCAGTTTCTGCGTCTTATAGACCCCCGGAATGATGACAACCCCAACGATGCGTGGATGGTGCTACGCGGTGCGTCTGCCCCCAATGCCTATATCGGCTATGCCCCAGTAACCAACGCGGAATATGCAGCCTTCAAACCGGATTTTACCTATGAAGCCGGCCAAGACAACTATCCGGTAGTGAATATTACGATTGCGGATGCCACGGCTTATTGCGATTGGCTTACGGCACAGGATAATTCGCATAGCTACCGTCTGCCTACCGACGAGGAATGGATTCTCGGTGCAGGGCATATGCCGAAAGACGTTGTAATGAACGCCGGTCGCGTGGAGACAGGACTGACAGCAGTAGATGCTTACAGCCAGACGACAGGTGCTTGTGGAGGTATCGATTTCTGGGGCAACTGTTGGGAGTGGACTTCATCCACGGATGCAAACGGGCAATATATCATTAAAGGCGGCAGTTGGGATTCTGAACGTGACGATTGCCGTAGCGAGAAATCCGATGATGTAAGAATTGGTACACAAGGATATGCCAATGTCGGTTTCAGAGTCGTAAGAACAGATTCTATTTAATTCTCCAAAATAATATACGAATATGAAAAATTTGTTTTTAGCAATGGCTGTTGCCATTGTGACGGCCACCGCTGTGTCCGCACAAGGCAGCGACAAGGAAGATAAAATCGTGGTTTCAATCCACCAGACGGATAAAGCGGATGGATACGAGGGAAATTCCGCCAACCGATGCGGTATCAAATTCAATTTCCGGCTTACAGGCGTGACAAAGGTTGAACTGGAAAGTGTGGACGGGCTTCCATTGGCGGGTGCGGCAACCATTTGCAAGGATGTTCAAGGAAAAACTGCAATCGGTGATATGGCACATACAAGCACCATCATTACATATAGCTCAAGCGACAAGTCCGGATTTATACCCGGAAAAGACTACTACATTTCCACCTTGCCTTGCGACCTTTACGGAGGATACAGGCTCTCCATTTACCGGGATGGACTTGTGGCCCATTATTTCGGTGTGCATCAGAAAGTGGACTTGGGAGAATTTATCAGTCCCGATGATTTGGTGGAAAGCGAATTGGAGTTCGACAAGCCCGGTGCCCCACTCGTGGAAGAAGGGCGCCCAAAAATGGATTCCAAGACACATAACCTGTTCGTCCAATACCGGAAGAATCCGACGGAAGCGGGCAGACAAGCACTTCTGGACCAGATGTGTGTGCGGTATGACAAAGTTGTGGCAAGAAAGAAAAACAAACTCCGAGAACTGGAACGTGAAGCCCGGACTTACAGCATAGTGGAACACATGCAAGGTATTGTGGGAGAGATGGTGCAGAATAGAGATACCCGCATACAGCAGCAATTTCTTCGCTTTATAGACCCTCGCAAAGACGAAAATCCCAAGGATGCGTGGATGGTTCTACGTGGTGCATCTGCTCCCAATGCCTATATCGGCTACGCACCGGTAACTAATGCCGAATATGCCGCATTTAATCCTCGATTTGCCTATGATGCAGGTAAAGAAAACTATCCGGTGGTAAATATCACCATTGCCGAAGCCAAGGCTTATTGCGATTGGCTTACAAAGCAAGATCGGAAGCACATCTACCGTTTGCCAAGCGAAGAAGAGTGGATTCTTGGTGCCGGACACATGCCTAAAGATGTGGCTATGAACGCCAACCATATTGAATCAGGATTGACGGCAGTGGATGCTTACAAGCAGTCTACGGGAGCGTGTGGAGGCATTGATTTCTGGGGAAACTGCTGGGAATGGACTACCTCGACCGATGCCGACGGGCAGTATATCGTCAAAGGAGGAAGTTGGGACTCCAAACGTGACGATTGCCGTAGCGAGAAATCGGATGACATAAGAGTCGGTACGCAAGGTTATGCCAACGTAGGTTTCCGGATTGTAAGGACAGATGTCTCCAAATCCATGAAATCAAAGCTATAATCAATTTAATAATCAACCCGTAAAAGAAAATTCAGTATGAAAAGAATGTTTTTAGTTATGGCCATTGCCATTGTTACAGTCCTTCAAGTGTCTGCACAAGACAACAACCGTCAGATGACCGCACAACAGCGGACAGAACAGCGTATCAAGCAGATGGATGAAAAATTGAATCTGACCGATGAACAGGAAACAAAAATCCGTGAATTGTATGCAGACTTCAACAAGCAAAAATATCCCCGTGAGAAACGTAAAGAAGCCATGGAGAAATTGACAGCAGACATTTCTCTTCTCTTGACTGCCGAACAACAAACCATTTACAAACAAATGACGGAACAGGCTATTGCTGAAATGAAGAAAGGCAGACCTAACAAGGTTAAAGAATAGAAGTTAGTCATTGTGTGTTTCAAAGTCTGGACTTCTTGGTATAGGGAGTCCGGACTAATGACACAATTTTCATTGAAACTGAAGTGTAATGTATCAATTTAGAATAATGATTAAAGTCCTATTGCTTTGCTTATGTATGGTTGCTTGCAATGATAATGACAAGGGGTATTCTATAATACCTTCGGAGCAAGAACCTGAAGTTGGAGTTTCATCTGATTATACAGAACTCTTGAACAAAACAACCCCCGTCCCGTCTGAATATAATCAGGAATTTGCATTAAAAGGGAGTGTTGTGCAAATTGATTATGACACCCAAAATTACGTGGAAGGAAACGGGGAAATGCGCAAGAATACTGCCTACGTCTATTTACCGTATGGTTACGAAGAAGTATCCGACCAATGCTATAATGTATTCTATTTCGTACATGGGCATGGGGAAACGGCTGCTTCCTTCTTTCAAAATGAAAATGGGTTGCTGCTTAAATTATTGGATCACATGATAGGTAATGGTGATATGACTCCGACTATCGTTGTCTCAACAAGTTATGTTTACGGAACTCCCGTTGATTACTATCCTGATGCAGACCCTTATTGCAAGGCTCTGCCACAAGAACTGGTAAATGATTTGATTCCAATCGTAGAGAGCCGTTATCACACGTACACTGAGAATATCGATATTGCCGGAATAAAAGCATCAAGAGAACATCGGGCTATCGGAGGCTTTTCAATGGGGGCTGTAACAACTTGGTATGCATTGGAACACACGTTGGATTGTTTCAAATACTTTATGCCGATAAGCTCTGATAGCTGGTCATTAGGACGTTTTGCAGGAATGGATTATCCGACTGAGACAGCAGAATATTTTGCCAGCATTGTCCGTTCCTCCACTTCATCGAAGAATGATTTTTATATATGGGCTTGCAGCGGAACAGATGATGTCGCATACGATAGAATTTGGGCACAAGTTCAAGCCATGGCACAAATCACGAACGTGTTTTCTGTCGGCAATCTGAC
>OLSX01001178.1_pt1 | contig 25202 bp, 18 predicted proteins | sample 1673141 | NCBI WGS metagenome assembly OLSX01 (sample SAMEA3136759, study PRJEB25190) | human gut metagenome | biome: human gut; feature: human-associated habitat; material: faeces | place: Austria | collected 2013
GCACAGGAACAGGCACCTGCCGCAGCTCCAATCCGGGGCCGGCTGTGGGTTTTACGATGGCATCCATCATCTGATTCATTTGTAATCCGCCCTTTCTTCAGAAATTCATATGTCCGCGCTGCAAAGACTATGCGTATGGATATGTGCACCCTATAAAGACATATTAACGGACACAGGCATGCTTGTCAAGGGAAATTTGGTGTCTTAAAGTGTTCTGAATAATCATACCAGCTGATTTTGACAGCTTGACGCTCTATAAATTATCGGTTAGAGTAGAAAGAAAGTGAGAAACAGGAAGTGGGTGGAGCTATGCGGCGTGGACGTATCCGTATTCGCAACAAGATGGGCTTTCAGATCGTGACGATCCTGATTTTTACGATCATCCTGCCCAGCATATTTTTCTTCTGGTTCATCGTGCAGCGGTATTCCAATGATCTGCTCAGCGCGGCGATCTCCGAACGCGAAAATCTGCTGGAAGCGATCAACAAGAGCATTTCTTTGCATTTTGACAATGTGCAGGAGCTGTCCATGACGATCTATTACGACACCTCCACGAAAAATTATATTGACGGTCACGCCTATGAGGAACCGTCAGCGGCGGTAGAGGAGGCGCTCGTTACGATCCTCAATTCCCGTCAGTCAGCAGAGAGCATGGCTCTATGCTTTGGAGGCGAGACGTATGTTTACGGCAAGAGCTTTACAAACCTGCAGCGGTACAGAGAGCAGTATGAGCAGCAAGTGCTTGAGCGGGAGGGGAAGTGTGTCTGGCTTCCGACGAACGTTATGCAAGGCTCCTTCGCACGCAAGCCGAAGGATTATGCCCTTGCCCGCGCGATCAACGCGCCGGATGGGCAGGTCGGCGTTTTTTACATGTTCCTGTCCAGCGACCATCTCTGGAAGATCCTGACGAATCCGCTTCTGACGGAGGGATCGAGCCACTATTATCTGCTTGCGCCGGACGGACGCATCGTCATGTCGGATCTTGATGCTCTGACCGGGACGGATATGCAGTTGGATTTTACGCTTGCGCAGCTTGACGGGCAGAGCGGACATCTGCTCATCACCGGCGAAGGCGGACGCCGGCAGGTGGCGACCTATGCGCGCATGGAGAGCACAGGCTGGGTCAGCGTAATTCTTGCTGACCGCGACGAGCTTTATTCCAACGCCATTTCCCTGATGCGGCTAGCCAGGAGCTTCACGGTATTCTACCTGATGGTTCTCATCGCCGGGAACCTTGCAATTTATGCGTTTATCATCAAGCCGCTCGGACGGCTGAGCGAGAGCATGGAGCACGTCTCGCAGGGCGTTTTTCAGGAGATCCAGATCCCGCCCGGAGGCAACGAGATCCGACAACTGACCGAGAGCTATAACGATATGCTTACGCAGATCCAGACGCTTCTGGTAAAGGTCCGCGCGGAAGAAACCGCGAAAAACGAACAGCGCATCAAGGTGCTGTACATGCAGATCGGGCCGCATTTTCTGTATAATACGCTCAACTCCATTAAGTGGATGGCCGTGCTCAACAACCAGCCGGGCATCAAGCAGATGGTCGAGTCGCTGATGAAGCTGCTGGGGGCGGTCGCCTACAACAAAAAGGATATGATCAGCCTGCGCGAAGAGCTGGAGCTGCTGGAAAGCTATATTTATATTCAGAAGGTCCGTTTTATGAATTTCCGCGTGGAATACGACGTGCCGGAGCAGACGCTCGGCCTGAAAATCGGCCGGTTCATGCTCCAGCCGTTTGTGGAAAACTGCATCATCCACGGGCTGCACGGACTGGATTATGAGGGCGTAATCCGCATTCAGGTCCGGCAGACGGCCACGCTGCAGATTGATATCTGGGACAACGGGCGCGGCATGAAGGCTGACGCGCTCACAGCGCCCAGAAAGGAGGACGCCAAGGACAGCGTTGGTATTCAGAACGTAGCCGAGCGCATCCGGCTGCATTACGGCGAACGATACGGCGTCCGCGTGGAAAACAATCCGGACAGAGGCGTCCATGTGCATATGGAGCTGCCTGTCATAAAGGAGGAGGAAGAACGATGATCCGTGTCGCGATTGTGGAGGACGAGACGCTTGTACGGCTGGGGCTGCGCATGTGTCTGGAATCGTCGCCGGATATCTATGTCGCCGGAGCGTTCGCCTCCGCGGAGGAGGCGGAGGCCGGGCAGGACAAGGCCCCGGCGGACGTGCTGCTGACGGATATCCGGCTGCCGGGCAGCTCCGGATTGGAGCTGATGCGGCGGCTGCGGAAGAAATACCCGCAGATGCTGTTCGTCGTGCTGAGCTGCTATGATGATTTTACCTACGCGCAGCGAGCCATGGAATACGGCGCAAGCCGTTATATCCTCAAGCACGAGCTTGATGAAAAGGAGCTGCCGCGGATTTTGCTGGAGCTTGTGCAGGAGAGCCGGAGCGCCGTCTCGCAGGAGCCGGAGCCGGCAGAGGACATCCCGGCCTACGCCGCGCGGCTGTGCGCGGAGCGAGGGGGTGCGCGAGCAATTTATTTCTGCTTCCGGGTGGCGGGCGAGCTGTCGAACACGACCGGAAGCGAACTCAACCGCGACCTCGTCTGCGGAATCATCCGCACGGCGCTGGAAAATCACCGGCTCGGCTGCTGCTTCATCGACCAGAGCGGCGAGCTGACAGGGCTGACCCCCGCGGCGGATGGCGTGCGGCTGCCGGCCTGCTTCCGCGAGATCAGCGAAAGTATCCGGCTTTACACGGACAAAAACTGCTTCGCCGGTGTTTCAGACGCCTTTTCGGACGCGGCGCAGCTTCCTCGCTGCTTTGCACAGGCAAAGGAGCGTGCGCAGGACGCGTTTTTCCATGAACAGAGCCACCTGTTTTTGCAGGCGGCCTCCGGCGAGCGTGGATGCCCCGCGCTGGAATTTCTGTACGAGGATGCGTTCACCACGATGTGGCGCGCCAAAACACAGGCACAGCTCGAAGCGTTTTTCGACGCCTGCGCCAAGCAGAAGCCCGCGCCAGATCAGATCCGCGAGACGGTCATGCAGTTCACGCAGACCATGCTGCGCCACGGCGAGTTTTACTACGGACTCGACCGCGCACGCGCCTATGGAAGGGACATGGATCCAAGCTACCGCACCATCAGCCGGATCGACTCCATGCAGGCGCTTGCGCGCTGGCTGACGCAGGTTATTGAGCTGACTATCCGAGACGTCGACAGCCATCAGGATCTGCCGCATATGATCCGCACCTATCTCAACGAGCATTACATGCAGGAGCTCCAGCAGACCGACGTCGCGGCGGTGTTTCATATGAGCGGGCCGTATTTCAGCCAGTATTTCAAGCAGAGCTTCGGCGTGAACTATGTCCAGTATCTCAACTCCCTGCGCATCGAAAAGGCAAAGCTTCTGCTTGTGACCACACAGAGCTCCACAGAGTCTATCGGCGCGCTGGTTGGGATCCCCAACGTCAATTATTTCTTCCGCCTGTTCAAAAAAACCGAGGGCTGTACGGTTCGGGAGTATCGGAAGCGGCATACGGATGGTAAAAAAGTACAGGAATCTTAAAATCGTGCTTATACAAATGGGCAGAATGCACAAAACGGCAGAAAAAAATGAAAGAAATCCAAAAGCAGTTCATGGTATTTGCCCGGCGGGTCTGGTATGCTGGAGATGCTTCTGAAAGGAAGACAATGAAACAGGAGGAATTATTCATGAAAAAGCTGTTTGCACTGCTGCTGGCCGTTGTTCTGGTATTTTCCCTCTTTGCCTGCACCGCGGGCGGGAAGACCGAAACGCCTGCCGAAAGCACAGACGCTTCTGCCGCGACTCCGGCGGAAGAAACCAAGACTGACGCCCCTGCCGAGACTACCGGTGAGACCGGCGAAATCGGCGGCAAGCTCGTGATCTGGGAGCACAACTCCTCGTTCGAGGACGCACTCAAGGCCGTGATCGAGGGCTTTAATGAGAAGTATCCCAACGTTGAGGTCGAATACTCCGTCAAGACCAGCGACCAGTATTACAACCTCCTCCAGACCGCGATGCAGGCGAACGAATGCCCGGATCTGTTCTGGACGAACGGCAAGGCTACGACCAACTATCAGGCTTACGTTGACCAGGGACTGATGATGGATCTGACCGATAAGGTTGATTTCAGCCTCTATGACAGCACGTCTGCGATGAAGCTCGTGACTGCTGACGACGGCCGTGTCTACTCCACGCCGACCGCCGAGACCGGCGGACGCGCGGTGTTCTACAACAAGGACATTTTCGATGAGAACGGCTGGACGATCCCCACGACCTTCTCCGAGTTTGAAGAGCTGCTTGCCAAGGTCGCGCAGACCGATTATGTTCCCATTGCCCTCGGCGCGACCGACCCGTGGGACATCCTGTTCATCTGGGAGCCGATTCTTGCCGCGACGCATCTGGACTGGATTCAGGAATATGAGACCGAGGGCTATGCCGCGGTCAATGATCCGCGCGTGGCTGACGCGTACAATAAGATGATCGAGTGGGGCGACAAGGGCTACTTCGGCGACAACTGGACCGGCGTCACTGGCCAGGGGGCAAGCCTTGCATTCTCCACCGGCAGCGCTGTCATGTACATCGGCGGTACGTGGAACATCTCCACCTTCCAGGAAAACAACCCCGCTTTGAACTTCGGCGCATTCCAGATTCCGTGCGAGGATGGGCAGGTTCCGTTTGTCTCCACCAGCTCCTGTGGCCTCGGCGTCTCCAGCAAGACGGAAAACGAAGCGGCAGCGCTCGCGTTCGCAAACTACTTTGCAAGCCAGGAAGGCCAGGAAAAGTGGCTCGGTACGCTGGGCTCCATCTCCTGCGTCGCGTCCATCGTTTCCGATAACCCCGTCGTCAACGACGTGCAGAACTGCTACACCGTTCAGGCGACCAGCTATTACGATATCCTCGGCTTCGAGGCCGGTACCGGCGACTCTCCCTGCAATGTCTGGGAAGAGGATCAGTGCAAAATCTTTACCGGCGCGAAGAGCGTGCAGGAGTTCGTCGATTCCCTGCAGGCGCTCTGCCTGACCAAAGAGGAAATGCTCAGCAAATAATTGCCGGAAGGCACAGCTTTGAGGGGGCGTCTGCCCCCTCATCGTATATTCGCTCCCGCGCGCCCGCCGCGCTTCGCTCCGGGAGAAAAGGAGGCACCAGACCATGAAGAGAACCACTGCACGTCTGAGCGCGCGGCAAAACCGCGCCTATATCGGGTTTATCACGCCCGGATTGTTTCTGTATACACTGCTTGTGATTATTCCGATCGCATGCTCGATCTTTTACAGCTTCTTCGAATGGAGCGGAATCGGCCCCATGAAATTTGTCGGTCTTGAAAACTTCCGCTACCTGCTCTTTGGCGAGCGGATGTCCGGCGTATTCTTCAATGCTCTGAAGAACAACCTGATCTATCTGCTCTGTGTTCTGCTTATCATTACGCCGATCCAGCTTTTTACGGCGTATCTTCTGTATCTGAAAATTCCGTGCCATAAATACATCCGCACGATGACGTTCCTTCCGTATGTGCTCAGCACGTCTATCGTCGGGTTCTTCGCGCTGCTGCTGTTCGACGGCAATATGGGTGTTCTGAACACGATCATCAAGGCGCTTTTCGGCAGATCCCATACACAGTCATGGCTCGGCGATCCCAAGCTGATGTTCCCGATTTTTGTGCTGATCGTGATCTGGCAGTGCGCCAGTTCCGGCACGATGATCTTCTTTGCCGACATGCAGTCGATCTCAAGCGACATCGTCGAGGCCTCCGTTGTCGACGGCTGCGGCGAATGGCGGCGCTTTTTCAGCATCATTCTGCCGAATATGCGCGCCTCGCTCGTGACCAATATCACGCTCAGCGTGATCTATGCAATGACGATGTTTGGTCTGCCCTATGTGCTGGTCGGCACGTCCGGCGGCGTAAACAACCGACTGGACTTTATCGCGATGGTCTTTTACCGCTACGCGTTCGGCGGCACCTATTACGGAACAACGGATATCGGCTTCGGCTCGGCTATCAGTGTTGTGATGCTCATCATCATTCTGACTGCGTGGCTGGTGACCAACCACTTCCTGAAGCGGATGCGGGACTGAGGGAGGCGACGGTATGAGAGAAAACAATACGCTCAACATGGGCCGCGGCTGCCGGACGGTCAAATCCGTGCTGTCCGTACTGCTGATCGTGTATTCGCTGATCACGATCTTCCTTGTCGGAGACACGGTGATTTCCTCGTTCAAGACCAAGCTGGAGCTTGTAAATAATCTGATAGGCTTCCCACAGGAGCCGACGCTCAACAACTATCTGCGCGTATTTGTGGAGGAAGGCTTCTGGAAATACATTCTCAACAGCGTTGTGCTGGTCAGCCTTTCTCTGGCGCTGCTGCTTGCCGTTTCGTCCACACTGGCCTACGGTATGGCGCAGTACAGGTTCCGCGGCAAGGGCTTTTTGCAGGGATATCTGCTCATCGGCCTTATGATGCCGGTGCAGCTGAGTATCCTGCCGCTGTACCTGATGCTCTCCCGGGTGCATCTGACGAACAGCTTCATCGGCCTCGCGCTGGTCTACGCGGCGAACCTTTCGTTCCCGTTTACGGTGTTCTATCAGTTCTTTGCACAGCTCCCGGAGGCGGTGATCGAATCGGCGCGCATCGACGGCGCGAAGGACTTCAAAATCTTCACAAGCATCGTCGTGCCGATCTCCAAGCCGGTCTTCGCGACGGTCGGCCTGCTGCAGTTCATCACGATCTGGAACGATTTCTTCTTGCCGATGGTTTTCCTGACAGAGAAGAGCAAGCAGACGCTGACGCTGGCTATCTACAGCTATACCTGCAATTTCCTGAAAAACTGGGATAAGATCTTTGCCGCCGTGACGGTCGCATTGATCCCGATCCTGATCATCTATTTCCTGTTCTCCGAGCAGATTGTCGCCGGTCTGACGGCAGGCTCGACGAAAGAATGATACTTGAAGCAGCATTTGGAGGAGCTATCATGAATGGAACCTGGATCTGGCTTTCGGACGGCGTCTGCACGGAAAACGAGCGCGGCTGCTTCGCCGCGGAGTTTACGGCGGACGACGTGCAGACGGCATGCGCGCTGCGCATCACTGCCGTTACGCGCTACACGGCCTGGCTCAACGGCCGCCTGCTTGGCCGCGGCCCCGCCCGCACAACGCCCGGACACGCCTATTATGACACGTATGACCTGACGCCGCTTCTGCGGCGCGGGGAGAATGAACTTCGCATTGAGGTCTGGAGCTATGGCTGGTCGACCTATCAGTCGCTTGCAGAACCCGGAGGACTGCTGTTTGACGTGACGCAGAACGGAAGCGTTCTGGCGGCCTCCAGCAGCGGGACGCGCTGCGCCCGCGACGCGGGCTTCGTGTCCCACGCCCCGAAACGCAATGTAAATCTCGGCTTTGCCGAGTATTATGACGGCCGTTTGTTTGATCAGCGCTGGATTACCGAGTCCGCGCGCACGCGCGGCTGGTCCGCAGCCCGTGTTCTGCCGGAAGAAAGCAGGACGCTTCTGCCGCTTCCTATCCGCGCGCGGCACCAGAGAGAAGTCTATCCCAAGCGTGTCCTGCGCGTGGAGGATGTCAAAAAGGCCTGCCAGGTCTACACGGTCAACACGCGCCGCGCCTTTTACCCCGACCGCACTGACGCCGACGAGACAAATTTCAATGCGTTCCTCGGCTGCGTGATCCTGAGCGACCGTGCGCAGACCGGCCGTATCAGCTTCCCGAACCGTACATGGAATGGGATCATCGGAACCTTCCGCATCGGTGATACAGTTTATCCCATCACAGATAAGGCGCGCGACGTCGAGGTGCATCTGACCGCAGGGGAGAATTTCTTCCTGATGCAGATCCACGGTAAATATGACGATCTGTACAGCCACATTGAGTTCCGCTTCCCGGAGGATATCCGTGTCAAAGCGCAGTCCGGCGGATCCGGCTTCTTTGCGCTCGGGCCGACAGCGGAGCTGCACGCAATTCAGGACGGAAAGCACCCGATCTACGGGGACATCGGTTTTCTGACACCGGAGGATACGCGCATATTTGCCTGCCGGAGCATGCAGGAGCTTGCAGAAGCGGGCTGCGCGCCCAAATGGATCGCGCCAGAGGATACGATGGAGGATATGTATATCCTGTCGCTGAACCGTCTGGCGGAGATTGCGGTAGACTATGCCGTGCAAGAAAAGCACCTCGGCGTTCTGTGGAGCAATGACGCCGTCACGCGCTTCGACCCGCCCGCATGCGGCGATTACCGCCGGATTCTGCTGGATTTCGGCGACCTGTACATGGGCTATCTCAATATCTGCATCAAGGCACCCGCCGGGACCATCCTCGATGTCTACGGATTTGAAAACATGTACCGAGGTGAGATCGACCACACCATTGGGCTGAATAACGGTGCGCGCTATATCTGCCGTGAGGGCTGGCAGGAGTACACGTTCCTTGCAAAGATGGGCATGCGTTACGCCATGCTCAGTGTCCGCGGAAACGGGAATGCGCCCGTCGAACTGCGTACGTTCCGGCTGGAGCACGAGGTCTACGCCACGGCCAATCAGGGCTCTTTTGAGTGTGACGACGAAAAGCTTAACCGCATCTGGAATATGTGTGAGCAGACGCTGCAGGACAGTGTGGCCGACACCTACGCAGACTCTCCCACATACGAGCAGGCGTACTGGCTTGGTGATTCGCAGGTCAGTGCGGCTGTCGATGCGTATCTCTACGGTGATTACAGCTTTATCCGGCACAATCTGGTTTTCGGTGCAACGGGCGCCGACACCACGCCGCTCGGCAATGCGCTGACCCCCACGGACTGGGTCACGCCGATCCCGATGTGGACGATGAACTGGGTCGTGATGCTGGCGCAGTATATTGAAGCGACCGGCGACAGAAGCATTCTGCGTGAGCTGTATGGCCCGGTATGCGAACGGCTGGAGTATTACCGGTCGCTGCTCACACCGGATGGAGGAATTCTGACGCGCTCGTGGAACCTGGTCGACTGGGCCGCTCTGGATATCTCCGACTACTGTGTCTGCACGGCATATCAGGGGCTGCTTGCCTACTGCTTCGACTGCGCGGCGCGCTTTGCCGAAATGCAGGAAAAGCAGGCCGACGCGCAGAAATTTACCGACACCGCGAAGCTTCTGCGGCGCTATCTCTCGCAGGTCTTGTGGGACGATACGCGCAAGGCGTACCGCGATAGCTGGAGCCCGGAGACGGGACTTTCGAAGACGTTTAGCATCCAGACGCATATGCTCCTGCTGCTCTATCACGCCATTGAGGAGCCGGAGCGCCGTGCGCTTGTCACGGAGTATGTGCAAAACAGGCCTGTGGATTTTCTGGATGTCGGTTCGCCGTTTATGCTGTACTACCTCTATGAGGCGTGGGCGCAGCTTGGTGTCTGCGACCCGATCATGGAGGACATAAAGCACCGCTGGGGCGAGATGCTCCGCTATGAGACAACGACCTGCTGGGAGGTTTTCCCCGGCTTCTACGAAAACAGCCGAACCAGAAGCTATTGCCACGCATGGTCTACTGCGCCCGCGATGCTGATGCAGAAATATCTGCTGGGTATCCGGCGAGAGTCTGAGGGCTTCAAAGACGTTTCGTTCTGCTTCCCGAATACGGGTCTGCGCTGGTGCCGCGGCAGTATTCCGACGCCGTTTGGTGTAATTTACGTGGACTGGAATAAAGATATTGGCGAATTCCTTTTAAGAATTCCCGAGGAGATCAAATTGCATGGTGATGAACCTGACGGCTTCCATGTAACGATCCAGAAAACAAAACAAGGATAAGCTGTTTTGGCTCCGTCCAATTATCTTGGGTTGGGCGGAGCCTGTTTTTCGTATGTGCGGAAGGCGCGGCATACTGTCCCAGCAAAGTGATTCCGGCACGATATATACTTCTAGGGTGTATCTGAAAACTCCCAACGCACCCGGACAGCGGACCTTTTCACGCTGCGCTGCACCATTTTTCCTTGAAATACGTCAGTATTCCTGCGAAAAAATGTCTTGCTCAGCGCAAAAATTTCTCGCTGCCGGTCACATTGGGAGTTTTCAGATACACCCTAAAGAAAAAGTGTCTATATTAGTCGGTTTTTTGCCTTTTCATGAAAAGGTAATTCCGTACAATAGAACGTAGACAGTATTATATTGGGAGGTATTTTGCGTGTCAAAGAAGCTGTTTGAAATTACGGATTGCCGCTGCTGTGGGCAAACGAATCCGCTTGGTTTGGACTCACAGCCTGATTTTTCATGGAGAGTGCAGCCATGCAGCGCGGAAGCGGTCGAAATAAGCAGTTATCGGATCCGCGTTATGTGTAAAGATGCTTGCGGTTGCTCCCCGCAGGCGGTCGTATGGGATTCGGGTGTTATAAATGAGCCAAATGTTTCGCTGATCTGTTATGCGGGGTCGCAGCTGAAGCCAAGGACAAGATACGATTGGATCCTGACGCTGTGGGATATGCACGGAAATTGCGTTGACAGCGAGGTTTGCTGGTTTGAAACCGGTAAATGCAGGGAGGCATGGACGGCAAAATGGATCAGCGCTCCGGGGATCCGTCTCGACCGCAATGACGCGCCCGCGTTGTATTTGCGCAGGAAGTTTGGACTCGGTGCGGCTGTCAAAAGTGCTCGTATGTATATTTGCGGATTGGGTCTATACGAGGTATTTGTTGACAATGTGCCGGTCAGTGATTCGCTTCTGGAGCCCGCATACACAAAGTACGATGCATTTGCACTCTACCGCGTATATGATATCACGTCTTTTTTGACGCAAAAGGATTATGCAGCTGTTGGCGTCGTTTTGGGAAACGGGTGGTACAACTGCTTTACGAAGGATGAATGGAATACCCCGCAGGCCAGTTGGCGTGCTGCTCCGAAGCTGTTATGCGAGATCCATATCGAGTATCTGGATGGATCGACCGAATGCATTGGCTCAGACGAGGCATGGTCCGTGTCAAGGGACGGCCCGATCGTTTTCAACGCGATCCGAAGCGGAGAGTGGTACGATGCACGAAAAGAAGATCCGAAATGGGTATCGGGGGAAGCAAATCATTGGACGTGGACGCCTGCAATCCGTGTCCGCAGCCCTGGCGGAGCGCTTCGCGCGGCGGAGGATGACCCGATCCGTATCACGAAGGAGATCACACCTGTTTCGGCAAGAATCACGGCAGAGGGCCGTATGATCGCCGATATGGGTCAGAATTTTGCGGGGAAGGTACGCCTGCATGCAGCGGGAAATACCGGAACGCATTTTATCCTTCGATACGCAGAGGAGCTTACAAAGGACGGCGAGCACGTAGATCAGACCCATCTGCGCTGCTTTGTAAAAGAAGGGGAATTCCAGACTGAGCATTACATAAAAGGCACTGACAGCATTGAAACGTGGACATCGCACTTTACCTACCACGGCTTCCGTTATGTCGAATTGACGTGTGTGAACGGTTCTGTTGCGGACAGCAGTATGACAGGACTTGTTATGCATACAGACTTCCGGCAGATCGGAAGGTTCGATTGCTCGGATGATGGATTCAATACAATTTGGAACATGAGCTATTGGGCTACGATCTCAAATAGTGTTGGATTACCTACAGATGATCCGCACCGGGAGAAAAACGCGTGGATCGGCGACATTGGGTACGCGTTTGAACAGATGCTGCTGAACTTTGATTGTGCACGCTTTTTGCTGCAGTGGCTGGATAATTTGTGTGCGTGCCAGCGGGTCGACGGCGCACTCCCGTGTGTTTGCCCCTCTACAGGGTGGGGCTACAACTGGGGCAACGGCCCGGACTGGGCACTCGTCTTTACGCGGCTTCCGTGGTACCTCTACCGGCAGACAGGGGATATCCGTATTCTTGAGCGTTATTATCTGAATATTTGCCGCCATTTCTCGTTTATGAAATCGATGGCTGTCAATGAGATCGTGAATTATGGAATCGGGGACTGGTGCGCACCCTTTGATGGCCCGGCGGTTTCCGTGAATATGGAATCGTTCCGTGCTCCGGTCGCGCTTACAGATACGGCCTGTTTTTTATGAAACGGCAGTCATGATCGGCAAGATGTCCGCTGTCATGGGCTGTGAAAATCCGTTTGCGGACGAATGTACCCGGATCAAGCGTGCGTTCCTCAACAGATTTTTGAATGAAGCGGGCGAGGTTGCGGGAGACTGTCAGACATCGGATGGATGCGTCCTCTATAATCACATGCTTTGCGCGGAGGAAGATCAGAAGCTGGCGGAGCGTCTGGTCGATCGGCTCCGGACGAATGATTGGCATCTTGACTTTGGTATTCTTGGTTCGCGATATGTCATGGAAAGTCTGGGAGAACGGGGATATATAAAAGAACTGTATCGAATGCTTTCGGGAAATACATATCCGAGCTACCTTTATCTGGCGGAGAATGGCTGCACAACACTGACAGAATGCTGGAATCTCGGCGGCTCCCACAATCACTTCATGTTCTCGCATGTTTCGGCCATTCTTTACCGCTATATCGCAGGGCTTCGCCAGCCAGCGGATGACATTGGGTGGAAGCACTTTGAAATTGTGCCGTCATTGTTGCCCAAAAAGCTGGACTGCTCGTTCGACTCTCCCCGCGGAAAAATAGAGCTGCACTGGCAAAGAGCGAAGGAGACCGTGCATATAGATGTGGCAGTTCCGTTTGGAACAACAGCGACGCTCTTCGTTCCAGAATGTGCCGCCTCAGAGACACGAAAATGTGAGTTAACGTATGGAAAGTACGAGTTTGAGTGGAAGCTTCTTTATGATCCGGTGTTAGTGTAGGCTCAAATCATAAAATAGAGGTAAGAAAGATGTTCACAGAAGAACGAATTGGTGAGATCCTGCGGCAGCTGTCGCTGCTGCGTTATCCTGAAACAGTCCTTGCAATAGGCTGGAAAATGCTGCGCACGACCGGCGAACAGCGCCCCACCCCTTCCGAGTCCCGCTCTGGCTGGAGTACAATTCCCGCGGACGGCATCTGGGGCGGCGACTGCGAATATTACGCCTTCGCCGCCGACCTCACGCTCCCGGAGACCTTCGCGGGGCATCCGGCGGAGCTCTCGCTGCTCACCGGCTGCGAGGGGCAGTGGGATGCGACGAATCCGCAGTTCAGCGTATACATAAACGGCGAACTGCGGCAGGGCTTCGATGTCAACCATCACGAGCTCACGCTCACCGAGTGTGCAAAACCCGGCGAGTGCTTTTCTGTTTTCCTTTCCGCCTATACCGGCGTGCAGAACTTTCATCTGGTATTTGACGCCTCTCTGCACACCGTAGACCGCGAGATCGAGGGGCTGTATTATGACCTGCTCGTACCATGGCAGACCGCGTGCCTGCTGGATCAGGACGACACACAGTATATCCGCCTTATCCAGACGCTGAACGAGGCGGTCAATCTGCTCGATCTGCGCAAGCCCGGAAATGAAGCGTTCCACGCAAGTGTGCAGACTGCGCGCGCGTTCCTGCGGGAGAAGTTTTACACCCACACGAGAAATGACGGTCCGTGCGTCCTCTGCGTTGGGCATACGCACATCGACATCGCGTGGCTCTGGACGCTCTCCGTGACCGAAGACAAGGCGGTACGCAGCTTCTCCACCGTGCTGGAGCTGATGCGCCGCTATCCGGAATACAAATTCATGTCCAGCCAGCCGCAGCTTTATCTCTATGTCAAGAAAAACGCACCGGAGATCTATGAGCAGATCAAGGAGCGTGTCGCCGAGGGGCGCTGGGAGATCGAGGGCGCGATGTTTGTTGAGCCGGACTGCAATTTGTCCTCCGGCGAGAGCCTTGTGCGCCAATGCTTGTACGGCAAGCGATTTTTCATGCGAGAGTTCGGAAAGGACGCGCAGATCCTCTGGCTTCCCGATGTTTTTGGATACAGCGCAGCGCTGCCGCAGATCCTGAAAAAATGCGGCGTGCACTATTTCATGACCACGAAGATCAGCTGGAACGAGGTCAACAAGATCCCCTACGACACCTTCTACTGGAAGGGGATCGACGGAACAAAGGTGCTGTCCCATTTTATCCCGACACGCGATTATGTATCCAAAACGCGCAGTCTGAAGACGAACAACGAGCATACATCCGCCATCACCACCAACTATAACGGCTATCTCAACCCCTGCCAGATCAAGGGCGCATGGCAGCGCTATCAGCAGAAGGAGCTGAACGATCAGGTGCTCTGCTCCTTCGGGTATGGCGACGGCGGCGGAGGTCCGACGGCGGAGATGCTGGAAACACAGCGCCGTCTGGCATACGGCATTCCCGGCTGCCCGACCACAAAACCGGCAACTGCGCGGGAGTTTTTTGACAAGCTTGCTGCGGATGTTGCGGAAAAAAACGTACCTATATGGTCAGGCGAATTGTATCTGGAATATCATCGCGCGACCTACACCAGCATGGCGCGCAACAAGCGCAGCAACCGCAGAGGTGAATTTGCGCTTCTGAATCTTGAAGCATGGGCTTCGGCGGCAAGCCTGCTCTGCGGTACAGAGTATCCTTCGGCGGCATTGCAGGAGGGCTGGGAGATCCTGATGCGCAACCAGTTCCATGATATTCTGCCCGGCTCTTCCATTCGGCAGGTCTACGAGGACTCCAAGCGTGAATATGCGCGTCTTTCCCAGCTGACCATGGAGGAGACAGATAAACGCCTTCAGCAGCTGACGGACCGCATCGGCGGTACGGTCGTCTGGAACCCGAACGGTCAGAGCGTGAGCGGCTTTGCCGAGCTTGACCGCGCGGAAGGACGCAAAAATGTGCAAAGGACTGCCGACGGCAAGTATCTTGCGTGGGCAGAGGCAGTTCCAGCCAAGGGCTGGAAGCGTCTGCGCGACAGTGTGCCTGCCTTCGGTGAACTGCAAATCAGCGACCGGGAGATCGTCACGCCCTTTGCGCATCTGCGTCTGAACGAAAAGGGGCAGATCGCATCCTGGTATGACCGGGTCGCGGAGCGCGAGCTTTTGCAGCACGGCAAATGCGGCAATGTCCTGATGACGTATGAGGACAAGCCGCACAAATATGACAACTGGAACCTTTTCGATTACTACCGTGAAAAAGCCTGGGCGATCGAAACGCTTCTTTCTGCCGAGGTGCTCGAGACTGGACCGTATCGCTGTGCGCTGCGGCTGCGCTGGCGGTATCTGGACACCGAAATTCAGGAGACCATCTATGCGTACTGCAACACTCCGCGCGTAGACTTCGTGTTCGATACCGACTGGAAGGAGAATCAGCTCTTCCTCAAGGCGCTTTTCCCGCTGGAGCTCAACAGCACCGAGGCGACCTATGAAATTCAGTACGGCAACGTCAAGCGCCCGACCGTCCGCAATACCTCATGGGATCAGGCAAAGTTCGAGGTCTGCTACCACAAATGGATGGATGTGTCCGAAGGCGGCTATGGCGCAGCGTTCCTGAACGACTGCAAATACGGTGTGAGCGTGGAAGAAAATACGGTCGGTCTGTCCCTCATCAAATGCGGACTCTATCCGAACCCCAGCGCCGACCGTGAGCTGCACCACGCCGTCTACAGTGTGTATCCGCATATGGGCACATGGCAGGAGACCGGTATCGTAAAGGAAGCCTATGCGTTCAATAATCCGATGGTCGTTCTTCACTCTGAAAATGCAGGCGGCGAGCTGCCTGAGGAGTACGCGCTTGTCCGCTGTGATGCGCGCAGCGTGATGGTCGACGTCTGCAAAAAAGCGGAGGATCGCGATACGCAGATCCTGCGGCTATATGAATTTGAAAATTGCCGGACGAAAACGCAGCTTCGGCTCCCGCAAAAGGTTGCACAGGTTTGGCTGTGCGATATGCTGGAAAACAGGCAGAGACTGCTTGCGGAGGAAACGGATTCTGTGGAGATCGAACTGGCTCCATTTGAGATTTGTACGTTGGAATTGGATAGGGGAGGAAATTATGAAGCGTTCTGAAATCAACAAAGCACTCAAAGAGCTCGAAGCCATGTGTGCACGCGAGCATTGCTACCTGCCGCCGTTCTGCAATTTTACGCCGGAGGAATGGAAAACCAAGGGGCATGAATACGACGAGGTCCGCGACTGTATGCTTGGTTGGGACATTACGGACTACGGTCTCGGCGACTTTGACAAGGTCGGCATGTCGCTCATCACAATCCGCAACGGCAATCGTGCGATGCAGGACAAGTATCCGAAGGTCTACGCAGAGAAGCTGCTCTATATGAAAGAGGGGCAGTATTCCCCGAATCATTTTCACTGGTACAAGACCGAAGATATCATCAACCGCGGCGGTGGAAACATTCTGATCCGCGTCTACAACAGCCTGCCTGACGAGTCCATCGACAAGGAATCTGATGTGACCGTCCACTGTGACGGCAGAACCTACACCGTTCCTGCCGGGACACAAATCAAGCTCACGCCGGGCGAAAGTATCCATATCCAGCAGTACATGTATCATGATTTCGAGGTCGAACCCGGTACCGGCGCTGTCCTGCTGGGCGAAGTCAGCCAGTGCAACGACGACAACACCGACAATCGCTTCAATCCGCCGGTCGGACGTTTCCCGAAGATCGAAGAAGACGAAGCCCCGTACCGTCTGCTCTGCAACGAGTATCCAGCGGCGAAGGACTAAGCCATGATCGAGCTGCAAAACGAAAATCTGACTCTGCGCGTCGAGCCGCTCGGCGCACAGATGATGGAGCTGCGCTCCAGACATGGCACGCAGTTTCTCTGGAACGGCGATGCGAAATACTGGCGTGACCGCGCGCCGGTGCTGTTCCCGTATGTTGCGCGCCTGACGGACGGCAGCTATACGCTCTACGGCGAACGCTATTCGATGGACATTCACGGCTTCGCAAAGGATTCCGTTTTCTCCGTCGAAGAACAGTCTGCCGATTCTGTCACGCTCTGCCTGCACGAAACGCCGGAAACACTGCGCCAGTATCCGTTCCGCTTCACCTTCCGGGTGCGCTATGCGCTGCGCGGCTGGACGGTCAACGTGACCTATTCTGTCCGCAATGAGGACGAAAAAGAGCTGCCGTTCGGCATCGGCGGGCATCCGGGCTTCCGGCTACCGCTGTCTGACGGCACGGCGTTTGAGGACTACGAGCTGCGCTTTTCGCACGCCTGTGAGCCGGATCGCGTCGGCTTCACGGAAGCCCGCTTCCTGAACGGTCACGATACCCGCTATCCGCTGGAAAACGGCACGACCATCCGGCTGCGGCATGAGCTGTTTAATGATGACGCTATCGTGCTGAAAAATATGGCACGCCGCGTGACGCTCTGCTCCGCCAAGACAAACCGCGCCGTCACCGTGACCTATCCTCGGATGCCATACCTCGGTATCTGGCATATGCCGCACACGGATGCGCCGTATGTCTGCATCGAGCCGTGGGCGTCGCTTCCGTCGCGGCAAGACGTGATAGAGGAACTGTCCTGCAAGAGTGATCTGATTCACATTGCGCCGGGAGCGGAGTACGAAAACACATGGAGCATTGCGATCACAGAGGAATGAGTATGTATGATTATGTATGATGTTGTTGCGCTCGGTGAGCTGCTGATTGACTTTACGACGCAGGCGACCGACCCGGACGGCTATCCGACGATGGCTGCGCATCCGGGCGGCGCACCGGCGAATTTTCTTGCCGCGATTGCAAAGTTTGGCGGCAAAGCGGCGCTGCTCGGCAAGGTCGGCACGGACACGTTCGGAAAGCTGCTGACCGATACACTCCGCAAAGTTGGGATTGAAACGAAGGGACTTGTCGCGTCTGACGAATTTTTCACGACGCTGGCATTCGTCACGCTGGACGAAAACGGCGACCGCGAATTTGCGTTCGCGCGCAAGCCCGGCGCAGACACGCAGCTTCGCTTCGACGAGCTGGACCTTTCCATCATCGACGAGGCGCGCGTGTTCCACTTCGGCACGCTCTCGCTGACAGACGAGCCGGCCAGAAGCACGACATATCGCGCTGTGGAGTATGCAAAGGCGCACGGCAAGCTCATTACATTCGACCCGAATCTGCGTAAGCCGCTGTGGAAAAATCTCGACGGCGCAAAGACGCAGATGCTATGGGGACTTGACCACGCCGACGTGGTGAAGATCAGCGACGAGGAAGTTGAATTCCTGTTCGGTCTCAGTGCGCAGGACGGTGCACAGTACATTCTTGACCATTTCCCGGCGAAGCTTGTATTTGTGACCTGCGGCGCGGACGGATGCTGGTTCCAGAGCCGCAAAGCAAACGGCCATGTGGACAGCTTGAAAAACATTAAGGTCGTCGATACGACTGGCGCGGGCGATATTTTCGGCGGCAGCGCTGTGTGGAAGCTGCTTCAGACCGGGACAGCGCCAGAGGATTTGACAGAAGCGGAACTGCGTGAGATCGTATCCTTTGCCTGCAAAGCCGCAGGACTTTCCACGACGAAGCCCGGCGGGATTTCAAGCGTTCCGGAGTTTAATTTTGATACAAAATGATCGGTTGAGCAGACCAATACTCAACGGTGCTGTGTGCTGCCGAACAGGGTTTTACGCCATAGGGGGATGCTATGAAAAAACTGGGCTTTGGATTGATGAGACTGCCGACATTGGAGCCGATGAATTCTTCGTCCATTGATCTGTCTAAGGTTGTGCCGCTTGTAGATCTGTATTTGAACTCCGGCTTTTCCTATTTTGACACAGCATACTACTATCATGGAGAGAAAAGCGAAGCGGCCTTTCGTGCGGCAGTTGCGAAACGCTGGCCGCGGGAGAGTTACACGATCACAGATAAGCTGCCGATATATGAAAAGCCGGAGGAGCGGGAGCTGCTTCCGATATTCAATGAGCAACTGCACCGCTGTGGCGTGGAGTATTTTGACTATTATCTGCTCCATAACGTTGGCGGAAAAAACTATCAGCACGCCGAAGCTGTGCATGCCTTTGAGTTTTTGGGTCAAAGAAAGGCAGAGGGGCGCGTGAAGCATATCGGACTGTCTTACCATGATAACGCCGAGCTGCTGGAGACCATTTTGAACCGGCATCCGGAAATCGAGTACGTGCAATTGCAGCTGAATTATCTTGATTGGGAGGACTGTGCCGTCCAATCACATCGTTGTTACGATGTATGCAAACGTTACAGCAAGCCGGTTATCGTCATGGAACCAATCAAAGGCGGAAGCCTCGCCGCTCTGCCGGAAGAAGCTGAGAAGCTTCTGAAGACCCATAATCCGCGTGCGTCTGCTGCATCCTGGGCGATTCGTTATGCGGCGTCGCTGGAAAACGTGATGATTGTTTTGAGCGGAATGAGCAGCATGGAACAGGTCGCTGATAACGTAGGATATATGCAGGAGTTCCATGCGCTGGATGCAGAAGAGCGGGCTGTGCTGGATCAGGTTGTGTCATTGCTCCGCAAAGCGAATACGATTGGCTGCACGGGCTGCCATTATTGTACGGACGGGTGCCCGCAGCAGATCCCGATTCCTGAAATTTTCAAACTGTATAATAATTATATGAAGTTCCCGAAAACACAGGATCATGTTGCGCTGAATTACTATGGCAATGTTACGAGCGGACGAGGGAATGCAGCCAGCTGCGTGGGCTGCGGGCAATGCGAAGAACACTGTCCGCAGCGCTTGGAGATCCCAAAGCTGCTGAAAGAAGTAAGCAGAGAGCTTCAGAAATTATAAGAGTATAAAAACACGCGCCGCGAGGCGTGGAATGATGAATCATTGCAATCCGCCTGTATTTTGTGCACAAAAATGCAGGCGGAGAATTGTATATATCGAACAATGTGACCAAAACACATAGGAATTGTGGAATTTCATGTCGGATTTTTGTGTTGTGGCCAGGAACAGTGCCTGATATCATAATTATGCAGACGGGACGTGCAGTCCTGCAAAACGAAAGGAGAAGAACATGAAAAAAGCGTATCGAATTTTAGCAATCCTGTTGTGCCTGTCGATGCTGTTTGCCCTGGCTGCCTGCAGCGCGAAACAGGAAAACACGACAGAAGACCAGAAGCCCGACGAAACCGCAACAGAGACTACCGACACTGCGGAGCCGAGCGGTGACGCTCCTGCAAGCGAAGAAGCGCCTGAGGAGATGACGCTTTCTGTTGCATGGTGGGGCGGCGCGGCCCGTAATGAGCGGATCGAGAAAACACTCGATCTCTATAGCGAGCTGAACCCGAACGTATCCTTCAGCACTGCCACCAATAACTTCAGCGATCACTATACCGCGATGGCAACTGCGGCTGCGTCCAGCGATCTGCCGGATATGTGGCTTGTGCAGACACAGCTGTGGCTGAACCAGTTTGTAAGCAGCGACCAGCTGCTGGATTTGACTCCGTATATTGAGAGCGGCGCTCTGGACATCAGCAAGATCCCAGAAGCGGTTCTCGCAGGCGGCCGTGCCAGCGACGGGAAAATCTATGCGATCGGCGCGAGCTATAACAGCCCGGCTCTGCAGTACAATAAGAGCGCGCTGGATGCTGCGGGCATCACGGTAGAAAACGGCATGGATCTGGAAGCGTTTGCACAGAAGTGCGCGGAAATTTATGAGAAGACGGGTCTGACCACGGTGATCAACAACCCGGAAATGTTTATCGAGTATCTGCTTCGTGCTGACGGAAAGCTGCTTTATGATGATGGCAGACTTGGCGCCGATTCGCCGGAGGATCTGCTTCCGTACTTTGAACTGATGGAACGCGGCCGCAGCGAAGGCTGGCTGATAGACTATGAAACCTGGGTCAGCTCCGGCGGTGACTCCGCTCAGCAGCCAATCGTAACCGGCAAGTCCTGGAACTGCATGTGGAACGGAAACCAGCTTTCCCTGCTGCAGGCACCGTGCCCCGAGGGCGTGGAACTGGATATCGTTACGTGGCCGACCAACGATCTTGCAAAGTCCAACTATATGCAGTCTGCTATGGGCTGGGGCATCGGGATCAATACAGAGCATCCGGACGAGGCTGTTGCACTTTTGAACTGGTGGGTCAATTCCATTGATGCGCAGAAAATCATGCTCGGCGAAATGGGTGTGCCGCTGAACACGGACGCGGCAGCTGCGGTCACGCCGGAGCTCGACGAGACGACGGCAAAGTTCTTTAACTATGAGGTCAATGTTGTTGTTCCTCAGAGTTCTGAGGCAAACCCGACCGGTGGCAATGGCGCTGCGGAAGTCCGCGCACTGATCGATGAGCTGGAAGAGGGCATGTACTACGGCTCCATCAGCGCAGAAGATGCCGCAGAGCGGCTGTTTACAGAGGGCAACGCGTTTATGGCGGCTGGTAAAGCGTAAGCCGCTGCGGTGATCTGTTTCTAAAATAAAATAGAAATGCCGGAGATGATCGGAATACAGTTCGATTCTCTCCGGCATTTCATTAAAACAAAATGATAAAAAGCAAGGAGTTTATCATGCCAAGAAGAAAAACAACGCTTCGCACGTGGCTGAATCAGGAGTCCACTGCCGGCTATTTTTTTGCAGCTCCATTCATAATCGGGTTTGTTGTGTTCATTGTCGTACCGATGCTCATGTCGCTTTATTTTTCGTTCTGTGACTATAACATCCTGAGCCCGGCAAAATGGATCGGCTTTGAAAATTTTAAGAATCTGTTCAAAGACCCAAAATTCTGGAAATCGCTGACGGTCACGCTGAAATATGCGTTCTTTTCTGTTCCGCTCAAGCTGATCTTCTCGCTGCTTGTCGCCTTGCTGCTGCTGCGCTCGACAAAGCTGACGCCTATTTATAGAGGGATGTACTATCTTCCGTCTATCATGGGCGCGTCTGTTGCAGTCTCGGTTTTATGGAAGCAGCTGTTCGGCAATGACGGCGTGATCAATCACATCTTTGGAATCCATATCTCATGGCTCGGCTCGCCAAGCACGGCGATCTGGGTTCTGATCCTGCTGTCCGTCTGGCAGTTCGGCTCATCCATGCTCATTTTCCTGTCTGCAATGAAGCAGATCCCGCAGGAGCTTTATGAAGCGGCGCGTGTGGATGGAGCAGGCCCGGTCAAGCAGTTTTTCACGATCACACTTCCGCTGCTCACATCCACAATCTTTTTCAATCTGATCATGCAGATGATCAACGGAATGCTCGTGTTTGCACAGGGACAGATCATCACGGCGGGCAAGCCGATGGATTCGACCCTGTTCTATGTTTTATATCTTTACAACCAGGCGTTCAAGTTCAACAACATGGGATATGCGTCCGCAATGGGCTGGATCATGATTGCAATTATTGCGATTCTCACAGGTATCCTGTTTGGAACAAAGAAGCTTTGGGTGTATGAAGGAGGATACTGACGTGCAGAAGCAGCGCAAAGCAAAGAAAAAATATCCCAAAATCCTGTATCATCTGTTTGTAGCGGCGCTGGCCCTTCTGATGGTGTATCCGCTCATCTGGATGGTGTGCAGCTCCTTTAAAGAGACAAATACCATTTTTTCAACTGCGTCAAAGCTCATTCCAGAACATTTTACGCTGCAAAACTACGTCAATGGCTGGAAGGGCTTCGCAAAAACGTCATTTGGCACGTTCTTTTTCAATACCCTGATTGTGGATCTGGTCGCAACGGCCGGCACTGTGATCTCAACGACGCTGGTCGCCTATTCACTGGGACGCCTCCGCTTTAAGGGCAGAAAGTTCCTGTTCGCATTGGTTCTTTTGACAATGATGCTCCCGGGAGAGATCCTGATGATCCCGCAGTACCTCTGGTATAACAAGCTCGGGTGGATCAATACATATTCACCGCTGACCGTTCCGTTTTTCTTTGCGATTTCCGGCTTTTTCGTGTATCTAATCTCGAATTTCATGGGCGGTATTCCGCGCGAGCTGGATGAAGCCGCGCGAATTGACGGCTGCTCGTTCTATCAGACGTTCTATTATGTCATTTTACCGCTGGTCAAGCCAGCCCTTGCGACAGTCGCTATTTTTTCGTTCATCAATAACTGGAATAACTATATGGGAGCGCTGCTTTATCTGCGGCGGACAGAAAAATATACGGCAAGCCTTGCACTGAAGCTGTTCTGCGACGTCACATCGCAGTCGGACTACGGCGCAATGTTCGCAATGGCGACGCTGTCACTTGTTCCGATCTTTGTGATATTTGCAACAATGCAGCGGTTCCTGACAGAGGGTGTATCAACAACGGGCCTGAAGGGATAAAACATATGGATGGAGAAAACATGAGAAACGAGCACATAGACAATTTTCCGCGAAAGCCGGTGATCAGCCGGTTTGTTGCGCCGTGGGATACGAGCGGCTGGTATGGCATATGGCCGGATCTTCAGCATGGAAGCCGACTGTATACAAATTCTGAGGTACAAATTGCGCAGCTTCCCGAAAAATATAAGGGCGTTCCATATATCAGAACCTACAATTCCAATGCGGAGGGCTTTGACGACAAGCAGGAGGTCGATTTCTACGTTGAGCAGGATGCCGTTGTGTATGCTGCGCTGGATGATCGCTGTGTGCCGGATTTTCTGGAACAGTTTCAGGACAGCGGCGACGTTCTGACGAGCACGGATGGCACCGTTTACCGGATCTTCCTGCGAAAGTATGCGTCCGGTGCGCAGGTTCACATTCCGGGATTCAAGGGCCCGTACAACCACTATATCGTTTTTGCGCTTCCGACCAGCCGGGAATATGCGGAACACCATTATGATACGGCACAAGTTCCGGTGACGCTGGAGCCGTATCAGAAACGGTCGTATCAGTGGTATTTTTATGAGACCTTCAACCACCTGAAAGATGGAACCTGCCCGCAGGACTTCTGCATGGACGGGACCGGAGGCGTCAGGACATATCGAAGCGCACCGCAGCGGAAGTATCTGTACCATCGAGATCCGCAGAGATTCCGACGGCAGCCTCATTGCAGATCCCATCACCCTCGCAGCCGGTGCGTCGGTCAGTTCCATCACGCTGAAAGAAGCGCCGGAATACGGCAACGCCGCCTGCACCGCGACGGTCACGGCCACCCGTGATGGCAAGACGGTCGGCACACTGGAGGTCAAGACTGCGCTGCACGCTGCATACCTGTGGCCGAAGGAGGTAATGTCAAAATGAGAACAAAGAAACTGTTTTCTCTCCTGTTGGCTGTTCTGATGCTCTGTTCGCTGTCGGTTTCTGCCTTTGCCGCAGAAACCGCGCAGGCTAGCGTCCCGGTTGTGCTGACGGTTGTGAATTCTGTTTCGCCTATTTCTGTCAGCGTCCCCGCCTGCCTGCCGGTCACGGTTTCGGACGGCTATGTTGTAACGGCCTCCAACGCCGTCATTGAAAACCGCGCACAGAGCGGCGCGGTGCAGGTTGTGGCCGTCGATGTGCAGCCCGGCGCGTTTGCAATTGGAGACTTTGAGAATTTCGGCAGCGAAGCCGGAAAGATCGCGTTCAGCATCAACGGCTGCAAGACGGTCAAGGAAGGAAAGCTGACGCTGGCTGACGGCGCGTTCCCTGCTATCGATGCAGGCAAGAACCTGCGGATCGCATACACGGCGAAGGTCACAGCAACCGAAAAGGTGGAGAAAGTGAACGCCGCAACGCTGATCTTCACCATCGCGCCTGCAACCGGCAATTCGTAAAGGAGGGAGGAACCGCTATGAAAACAAGAAAACTCACAGCAATCCTGCTTGCCCTCTGCATGCTCCTTTCGCTCAGTATCTCGGCATTTGCGGCAGATGATGCCATTGCCAGCGGCACGATCCCCGACAGCAAGATCACATGGGAATTGGACAGTAAGGGCTGGCTGACGATCTCCGGCAGCGGAGATTGCAGCGCCTTTGCAAGCAAAGACGACCAACCGTGGGCAGAATACCGTAGCCAGATCACGCAGGTTTGGTTCGACGGCATGGAGAGTCTGGCGATCCCCGATCTCGCTTACTGGTTCGAGGACTGCACCAGCCTTACAACCGCCGAGATTCCCAGCACCACGCCGGTCATCGGCAGGCGCGCCTTTTATAACTGCCCGCTGCTGACGAAGCTGTCCATCTATTACGGAGAGCATACGCTGGACAACATCGGAGAAGATGCATTCTGGCGTGAAACCGACAACGGCGATACGCTCTATGTTGCGTACATCATTGGATACCCGGATTCTTCTGTGCCTTTCCACGATTATGACTGGACGGCATCCAATCGAAGCAACCGATATTTCTACGATCTTTACGGTGTGTATCAGAACGCAGATGCCGCCACCACTGCACCCAACGGCATCAAGAAAGCGCCGGGTATTCTCGACGGCATCATTGACTTTGGAGATGATCTCCGCTTCTTGGAGCTCTCC
>OLSX01001193.1_pt1 | contig 25026 bp, 25 predicted proteins | sample 1673141 | NCBI WGS metagenome assembly OLSX01 (sample SAMEA3136759, study PRJEB25190) | human gut metagenome | biome: human gut; feature: human-associated habitat; material: faeces | place: Austria | collected 2013
CTCTTCACTTAAAGCATCTACTTTTATTTTTACCCACAACTATGTATGAAGGATCATAAATATCCAACGTTATCTTGCGATATCTTAAAACTTGGTCATCATGGTTCATCAACATCATCTTCTGATCAGTTTTTAGATGTTGTACGTCCAGAAACTGCCTTGATTTCATCAGGTGCTTATCGCATTTATCATCATCCAAGTGAAGAAACAATACAGAAATTATTGAAACGACATATCCCATATTTCAATACAAAAACAAGTGGTGATATCACAATTCTATGTTTTGGCAAGATTCGTGTTTTTATTACATCGAGATTTGAAATAGGTCTGATATAATAGATGCATGTCAGTTTATATTTATTGTGGTGAAGATATCTATCGTATTGAAGAAGGCTTGAAACTGCTTTTGAACAAAAGGCATATTGATGCAGATCATACAGTTACAATTGATGCATCAGACAAGCGTTCTTTTACGATTGAAAGTGTACTTGTTGAATGTGATTCTTTTTCCTTGTTTGATGATGAATGTAAAGCCATTATTGTGAAAAACCCTTTCTTTCTTTCATCAAGTTCCAAGGAAGCTGAAAAGCCAGCAAAAACAGATACACCTGCAGTCAAAAAAAGAAAAGAAAATGAAGCAGGTAGACGTGAGAAAAGATTAGCTTTGATGGAAAAGTATTTGTTGAATGAAAATCCAAATACAATTCTTGTTTTTGAATGCCATGGATATCAGGCCGACTCCAGAAAAAAAGATTTTAAGCTTTTAGAAAAGTACAATGCACAGATTGTATCCTTCAAAAAAATGGATGAAATGGAATTTCAGAAATATGTTGATCAGAATCTCAAGCAAAAAGGAATTTCTTTAACTGCAGAAGCAAAAGCTGAACTTCTTTTACGCCTTGGCGGAGATACAATGCTGCTCCATTCTGCAATTGAAAAATTAGATCTTTACGGAGAAAAAAATCTCAATCTGAATGATATCAAGCATCTTGTATCTTTAAATTCAGATGTGAATATTTTTCAATTGACAACTGCGTTTACACAAGGAGATTTGAAGGGCTGTATGGAAGCTGTAGATGATATGCTTCTTGCCAATTACAACTATACAGTCATGATCAGTATGTTATCCAAAAGATTACGTACGCTGTATAATATGATGTTGCTGCATGAAACTGGATATTCCAATGATGAAGTTGCAGCAAGGATGCATGTGAAAAGCGGGTTTGTATATTATGCATTAAAAGATGCTTCTCATTTTTCATCAAAGCAAATATTATCTTATTTAAACGAACTGGCAGGTATGGATCAAGGAATCAAGCAAGGCACATTAGATCCAAAAAACAGTTTTGAAAATTTTTTAATCAGAAACGGAAAGAGGAAACATGCAGGGTATCAAAGAACTTTTTAAAATTGGAAGAGGACCATCATCTTCACATACACTTGCGCCAGAAAGAGCGTGCAAGTTATTTCTAGAGGTCAATGGAACATATCCAGGATATCTCGTAGAACTTTATGGATCATTATCTTTAACAGGAAAAGGGCACCACACAGATAAGATCATTGAAGAAACGTTAGGTGGCAATTGTAAAGTTGTCTTTAAACTTGACTGGGATGAAAGCTTTCCAAATGGATTCTATATATATGGATTAGATGCAGATGGAAACAAGCAGGTGAAATGGACTGTCTTCTCGATTGGTGGAGGAAGCATTCAAATCAAGGAACATCCTGTCAATTACAATGATGAAGTGTATTTTGAAACTTCTTTAGAAGAAATCTATCAGGTTTGTGAAAAGAATCATGAAACTTTAATGGAGTATGCGCAAAGACACGAAAGTGATATTCGTACATATCTTTCTGATATTCTAGATGCGATGTGTGCTTGTGTGAAACGTGGATTAAGTGAAGAAGGCATGCTTCCCGGTGAATTACAGATGCGTCGTTCTGCACATGATTTATATTTACAAGGATTGCATGCAAATATGTCTGATCAAAGAGATATTCGCCTGATGTCATATGCATATGCGGCAAGTGAAGAAAATGCTGCAGGACATACATGTGTTACTGCACCAACGCTAGGTGCATGTGGGGTACTTGCTGCATTTATGTATTACGCATATAACGATTGTGAAATTACAAGAGAAAAATGTATTGATGCTTTGATCATTGCTGGTATTTTTGGAAATGTTGTAAAAACAAATGCTACGATTTCTGGTGCAGTTGGCGGATGCCAGGCAGAAGTTGGTACTGCCGTATCTATGACTGCTGCAGCCTGTGCATATTTAGAAGGCCTGCAGCCCTCCCAGATTGAATATGCTGCAGAAATTGGTATGGAACACAATCTTGGCTTGACTTGTGATCCAGTTCTTGGATATGTCATGATTCCATGTATTGAAAGAAATGCCGTTGGTGTTAGAAGAGCAGTCGATTCTGCAAATCTTGCAAAGTATTTATCTAGAGTCAGAAGTCATCTTGTATCTTTTGATATGGTCGTAGAAACAATGAAAGATACAGGCTCTCAGCTGCCTCGTTCCTTACGCGAAACCGCAGAAGGAGGATTAGCAAAAGAGTGGGAGAAATAAAACATATTATCCATCCGTTTGAACCAGTTTACGATGCTTCTAGTAAAGTATTGATTCTTGGTTCTTTTCCATCTGTTGTTTCTAGAGAAAAAAACTTCTATTACATGAATGCAAACAATCGTTTCTGGAAAGTCATGGAAGCTTTATTTCAAAAAGAAATACATGATAAAAAACAATTCTGTCTTGATCATCATATTGCATTATGGGATGTTATTTATTCTTGTACGATTGAAGGAAGTTCAGATTCTTCCATTCAGAATGTACAGGTCAATGACATTCCGCTGCTATGTCAAAATTCAAATATTCATGCAATATTTTTAACAGGCAAGAAAGCATTTCAGCTATATGAGAAATATATTGATTTAGACGTAGAACATATTTACTTACCATCTACAAGCAGTGCAAATGCAAAAATGCATTTAGATCAGCTTGTAGAATCATACAAAGTTATTTTGGAGAAGTTATGAAGAAAGTTGAACTATTAGCACCTGCAGGAAATATGGAAGCTTTAAAGGCAGCAGTCAATGCGGGGTGTGATGCAGTATATCTCGGATTGAAATCTTTTTCTGCAAGAGCGTTTGCGGGAAACTTTTCTCATGAAGAATTTATAGAAGCCATTCATTATTGTCATACAAGAAATGTAAAAATCTATTGTACGATCAATACAATGCTTTATGAAACGGAAATAGAAAATGCCAAAAAAGAAGTTGACTTTCTTTATGAAAATGACTGTGATGCTATCTTGATCCAGGATCTTGGACTATTCCATTATGTTAGAACCTGTTATCCAGATATGCCTGTTCATTGTTCTACACAGATGCACATTCATAATCTCAAAGGCGTTGAATTCATGAAAAATCAAGGTGTTGAAAGAGTTGTTCTTGCTAGAGAAACACCAATTGAGATCATTCAGCAGGCATGTCAAATGGGTGTTGAAATTGAAGTATTTACGTATGGTGCAATCTGTATTTCTTACAGCGGTCAATGTATGATGAGTGCCAGTGTGAAAAACAGAAGTGCAAATCGAGGGATGTGTGCACAATGCTGCAGACTGAAATATACGCGTGTTGATGGTTCTCACTTCAAAGAAGGAGATTATATTCTTTCTCCAAAAGATCTGAATGTCATTGATCAGCTTCCTTCACTCCTTGATGCTGGTGTATCTTCATTGAAAATTGAAGGCAGAATGAAGAGAAGTGAATATGTCTATCTTGTGATTAAAACATTTAGAGAAGCAATTGATGCATACTATGCAAACAAAACATATCATGTATCCAGCGAACGCTTGAAGCAGCTGGAAGAAATGTTCTATCGTGGATTTTCTAATGGTCATTTATTCCATGATGATGTTACGCAGCGAATGAGTCAGTATCGTCCAAACCATCAAGGCATTGCCATTGGTAAAGTATTAGCATATCGCAATGGTCGCGTACAGGTAAAATTAAGTGATGATCTATATCAGAATGATGGTCTAAGAATTATCAATGAACCACATGATACAGGCTTATCTGCAATCAAGATCTATAAGAATGACTTGCTTGTCAATCATGCTAAAGCAAATGATATCGTATGGATTACATGTCCAAGTGATCCTGCACCAAAAAAAGGACAAATTCTACGTAAAACAACAGATACACACCTGCTAGACTGGATCCATGCGCAGATGGAAGAACATCCTCGTTTGATTCCATTGCGTATGAAATATCGCGCATTGACCGGTCAACCATTTGAAGTCATTGTAGAAGATGAAAATGGACATGCAGCAAAGGCACAAAGTGATTCCATCATTGAAAAAGCAAAAAATGCTGCTGTTACACAAGACAAAATCGTGCGTTCTCTATCTAAAACAGGAGAATATCCATACGAAATTGTAGATATTCATGGCGAGGCAGAAGATATTTTCTTGCCTGTTTCTATCATGAATGAAACAAGAAGACGTGCGTTGCAGTTGCTTGATGAAGCAAGAAGTACCTATCGCATCAATGCTGGCAAACAGCCATATCATCTAGAATTAAGTGAAAACACAGATGCATTGCCTAGAATCATCTATGAATCTTCTTCTGCTGATTTTAGTAATAGCGATATCCATCACATGCATCACTTAGATGTCATTGATGAAGATAACAAAGAGAAAAAGACATACAGTGATGTACTGATCAGCAGTGTATGTGATTTGAATAATACATTAGATCATTGTATTGCTTCACCAACAATGAATCTTGCCAACTCATATGCTTTAGCATATGTATTATCGAAAGGTGCAAGTGGCGTTGTATTCTCTTCTGAAATGGACAATGAACAAATCAAACAGGCTCTTGATGCATTTACAGATCGTTATGGCTTTGTACCGAAAACATATCGTCTTGTATATGGCAAGCGTACTGTCATGTATATCAAAGACCGTTTTGTTAATGAAGATATAAACGCAATTAGAGATTTGAATGATCTTGTATATGAAGTTAAAAAAGAAAATAAAATCACTACAATCCATGAACCAGCACTCTACGTTTCCAAAAATCCATATTGTTATGGATCTTACTTGATAATTGAAGGAAAGAAGAGTATGGATATCCTTGAGGAAAGCTATGAAGAAATTTCTAGAAGAATTTAAAACGTTTGCTTTAAAGGGCAATGTGATGGACATGGCTGTCGGTGTCATTATTGGCGCTGCATTTCAGGCAATTGTTTCTTCACTTGTTTCAGACATCATTTCACCATTGCTTGGATCATTTGCGGGAATGAATTTTGATATCTTATCTGTATCAATCAATGGTGCTACACTGGCGTATGGAAAGTTTATTACTGCAGTGATCAACTTTCTCATCATGGCATTTGTATTATTCATGATTGTGAAAACAATCAATAAAATATCTTCCATGTTTCATGAAGAAAAAGTAGAAGAAAATGAAAAGAAAAAGAGTGATGAACTGATTGCTTTAGAAAAAATCGTTTCCTTGCTGGAAGAAAAAAAATAAAAAATGAAACTGTTTTGTTTAAGAAATACTTCTTGAATCAAACAGTTTTTTATTTGAAAAATATATCTGAAAATGCAATGGAATCTTGTGTATTTTTTAACAAATCAAACGTTCGTAAAAAGAAGTGGAAATGTTCGTTTTCCATTTATTTTATGCACCTTTTTTGGTATAATCGTCTGTGGTCTAAAAAGGAGTTATCAATGTTTTTAAAAAGAATTGAAATGCAGGGTTTTAAAAGCTTTGCGGATAAGACAATCATCTCATTTGATAATCCAATTACAGGTGTTGTTGGACCAAATGGCTGCGGTAAATCAAACATCACTGATGCAGTTCGTTGGGTCCTGGGTGAACAAAGTGCAAAAAGTATGCGTGGTGAGAAAATGAATGATGTGATCTTTGCCGGAAGTGCAGATCGCAGAAAACTCAACATGGCAGAAGTTACACTTGTTTTTGATAACAGCAATCATATTTTGAATAGTGAAAAAGAAGAAATAGAAGTGACAAGAAGATTGTTCAGAGATTCAGGAGATGCTGAATATCTGATTGATCGTAATCACGTACGTCTCAAGGATATCGTTGATTTATTTTTGGATACTGGACTTGGAAAAGATTCCTTGTCCATTATTTCTCAGGGTACAGTCGTTTCCTTTGCGGATGCAAAACCACAAGAGCGTAGAGGCATCTTTGAAGAAGCAGCTGGTGTAGCAAAGTACAAAAAGAGAAAACTGGAAAGTTTATCGAAACTGGAACGCACAAAAGAAAATCTTGAAAGATCAGCGGATATTTTAAATGAGCTTGAAAAGCAGGTTTCTCCTCTGAAGCGTCAAGCGCGTAAAGCTGAGTTGTATCGTGAAAAGAAGGCACGTTTAGAAGAAATTGAAATATCTGTATTGGTAAATGAAATTGATGATGCAAATAAAGAAATTGAAGCTTTAGAAAAAGCTTTATTTGATGTAGAAACAAAGGCAACAATGTTTTCTACAGATATTCAAATATCAGAAACAAAATTACAAGATGCAAGAAAACAGATTTCTGCATTAGATAAAGAAGTACAAACATTACAGGATGAATTAATGCAGAACTTCAATGATGTATCTGCATTAGAGTCTCGTAAGACAGAACTTGATGAAAAAAGAAAATACATCGTTGAAACAGGAAGTAATGAACAAAAAGCAAAAGAATTAAAAGAGTTAGTCGATGCGGCAAAAATTGAATTTGAAGATCGTAAATCTAGACTGGATGCTTTAAATACTGAAATTCGTCTGTATTCAGAAAAACTGAATCAGGCTGCTACAAATATTGTTGATAAATCCAGCAATTATGATCAGGCATCCAATCGTTTGAGATCTTTAGAAAACAGAAAGAACGTTCTGGATTCATTATTGCGTAATCCATTCAATAACCAGCAGGGTATCAAATCCATTATGGATCATGCAAATGCATTGCATGGTATCTTAGGTGTTATTGGTCAGGTATTGAATGTGAAAGATGGCTATGAAGAAGCAATTTCTACATCTCTTGGCGGTGCAATGAATAACATTGTGACGCAGGATGAACAATCCGCAAGAGACGCTATCCGTTTCTTGACAAGAAATATGAGTGGTAGAGCTACGTTCTTGCCTTTAAATGTCTGCAAGCCGCGCTATGTGCGAAAAGAAGATCTGATTGTCTGTGAAAATACAGAAGGATATTTAGGAACAGCTTCTTCCTTTGTTGAAAATGATCCTAAATTCAATCCTGTTGTAGATAATCTTTTAAGCAACGTTCTGATCGTAGATTCCATGGAACATGGTAACCGGCTGTCAGCTTTAACGAATCGTTTATACAAGATCGTTACACTGGATGGAGATGTTATCCATCGTGGTGGTTCTATGACGGGTGGCAAGACAAAGCACAACACAAATCTTGTCACAATGAAAAAAGAAAGTGATGAGATTTCTGGAAAGATTGACGCTGAAAGAGCACGTGTAGCGCTTGCTAGAAAAGAATATGATCAGGCGAATCGTGAACGTGAAGAAGCCGCAAGATATCTTCAGGAAAAAAGATATTCTGCAGCTGCTTTGGAACCTGTTGTTGATGCAAAGCAGGCAAAATATGAAAAGCTAAGCAATGATCTCTCTTTACTATCTCCTAATCAGGTAGATGATAGTGATGCTACACAGGCACATGCTGATGATCTGGTTGTTAGATTGAATGAAGCCTATTCAAGAAGAGATGCAATCACAAATGAAATCAAAGTGAAACGTGAAAGAAGAATCTCTTTGAATACTGATATTGAGCGTAAAGAAGCACAACTTTCTCAAATGCGTAAAGATTTGAAAAATGCAGAAGATTCGATTGCCAATATCAAAATAGACCGTTCTAGATTTGAGTCCCGAATGGAAGCAAATTTACAGCGTCTTGCGAGTGAATATCAGCTGACATTTGAATTTGCAAAAACAAAAGTAGATGGCGAAATCATTGAAAATGCAAAAGAAGAAGTTGCAAAATTGAGAAGCGAAATTGAACATCTTGGCAACATCAATATGAATGCTCCAGAAGAATATTCTGAAGTGAATGAAAGATACGAAACGTTAAAGAAGAATATCGAAGAACTTACAATGAGCAGAGATAAGATCTTATCCGCAATTGATGAAATGGATACGATCATGAAGAAGCAATTCAAAGAAACATTTGATGCAATCAACAGTGCATTTGATGATATCTTCAGAAGCTTATATGGTGGGGGAAAGGCAAAATTATTTTTACTGGATCCGTCTGATATCTTAAATACAGGCATTGACATTGATGCACAGCCTCCAGGAAAAGCAGTACAGAATAACATGTTATTCTCAGGTGGTGAAAAGAGTTTAATAGCCTTGTGTGTATTATTTGCAATATTAAAGGTTAAACCTGTACCACTTGTTATTCTAGATGAAGTTGAAGCTGCCTTAGATCCAGGCAACGTAGAACGTTTTGCTTCTTTCCTGCATAACTACACAGATCGTACACAATTCTTAGTTGTAACGCACCGTGTTGGTACAATGGAAAAAGCAGATGTTCTGTATGGTGTAACAATGCAGAAACAAGGTGTTTCTCAAATGCTCAAAGTTGAATTAAAGGAAGCTGTGAATCTCGCAGATACAGGAGAAAGTGCATGAGTTTTTTAAGCAAACTAAAAGAAGCTTTTTCTAAAAAAGAAGATAAAGCACAATATTTAGCTGGATTTCAGAAAACAAACGAAACATTCGGTGATGCTTTAAGCAAGATGGAATATGAATTCCATGGATGTGATGATGATTTTCTGGAACAGTTAACAATTATTTTACTGGAAAGTGATGTTGGTATTGAAACTGCAGATTTGATCTGTGACAAACTCAAAGAAAAATGCAAAGACTTTCCATCTCTTACATTCCATTGGACAATGAACTTCTTAATGGAAATCATGAAGGAAATCTATGATGAATATGAAGATGTTCCTGTACAGTGGAATGAAAATGGAACAACAGTATTCTTTCTGGAAGGTGTTAATGGTTCTGGCAAAACGACAACTGCTGCAAAGCTTGCGTATATGTGGGTGAATCAAGGCAAAAAAGTTGCGTTTGTTGCGGCAGATACATTTAGAGCTGGTGCAATTGATCAGCTTGCTGAGTGGGGGGAAAGACTCAACTGTCCAGTCATCAAAGGCAGAGAAAATGGTGACCCTTCTGCAGCAATCGTAGATGGATGTCGTTTTGCAAAAGAAAAGGGTGCAGATATATTGATTTGTGATACTGCAGGCAGACTGCAGAACAAAGTCAATCTCATGAAAGAACTTGAAAAAATGAATCGTGTCAGTGCGCGTGAAATTGAAGGTGCACCGCATAATACATGGCTTGTATTAGATGCTACAACTGGACAGAATGGTTTATCCCAGGCTGAAGTATTTGCACAAAGTACTAAGCTGACAGGCATCATTCTGACAAAGATGGATGGTACTGCAAAGGGTGGGATTGTCCTTGCAATCAAACATAAATTACATGTACCTGTATTGTATCTAGGCCTTGGTGAACATCCAGATGATCTCAGACCATTTGATTTAGATTCATATCTATACAGTATCTCTGAAGGACTGAACCATAATGGATAAGTTCGAGATGAATGAATTATTAGATTTCTATGGTGGCTTATTAACAGAAAACCAGCAGAAGATTTCAAATGATTATTTCAGAGAAGATTATTCGTATCAGGAAATTGCTGAAAATATGAATATTTCTAGAACAGCAGTCTATGATACGATCAAACGTGTAAAACAAGAACTGGAAAATTATGAGTCCATTCTTGGCTGCAGCAAAGCGTATAAAAACAGATGCAGTATTTATAAAAAAATCGAAGAAAGTACAACAGACGAAAATGTACTTTCTTATATCAAGGAATTAGAAAGTAATGAAAATGGAGGGTATTATGAGTAAAGTTATCGCGGTGAATTCTGGTTCTTCTTCTTTAAAGTTTCAGGTATTTGATATGCCTAGTGAAACTGTATTAACAAGTGGTCAGGCAGAAAGAATTGGCCAGGAAATGGGTGCATTTACGATTAAAGTAAATGGAGAAAAGAAAACACAGGAATTACCAATTGCAGATCATCAGGTAGCTGTTGATTTAATGTTAAAGGAATTGGTTGAAAACAATATTGTTGCTTCTTTAGATGAAATCAAGGGTGCTGGACATAGAATCGTTCAGGGTGGTTCTTATTTCTCTGGCAGCGTTGAAGTAAATGAAGATGTTGTCAATAAGGTTGAAGAGCTGAGTGATCTTGCTCCATTACACAATCCAGCACACTTAGTATGCTATAGAGCTTTATGCAAGGCATTGCCAAATATCAAGCATGTATTTGTATTTGATACAGCTTTCCATCAGACAATGACAGAAGAATCCTACTTATTCCCAGTACCATATGAATGGTATGAAAATTATAAAGTAAGAAGCTATGGTGCACATGGTACATCTCACTGGTATGTTAACCGTAGAACTGCTGAAATCTTAAACAAGAACGTTGAAGAAATGAACATGATTACATGTCATTTAGGAAACGGTGCTTCTATTACAGCAATCCGTAACGGAAAAGTCATCAATACATCTATGGGTCTAACACCTCTTGGAGGAATCATGATGGGTACACGTTGTGGCGATATCGATCCAACAGTTGTTTTCTACATGGAAGAAAAATTACATGCTACTCCAGAAGACATGGATAACTACCTCAATAAGAAGTCTGGTATGCTAGGTGTATCTGGAATTTCCAGTGACTGTAGAGATATTGAAGCTGCATATAACAAGGGTGATGAAAGAGCAGTTCGTACAATGAATCTTTACATCAACCGTATTGTCAATGTTGTTGGTGGCTACTTTGCACAGTTAGGTCACGTTGATGCAATTGCATTCACAGCTGGTATTGGTGAAAATGACTCTTTAGTTCGTGAAAAGGTATGTCAGGGTCTTGAAGAATGTATGGGTCTTTCTGTTGACTATGAAGCTAACAGAAATTGTCATGGAGAAGAGCTTGTGATTTCCAAGGAAGATTCTAAAGTTGACGTTGTTGTATGTCCAACAAATGAAGAACTTGTTATCGCAAGAGATACAGTTCGTATTTTAGGCCTTTAATATGGACTTCTCTGTATTATTAGAAGAAATTAAACAGGCAGATACGATTACAATTTTTCGTCACGTATCGCCAGATTGTGATGCGGTTGGCTCACAATTTGCATTAAAAAACTGGATTGAAGAAAATTTTGAAGGAAAACATGTGTATGCCTGCGGGAAAGAAGTTACACATCAGGCAGAATGGCCTGACAATGATAAAGTCAGCGATGATATCATTGCTTCTTCCATTGCTATCGTACTTGATACCGCAAATAAACAACGCGTGGATGATGAACGTTTCGCTCAAGCTTTAAGAGTAATTAAAGTGGATCATCATCCTGATCGTGAACCATTTGGTGATATTTGTCTCATCAATGATTCAGCAGCTGCAACATGTGAAATACTTACATTTTTCTTTGATACATATAAAGAATATGTTTTTTCTCAAAAGACAGCAGAATATTTATATCGCGGATTATTAACAGATTCTTTGAATTACACGACAAACAATACAACACAGGAAACATTAAAAGCAGGAGGAATTCTTGCTTCTACGGGCTTAGATCTATCAAAGATTTCTCATGATGTATTTGATAATAGTATTCGTGGATTCAAGTTTACAGGATATATTATTTCTCATACAGAAGTACTCGATAATGCATTTGCCTATGTCATTATTGATGAAGAAACATATACGTCATATGGTCTAAATGCTTCTGATGCTCGTAGTTTTGTTGGTAAATTATCAAATGTCAGAGACTTTTCTGTCTATGCTGTATTTACAACAAAAAAAGATGCATCTGGCAAAACATTATATGATGGATCACTCAGATCTAAAAAGAATAGAATTAATGACATTGCTGAAAAGTTTGGTGGAGGAGGACATGCCTGCGCTGTTGGCGTGAAAAATCTGACACAGGAAAACATGACAAATATACTGAATTTATTAAGAAAAAGAATTTAAAAAAGTTTATTTGTCAAGTATTGTATAAACTCAATAGCATGATAGAATAGTTTAGCCATAAAGGAGGATATATTATGGAAGTTGTTAACAAGAAAGTACTCGCTGACAAAGTCGCAGAAGAAAATGGAATCACTAAGAAGCTTGCTTCTGAAGTAATCGATACATTATTTGCTACAATGACTGAAGCATTAAAGGATGGCAAGAAAGTAGATATCACAGGATTTGGAAAGTTTGAAGTTAAGCAGAGAGCTGCAAGAACTGGAATCAATCCTCAGACAAAAGAACAGATCCAGATTGCTGCTACAAACGTTCCTGGTTTCAAAGCTAGTAAATCTTTAAAAGATATCGTTCGTTAATAAGCATATCAGAAGAGGGAAACCTCTTCTTTTTTTATGCATGAAAAAAGCTCATTTCACATGAATGAGCTTTTACATAGACTGATTCTGTTTTAATCGTTTTAATACATCTTCCAGAATTGGAGAAGGAACGAAGTCACGAATATCACCATCGTTCATTGCAATCTCCTTCACAGTAGAAGAAGAAAGGAATGTGTATTCTGGTCGAGCAATCAAGAAGAATGTTTCGATAGAAGGGTTGATCTTCATATTTGCGGTTGCAGTAGCCAATTCATATTCATAGTCAGAAACTGCTCGAATACCACGGATCATCGTTTTTGCACCAATGCCTTCAGCAATATTGACTGTTAATCCTTTTCCACTCATGACAGAGATCTTAGATGTATTTTTCAGTGTATTTATGCTCTTTTGAATCATTTCGACTCTTTCTTCAACTGTAAAAAGGTTTTGTTTTCTTGGATTCTGATTAATTAATACGACAACTTCATCAAAGATATTTGCTGCTCGTTCAATAATATCTAAATGTCCATTTGTTAATGGATCAAATGTTCCAGGATAAACTGCTTTCATAATTTCACCTCGCATGTCTACTGTAAAGTTAGAAAACTATTTTGTAAAGAATTTTTGAATGTAAGCGCTTAGAGTTGTGTACTTTGTAAAAGGCTTTCACAAAGTGTTAAAACTTTCACAAATTACTCAGAAATCTTATTGAATTTCAATTGTGAATAGTTTAACATGGTAGAGATAAAAGGAGATTTTACAAAAACTATGAGTAAAGATTTCAGTGATTTAATTGCTAAAGCTAAATCTGGTGAAAAGAAAATTTTATCAGTAGCAAATGCGCAAGATCATGCGGTACTCGAAGCTGTGGATGAAGCACACAAAGATGGTATCGTAGATGCAATTCTGGTCGGAGATGAAGCTAAGATCAAAGAAATTGCAAGTGAAATTGGAATGAATCTCGATGAATACAAAATCGTCAACGTTCCTGATGTTACGGAGGCTACACTTGTCGCTGTCAAATATGTACACGATGGTGAAGCAGATATGTACATGAAAGGAATTGTACCAACGGCTACATTCTTAAAGAGCGTTCTCAATAAGGAAGTTGGTTTAAGAACTGGCAAGACATTGTCTCATGTAGCTGTATTCAAGGTCCCTACAATTGATCGTTTATTATTCTTAACAGACGTTGCTTTCTTGCCTTATCCTGATGTAGAAGCTAAGAAGCAGATCATTAACTATACAGTAGACGTTGCTAGAGCTTGTGGTGTAGAAACACCAAAGGTTGCTCCACTTGCTGCAGTAGAAGTTGTCAATCCTAAGATGCAGAACACAGTCGATGCAGATGAACTTCGCAAGCTCAACGAAGCTGGTGAAATCAAGAACTGTATCGTTGATGGTCCATTATCATTCGATATTGCAATTGATAGTGAAGCAGCAAAGGAAAAAGGTGCTGAAAATAGACCATGTGCTGGGCGTGCTGATATCTTATTATTCCCTGATATTCATGCAGGTAATATTACATATAAGGCTATCGACCATTTAGTTCCAGGTGTTCAGATTGGATGTATCTTAACAGGTACAACTGCTCCAGTTATCTTGACATCTAGAAGTGATACAAAACAGGTTAAGATCAATTCTATTGCACTTGCTGCAGTATTAAGTGATCATATGAAGAAAGTGAACGGTTAATCTATGGGCAAAAAAATTCTAGCAATCAATCCAGGTTCTACTTCAACAAAGATTGCCATCTTTGACGATGAAACTTTGGTTAACGAAACTGGTTTAAATCATCCAGTATCTGAAATGAACAAGTTTCCTACAACATTCTCTCAGCTGGATTTCAGATATGAAGTTATTATGGACTATTTAAAATCCATCAACTTCGACATCAATTCATTAGATGCATGTGTAGGTAGAGGCGGTTACCTACATCCAATTACAGCAGGTACATATACAGTCAATGATGCAATCAAGCATGACTTGGAAATTGCATTGAATGGTGACCATGCTGCAAACCTTGGTGGTTTACTTGCTCGCAAGATTGGTGAACAGGTTGGATGTCCAAGCTATATCGTTGACCCAACAGCCGTCGATGAATTACAGGATGTAGCTCGTTTATCTGGTATGCCAGAAATCAAGCGTGTATCTAAGATTCATGCATTAAATATGAGAGCTGTTGCTCGTGAATATGCTAAGAGCATTGGAAAGAAGATGGAAGATCTTAACCTTGTTGTTGCTCACATGGGTGGTGGATGTACAACTGGTGCATTGTCACATGGAAAAATGATTGACATGTTCAACGGTCTTGATGGTGATGGTGCTTTTGCACCAACACGTTCTGGTGCAGTTCCTGTTGGTGATCTGATCAGATTATGCTATTCAGGAAAATATGCAACCGTTGATGACATGATGAAGCGTGCTGTTGGTGATGCTGGTATTGCAGCATACCTTGGAACTGCTGATATGCGTGAAGTTAACAAGATGATTGAAAATGGTGATGAAAATGCAAAGCTTGTTAAAGAAGCATTTATTTATCAGCATGCAAAGGATATTGGTTCCTTATCTGTTGTTATGAAAGGTAAAGTTGATGCAATCTTATTAACAGGCGGCATTGCTTACGGTAAAGATATTACAGATGCAATTGCATCCTATACAGAATGGATTGCTCCTGTTGTAGTTATTCCTGGTGAAAGAGAAATGATTGCTCTTGCACAGGGTGCATTAAGAGTATTGAATGGCGAAGAAGAAGCCAAAGAATACGAAGCTTGGTAAATAACCATTTAAGGAGGATAAAGAAAAATGGCTAATAAAAAAGTAGTAATTGCTAGTGCATGTAGAACAGCTATCGGTAAGATGGGCGGTGTGCTAAGTACAGTTCCTGCAGTTGATCTTGGTGCAACTGTTATTAAGGAAGCTGTAAAAAGAGCTGGTTTAAAACCAGAAGATGTTGATCACGTTTACATGGGTAATGTTATCCAGGCTGGTCTTGGACAGAACCCAGCTAGACAGGCTTCTTTAAAGGCAGGTCTGCCTGTTACTACACCTGCTGTCAGCGTTAACGTTGTATGTGGTTCTGGTTTGAACTGCGTAAACATGGCTGCTGATATGATCATTGCTGGTGATGCAGATATCGTTGTTGCCGGTGGTATGGAAAATATGTCATTAGCACCATATGTATTACCACATGCTAGATTTGGTTACAGAATGAATACACCTAAGGATGGTCTTGTAGATGCAATGGTACATGATGCTCTTTGGGATGCATTCAACGACTACCACATGATGGTTACAGCAGAAAACGTAGCTAAACAGTGGAATTTAACAAGAGAAGAATTGGATGAATTCGCAGCTAACTCTCAGAACAAGGCTTGTGATGCTAGAGACAACGGACGTTTCAAGGATGAAATCGTTCCTGTAGAAGTAAACATGGGCAAGAAGAAGGGTATCGTTGTTGTTGATACTGATGAAGGTCCACGTGAAGGACAGACTCCTGAAGTATTAGCTAAGCTAAGATGCTGCTCTGGTGTTGAAGGTGGTGTTGTTACTGCTGGTAATGCTTCTGGTATCAATGATGGTGCTGCTGCTCTTGTTATCATGAGCGAAGAAAAGGCCAAGGAATTAGGTGTTAAGCCATTAGCTACATGGGTAGCTGGTGCATTAGGCGGTGTTGATCCATCTATCATGGGTGTTGGTCCTGTAGCTGCCACAAATAAGGTTATGGCTAAGACAGGTCTCAAGATTGAAGATTTCGACCTCTATGAAGCTAACGAAGCTTTCGCTGCTCAGTCTGTAGCTGTTGGTAAGGATTTGCATTTTGATCTTTCTAAATTAAATGTTAACGGTGGTGCAATTGCATTAGGTCACCCAGTTGGCGCTTCAGGTGCAAGAATCCTTGTTACATTACTATATGCTATGCAGCAAAGAGATGCTAAGAGAGGCTTAGCTACACTATGTATTGGCGGTGGCATGGGATGTGCTACTGTTGTAGAAAGAGACTAATTGAATGGGATTCGTTGATTATGAAGTAAACGGTCAGGTTGGTGTCATTACAATCAATCGACCAAAAGCATTAAATGCTTTGAATAGTGAAGTTTTAGATGATTTAAACGCTGTATTTAATGGCGTTGATCAGAATGAAGTACGTTGCTTAGTATTAACTGGTGCTGGCGACAAGAGCTTTGTTGCTGGTGCTGATATCGGTGAAATGAGCACACTTACAAAGGAAGAAGGAGAAGCATTTGGCAAGAAGGGTAATGATCTTTTCAGAAAGATCGAAACATTCCCATTACCAGTTATCGCTGCAGTCAATGGATTTGCTCTTGGTGGAGGAAATGAAATTGCAATGAGTTGTGATTTCAGAATCTGCAGTGACAATGCAGTATTTGGACAGCCAGAAACTGGTTTAGGTATTACTCCTGGTTTTGGTGGAACACAAAGACTTGCTCGTCTTGTTTCCCCTGGATATGCAAAGCAGCTGATCTACACAGCTAGAAATATCAAGGCTGATGAAGCATTCCGTATTGGACTTGTAAATCAGGTTACAACACAGGAAGAGTTACTTCCTACATGTTTGAAACTTGCTAATGTCATTGCTGGCAATGCACCAATTGCAGTTAGAAACTGCAAGAAGGCTGTTAACGATGGCTTACAGGTAAATATGGATGAAGCAATCGTTGTTGAAGAAAAACTATTCGGTGATTGCTTTGAATCTTACGATCAAAAAGAAGGTATGGCTAACTTCTTACGTAAGAAGGATGATCCAGCTAAAGTAAAGCACGTTGCTTTTCAGAATAAATAAAGGAGATTTTAAAATGAAAGTAGCAATTATTGGCGCAGGCACAATGGGCCGCGGTATCGCTCAGACATTTGCACAGTGTGCAGATGTTGAAAAGGTTTACCTCTGTGACATCAAGCAGGAATTTGCTGATGGTGGTAAAGCTAACATCAAGAAGGCTCTTGATAAAAGAGTTGCTAAAGGAAAAATGGATCAGGCTGCTGAAGATGCATTGCTTGACAAGATCGTAACAGGTCTAAATACTCAGGCTGTTGATCCAGATCTTGTTGTTGAAGCTGCTCTTGAAGTAATGGACATCAAGAAGGCAACATTCAAAGATCTTCAGGAAAACATCGTTAAGAATGAAAACTGCATTTATGCAACAAACACTTCATCTCTTTCTGTAACAGAAATTGGTGCTGGCCTTAAGAAGCCTGTAATTGGTATGCATTTCTTCAACCCAGCTCCAGTTATGAAGCTGATTGAAGTTATCAAGGGTGCAAATACTCCTGATGAAGATGTAGCTGCAGTTAAGGATATCGCTGTTAAGCTTGGTAAGACTCCAGTCGAAGTTAACGAAGCTCCTGGATTTGTTGTTAACAGAATCTTAATTCCATTAATCAATGAAGGTATCTTCGTATATCAGGAAGGTATTTCCGATATCGAAGGCATCGATACAGCTATGAAACTTGGTGCTAACCACCCAATGGGACCTCTAGAATTAGGTGACTATGTTGGTCTAGATATCGTTCTTGCTATTATGGATGTCATCTACAACGAAACAAAGGATCCTAAGTACAGAGCTTGCACAACTCTTAGAAAGATGGTTCGTGCTGGTCACTTAGGATGCAAGACAGGTAGAGGTTTCTACATCTATAACGCTGATCGTACAAAGACACCAATTGATAAGAAATAAGATTGTTTGTTACTAGCTATGGCTAGGCCATAGCTAGTTTCAATATAAGGAAATTTGGAGGATAAAATAATGGATTTCCAGCTTGATAAGAAGCATACTATGGCGCAATCCTTATTTAAGGATTTTGCCGAAAAAGAAGTAAAGCCTCTTGCAATTGACACAGATGAAACAGAAGAATTCCCACGTGTTACAGTAGACAAGATGGCAAAGAATGGTTTCCTTGGAATTGCTATTCCTGAACAGTATGGAGGCCAGGGTTGTGACCCATTAACATACGTTATGTGTGTTGAAGAACTTGCTAAGGTTTGTGGTACAACATCAGTTATCGTTTCCGCACATAGTTCTCTATGTTGTGATCCTATCTTACATTATGGTACAGAAGAACAGAAACAGAAGTATCTTGTACCATTAGCTAAGGGTGAAAAACTTGGTGCATTTGGTTTGACAGAACCAGGTGCTGGTACAGATGCTCAGGGTGTTCAAACAAAGGCTGTATTAAGTGAAGATGGAAAAGAATGGATCTTAAATGGTTCTAAGTGCTTTATCACTAACGGTAAAGAAGCTGATGTTTATATCATCATTGCTTATACAGACGTTGTAGAAACAAAGAGAGGAAAGCAGAAGAAATTCACAGCTTTCATCGTTGAAAAGGGTACTGAAGGTTTCACATTTGGTACAAAGGAACATAAGATGGGTATCAGAGGTTCTGCTACTTATGAACTTATTTTCCAGGACTGCCATATCCCTGCTGAAAACCAGTTAGGACCTCGTGGCAAGGGTTTCCCTATTGCTATGGGTACACTTGATGGTGGACGTATTGGTATTGCAGCACAGGCTTTAGGTCTTGCTGAAGGTGCATTAGATAGAACTATTGCTTACGTTAAGGAAAGAAAACAGTTCGGTCGTTCCATTTCAGCTTTCCAGAACACACAGTTCCAGTTAGCTAACCTTGCTACTGAAGTTGAAGCTGCTAAGCTACTCGTTTATAGAGCTGCTGAAGCTAAGAGAACTAAGGATCGTTTCTCTGTAGAAGCTGCACAGGCTAAGCTATTTGCTGCTGAAACAGCTATGAACGTAACAACAAAGTGCGTACAGTTACTTGGTGGTTATGGTTACATCAGAGAATATGAAGTTGAAAGAATGATGAGAGATGCTAAGATCACTGAAATCTATGAAGGTACTTCTGAAGTTCAGAGAATGGTTATCTCTGGAGATCTTCTCAAGTAATAGAAAGGGATATCAAACATGTTTAAAATCGTAGTTTGTGTAAAACAGGTTCCTGATACAGCTGGTGGAGTTAAGTTCAAGGCTGATGGAACACTGGATAGAGGTGCAATGCTCGCTATCATGAACCCTGATGACAAGGCTGGTCTAGAAGCAGCTCTTCGTATCAAGGAAAAGGATCCAGAAAATGTTAAGGTTACACTATTAACAATGGGTCTGCCAAAGGCTGAAGATGTATTGATCGAAGGTATCGCAATGGGTGCAGATGATGCATTACTTGTTACTGATCGTGTACTTGGTGGTGCTGATACTTGGGCAACATCTTCTACAATTGCTGGTGCATTAAAGAATATGGAATATGACCTCATTATTACAGGTCGTCAGGCTATCGATGGTGATACTGCTCAGGTAGGACCACAGATTGCTGAACACTTAGCTATTCCAACAATTTCTTATGCTAAGGAAATCAATTGTGATACAGAAAACAAGACAGTTGAAGTTAAGAGACTCTTTGATGATGGATATATGATGGTTAAGGCTCAGTTGCCTGCATTAGTTACATGCTTGGCTGAATTGAATGAACCTAGATATATGACACCTGGTAGAATCTTCTATGCTTTAGATCATAAAGATGAATTAATCACTGTTTGGGGCAGAGCAAATCTTGATGTTGATGATTCTAACATCGGTTTGAAGGGTTCTCCTACAAAGATTGCTAAGGCAAGTGATAAGGTTGCTAAGGGCAAGGGAACAACAGTTACACCTGAAAGCCCAACAGATGCTGCTGATTACATTTTGAATGTACTTACAGATAAGCACGTTATCTAAGAAGAAGAGAGGATAAAACAATGATTGAAAAGAATCTTGAAGAATACAAGGGCATTGCAATTTTTGCTCAGCAGGTAGACGGAAAGCTTTCTAACATTGCCTTAGAACTTCTTGGTAAGGCAAGAGAGCTTGCAAATGATTTAGATGACAAGACAGTTACAGCTGTATTAATTGGTGAAAATGTTGGTGGTTTAACAGATGAACTCGCTAAGTATGGTGCTGATCGTGTTGTTGTTATCGATGATCCTGAATTAAAAGACTATAGAACAGAACCATATACACAGGCATTAGCTGGCTATATTAACGAATTCAAGCCTGAAATCGTTCTTGTTGGCGCTACAGCTATTGGTCGTGACCTTGGTCCTAGAACAAGTGCTAGAGTTGAAACTGGTTTAACAGCTGACTGTACAGTACTTGAAATTGGTGATTTTCCACTCGTAGCTGCTCCTGGTACAGAACAGAAGCATAAGCAGTTATTAATGACACGTCCTGCATTTGGTGGAAACACAATCGCTACTATTGCATGTCCTGATCACCGTCCACAAATGGCTACAGTTAGACCAGGCGTAATGCAGAAGATTGCTCCTATTGCTGATGCAAAGGCAGAAGTTATTAACTGGAAACCAGCATTAGAAAAAAATAACTGCTACGTTGAAATTGAAAAAGTAGTTAAGGAAGTATCTAATGTAGCTGATATCGCTGAAGCTAAGATCCTTGTATCTGGTGGACGTGGTGTTGGTTCTGCTGAAAACTTCAAGCTATTAGATGATCTAGCAGAAGTATTACATGGTACAGTATCATGCTCACGTGCTGTTGTTGATAACGGATGGAAACCAAAGGAATTACAGGTTGGTCAGACAGGTAAGACTGTTCGTCCACATGTATATTTCGCAATTGGTATTTCTGGTGCTATCCAGCATGTAGCTGGTATGGAAGAATCTGACATTATCATCGCTATCAACAAAGATGAAACAGCTCCTATCTTTGATGTAGCTGACTATGGTATCGTTGGTGATTTGAACAAGATTGTTCCATTACTCACAGATAAGATCAAAACTGCTTTAGCAAGCAAAAACGCTTAATTATTGTTACGTAAAGCTGTCTCCATATGAGATAGCTTTTTTTATTTTTTATGTAATAATAAAAGTGTAAAAAGAGGAATAAATTATGAGTGAATATGCAGAAATTATTAGAAAAACCTTTTCAATGGGAGATATGGAAAGAGATAAAAACAATCAAATTCCAGAAGATGTCGTTCGGTATACAGATATAAGATATGCAAATCATGATGAAAAATGGAATCTTTTGGATGTGTATCGCCCAAAGAATATTAAAGGAAAACTTCCTGTCATTATGAGTGTTCATGGTGGCGGATGGGTATATGGTGATAAAGATGTATATCAATGGTACTGCATGAATCTAGCACAGCGTGGATTTGCGGTAGTCAACTATTCTTATCGCTTAGCTCCAGAATACCAATATCCTGCATCTTTTGAAGATACATCTACTGTAGCACAATGGATTATTGATCATTGTGATGAATATGGATTTGATACAGATTATATCTATGGTGTTGGAGACAGTGCAGGTGGACATATGCTTTCTTTATTTGCATGTGCTTTAACAAATCCTGATTTTCATGTGCCTTATACATTGCCAGAAGGGTTTTCTTTCAAGGCAATTGCATTAAACTGTGGTGTCTATGAAATGAAGAAAGAAACGCTTGGAGATACAGAAAAGCTAATGTACGATTATCTTCCTGAACATGGAACAGAAAATGAATATTTTAATATCAGCAGTGTAAACTTTATTACACCTGCTTTCCCACCAAGCTATATCATGACATGTCCTGGAGACTTCTTAAAAGATGCACCAGATGTTTTAGTACCTGTTTTAAAGAAGAATAGTGTTCCATTCATGTATCGTGTATTTGGTAATCAATCACATCCATTGGCACATGTATTTCACTGCAATATTAACTTGCCTGAAGCAAAAATTTGCAATGATGAAGAATGTAATTTCTTCAAAGAATTTTAAAATAGAAAAAGAGAGAATTTATTTATTATGAATCAGATGAAATTTCCAGTCATTACAATTGCTAGAGAATATGGAGCTGGCGGAAGAAGTGTTGCTTCTTTATTAGCTGAAAAATTAAATGTTCCCTGGTATGATAAGGATTTTATCATTACAACTGCAGAGAATTCTGGATTATCAATTGAACAGATTTCAAAAGACTCTGAAGAAATAGGGGATCGAGAAAAATTTATTGATACGCTCATAGGTGGCGGCAGCATGCATGATAAAGTCTTCTATGCACAAAGAGAAGTCATCATTGATCTTGCACATAAACCTTGCATTATTATTGGTCGTGCTGCAGAAGCAATCTTAAAAGAAGCTGGTCTACCATCCATTAATATATTCTTATATAGTAATATGAAGAGAAAAATTCAGCATGCCAAAGAATTAAAAGAATATGGCACAATGGATGTTGAAAAATACGTGTTTCTAAAAGATAAAAAAAGAGCAAATTTCTATAAACAATATACTGGAAAAGAATTCACAGATAAACATAATTATGATATCTGCTTAAATACATCTATTGGATTTGAACAATGTGCTACAATTCTTGAAACACTTGTACATCAACTTGTAGATCAGAAATATTTTGATTAGTCAATAAACAGGTAAACTATGTCTAAAATAGAAAAAGAATTAAATTGCAACTTTGATGAACTGCTTCAACATATTGAAAATGGTATTTTAAATGGAAGTCTATCTGCTACGTTAGAAGATAGCAGTGACTTTATTCAAGAAAATGGAAGATGTAGCGTTCGCGTATTTGAAAGATACAGTGCATTTGGAAATAATCGTGTAAGTTTAAATGTTACGTTGTTTCAATCAGACAACAATCCAATTCAGCTTTCAGCAATTACATCCGGTGGCAGCCAGGCAGTATTCTTTAAAATCAATACATTAGGAGAAGATGCGTTTTTAGATTGTCTAATCAGTGTATTAAACCAGAAGTAGTTTTTACTTCTGATTTTTAATTATAATCTGTACAATACTGATGATATATAATCTGCATGAAGAAATTAGTACTTATATTAAGGTAAATAGCATAGTTAATATAGTTAACTGTTAATGTTATTTTCCAATTTGAAGAGAAAACAAGTTGCCATAGAATTCACTTATTTAAAGTGAATTTTTTTCTGATCTCCAACTCGAACAGAAAACATTTTGCATTTCTTATTTTAGCCCTCTCGTAAATTTTCCATTTCGAAACGAAAACAAAGCAAAATATTTTGGATAGGGGTTTCCAATTCGAAGAGAAAACATACTTGAAAAGGCACGTATGTCTTTCATTTTCATATCATTAAGAAGAAATTTTTCAATCACTGGCTGTATAATATTTCTATGCGGTATTCACATCATCAGATAATACTTGCACTGTCTCTCCTGCCCTGAATTGGTCGGAGAACACTGAGCAGATTTCTTATTCCATACAGGAAGATTTTGACAAATAGATACATTCAGACTGAAAGTTTATCGCACTATTTTATAAAACATGCTCAACGTCCAATTCCAAAGGATGCATTTTTTTATCAAGCCAAAGATACATAGAGAAATACCTGTGGCTTTCAATATAACGATCCATCTCTCTTAAAAAATCATCGTTTGTTGATTCAATTAAATCTTTATTGTTTTCAAAGCCTATGCAACCGTATTTCAAAACGATTTCTTTTCCATCAAATAAAACCAAGTCAAAATAATCTTCATACGCTGTTTCGTGCTGAATATCTGCACCAAGTTCCTGCAGCTCCTTGCAGAACTTCACGCTTGGATAGAGTTGAATGCGTTCCCTTCTATAATTGTGTTTCCATTCTATCTTCAGTGGTAGAATGATGTGATCCAAAGCAATTGCTGCTTTAGCAATGAAATTTTCTAGTCTTTGCTGCATGACATACCTCCTGAAATTGACCTCATAGATTTGAAATTCACTTGTATTTTTACTCAACACAATCTTAAACGCTTAATCATCAGCTGATAAGACTGGTGACATACTGTAATTACCTAAAGGATAAACAGATTCTGCTCCATTCCATTCAGATAATTGTTTGCTGAATCTGTTGCTGATCAGACAGCATCTGATGAATCAGCAATTGATATTCCAACTGCAGGTGACTACATTGAAGATGAATCACAGGAACAGGATCTTGAAACAACTGCACCAGCACCTGCAGTAACTCCATCTGCTGATAATTCAGATGATGAAGAAGGAACAGATATAAACAATTAAATATTACAAAAAGACTGAGCGACTACATCATGTAGAAACTCAGTCCTTTTTTTATTTAGACATTAACTGGAAGACCAAAGCCTACCATAATCTATTCAACCAAAGATTGCGACCAAAGTTTTTGACTGTAACTTTATTTATTTTCAGTGTAACTGAGCCATCCACCATTGTGATCCGCAACATATTCTGAATAGCCAATGTTATACCAGGGAGAATTTCTCCATGAAAATCACAATATGTTGTATGTGCACTTAATAGAAGAGCTTCCTGATTGTTTAACTGCAGGAGCTTTTTTTGCTCTGAAGTAGGGATTTTAGCAGAAAATTCAAATTCAGCATGTTCTGGTTTTACGGAATATTGTTCTTTGATATATGTAACCAGAGAGTGTTCCAGCTGAGCTGGTGGAATCATTGGGATGATTTTTTCACTGATCCATGTATGGCTTAATGCAATCGGTGTGTCATTTCCTGTTCGTAATCGAACAAAATCATGAACCAGATCATCATCTT
>OLSX01001196.1_pt1 | contig 25010 bp, 16 predicted proteins | sample 1673141 | NCBI WGS metagenome assembly OLSX01 (sample SAMEA3136759, study PRJEB25190) | human gut metagenome | biome: human gut; feature: human-associated habitat; material: faeces | place: Austria | collected 2013
TCGTTGACGAAACTTGGCTTTTGATGTTATACTTGTCATAGAAAATTCACCTCTTATGGTACTTTGTTTTTGTCGTTATTAACATCATACCATATTTGAGATGAATTTTCTTTTTATTTTGTTACCTATCTATTGTACCATAACATTTTTCAAACGGATTTTTTAAGTATTGCGGTTATCACGGTTATATCGTCCTCGCGGTTGTCGTTTCTCCGCCTGTGCGCGCCCTCGCACAGCCGCTCGGACAGCTCCTGCGCTGTTCCGCCCTCCCATTTTTGAAGCTCGTCTCTTATCCAGTCGCAGCCGTCAAATGCCGCCCCGTCGGACATCATTACTATTATATCCCCCTCGCGGCATTTTACCGTCGCCTTGTCGAACCGTACCTCGCGCAGTATCCCCGCGGGCAGCGAGGTGCTTTCCGCCTTACCGGTTCTGCCGGAGCGGCGTATCACCGTGGGGGCTGCGCCCGCCTTGTAAAGCTCGACCTGCCCGTTATAAAGGTCTATGCTTGAAATATCCACCGTCGCAAGGGATTCGTCGGTTGATTTGAAAAGCATTGAGGAATTGAGAATTTTAAGCGAGCAGTCAAATCCGAAGCCCGCCTTTAAAAGCCTGCACATAAGCCCGGACGCCATAGCGCCGTCCACTGCGGCTCTGCCGCCCGTGCCCATTCCGTCGGACAGCACGGTGATAAAATGCCCATGACCGTCGAAGAAATATCTATAGGCGTCCCCGCACATCATGGATTCGGAAGCACATTTTTGCTCTATCCCGACATCCACCCTGAGAGCCGCATGCTCGCTTAAGGTTATGAATATATCTCCGCCCGATTCGTTTACCGCAGGGACATCGAAATCCCTTTCGCAGACCACCGATACAAGCTTCATGATCTGCAGCTTATTAAGCACGGGAGCACCCGCTTTTTTAAGCTTCAGCTCAATTTTTATCCGTCCGAATTTATCGGTGCGGCTACTGCATTCATCAACCTGTATATTAAGATTTTTAAGCGCCGCCGCAGCCTTTTCCGCCGCCGTATTATCAAAATGCGAATCTGTTTCTATATCCCGCGCCAGCTCGTACAGCATATCCGAAATACCGTCAAACTGATCGGACACCACCGAGCGCACCTCGTCTATCCTTTTTTCCGCCGCTATTCTTGAGGCGTAATCTGAATACCTTTTATAAACAGAATTTGCCACACGCGAGACCCTCATGCATCTGCCGATAAATTCCTCGGGTGCGCTTTTTTCGGGCTCCGGCTCACCGTTTTTTACCGCCTTGGTCATTTCGAGCACCGCAGTGACGGTATCGTCGCGCCTGCTTTCCCAGCAGTGAAGCCGCAGCTTGCAGCCCGCGCAAGCGTCCTGCTCCACCGCGGATATCACCGTGCCGAAATCAGGAGAATTGATTTTTGAAAGCTCAGATGCCACCTGCTCCACCGTTTCGGAGACATCGCAAAGGGCGTTCGCCGCCATATCAAGCCTCATTTCGAGTGATTTTTTTATACCGCCGGGTATCGCCATTTGCGGTTTAACGGTAAAAAGCTTTCCGAAAAATATACCCGCGCGCCGCGGAATCGCCAAAAAAAGCGCCGAGCCGAGTATCGCCTCAACCGCGCATACCGCGCTTTGCAGGGCGCTCATATTTACAGCCGCTCCCGCAAGCCCGAAAAATAAGGGTACAAGCATCGCGGCATATTTGCCGAACGAGGAAAATACGCCCGCCAAAACGCCTGTGAAGGCATAAAACACCGCCGTGTCCCCCGGGGCGCCGCCGAAAACGAGAGAAAGTGCCGCAGCGGCGCCGCATACCGCACCCGACAGCACGCCTCCGTATTTCGCTGCCGTAAGTATAAGCGCCAGCGCCGCGATGTGACCTACCGATATTCCGCCGTATACAAACCCGTGAAGTCCCGTAAGCATAATTCCGAGAAAGCAAAAAAGCGAAACCGCGCCGCCTGTTCCGAGCCCCGCGGGATTTTCGTAATACTCCCTAAAAAAACCTGAAATAAAGTACGCACCGCCCGCGGCAAAAAAAGCCTCGGCAAATATATCCGTCACAGAGGAATCAAACAGCCTCATTGTGAAAAATGAGGTAAGCAAACTTGAAAAAAGGCATATTGCCGCCGGCAGCAGCCGATTTTTTGATATTTTTTCTGATAATGAGGCAAAAAGCCGCAGCGCAATTACGCCGAGTACCCCCGCTATATAACGAAAATTACCGCTTTCGAGAGGAGAAACCAGATATCCCAAAAAGGCACCGACCGCAGCTGACGGAGCAAATGCCGCAGGCATTCCTGCCGCAAACGACAGCCCGAAAGGAATCAGCCTGTCCGCTATTACCGCATGCGACGCAACAAGCCCTGCCACGGCGGTCAGTACATGCCATCCTGCCGCCGCAGCAATATCTCTGTTCGTTCCGAGCGCCCTTACGGGCGCAGATCTTATAACATCCTTCAATTGAAATCACCGCCGTATTATCATAAACTGTTTCAAGCCTATTATAACGCCTGCGGTTTGTTTATTTTGTCGAAGCCCCCTGCAGAGTTAAAGCTTTTTTTGGCGAAAGAAAGTATGCTCTGTATTTTTTTGAATATTTTTATAAAATGCGGGAAATATATTAACAAAAAAATATAAGGGAAGCGGTTAAATGAAACGGTTTTTTATATTTGCAATGACCCTGTCGCTGCTGCTCGCCATATGCGGTATAACCGCAGCGGCGCTTTCAAAAATGGGGTCACGCTCCGATGAGGTCAGAAAAATTCAGGAGGCACTCAAGAGTAAGGGCTACTATACCTACAATACCGACGGCATATTCGGCACGCGCACAAAAAATGCCGTTATCGCCTTTCAGCGGGATAACGGACTTGATGCCGACGGCATTGCGGGCGAGAAAACTCTTAAGGCGCTCGGTATAAACGAATCGTCCTCCGGCGGATATTCCTCGGCTGACTTTGAGCTGCTTGCGAGAATAATCTCCGCCGAGGCACGGGGCGAGAGCTATCTCGGTCAGGTAGCGGTGGGCGCGGTAATACTTAACCGAATAGAGCACCCTTCGTTTCCGGATACGCTTTCGGGCGTTATTTACCAAAAAGGCGCGTTTTCCTGCCTTTACGACGGGCAGTTCTATGAACCGATAGCTGAAAGCGCCTATTCCGCCGCCCGCGACGCAATCAACGGGCTTGACCCGAGCGGAGGTGCGATATATTATTACAATCCCTCAACCGCCACAAGCAAGTGGATATTCTCCCGTCCCGTGATAACCACGATAGGCGCACACAGATTCTGCAGCTGATTGCCCCGCCCGATCGTCTTTTGCCGACACAGGCAAATCGGAAAACCGACATCTGCACCGAAACTGTGCTTGCATATCTAATATCTGCCATCTAAAATCCAATATATAAAAGAGGACTCCTTGTGACGGGAGTCCTCTTCATAGAATAAAGCTTATTCGATTTTATCCGAATTATTCCTCTGCCTGTCCTTCGGTCTCTGCCGGTGCTGCAGCCTCATCGGGAGTTTCGTAAACGGTTTCATCCGCTTCGGAAACGGCAGGAGCAGCCTCTTCAGCCTTTTCAGGCTCTAAAAGCGCACGGATAGAAAGGCTTACGCGCTTCTTTTCGGAATCGATGGCAATGATCTTTGCGTCAACCTCCTGACCCACGGTCAGCTCATCCTGCGGCTTTGCAATGTGCTTATCGGCAATCTGCGAGATGTGGATAAGACCGTCAATACCCGGAATTATACGGGCAAATGCGCCGTATGTAGTCATGCTGACAACAGTAACCTTAACGGTATCGCCCACATTGTAGTTATTTTCAAAAATAACCCACGGATTATCCTCAGCCTTCTTGTAGCCGAGAGATATCTTTCTCTTTTCGGGGTCGAGTGCCTTAACATAAACCTCAACGGTATCGCCTACAAGCACTACCTCCGACGGGTTCTTTATTCTCTGCCAGGAAAGCTCGGAAATATGAACCATTCCGTCTACCCCGCCGATATCAACAAAAGCGCCGTAGCTTGTAATTGACTTAACAACACCCGTGAAGCGGTCGCCCACTGCGATGGTCTCCCAAATCTTATCCTCTGCCGCCTTGCGTTGCTCCTTGAGCACACTGCGGATAGAGCCTACCGCTCTGCGGCCTCTTCCGATTTCGATAATGCGGAAGGAAACCTCCTTACCCTTCAGATCCTCAAGGGATTCACCGCGGGAAGCGGTTGCCTGCGAAGCGGGGATGAAAACGCGAACATTATTGGAATAAGCCACAACGCCGCCCTTAATAACATCCTTAACAAAGCCTGTAACGATCGCTCCGGAATCCTTGGCGGCAACTATATTGTCCCAACCGGCAATAGCATCGTAACGACGCTTTGAAAGCATTGCGGTTCCTTCCTGGTCATTAATCTTCATAATGATAAGATTAAGCTTATCACCCGCCTTTACCTCGTCCATAAGCTTTACATCGGGATCAGAAGAATACTCGTCCGCTGTAACATATCCGGTGACACCTCTGCCGATGTCCACCGAAATTTCTCCGGGGTTAACAGCAATAACCGTACCTTCGACCTTCTGGTCGCCCGTTAAGCTGCTGAGCGAAGCCTCAAATGCTTCCTCATCCGTCATTTCCTCAAAGCTCTTTTGAACAGATTCTTTTACCTCCGTCTGTTCTTCAACCGGTTGTAAATTTTCCGACATGGTTTTAATAACCTCCTTTATAATACCTGCAGGCGTGGAAGCGCCCGCAACAACTCCCGCCGAGCCGCACCCATCAAACATGGCGCCGTTAAGCTCCGCCGCCGTTTCGATAAGATAAGCTCTGCCGCATTCCGCCCTGCACACATCAAACAGCTTTGCCGTGTTCGATGAATGCCTGCCGCCTATTACGATCATAACATCGTTTTCGGCCGCTAATTTTTGAGCCTCCTGCTGGCGCATAGAAGTCGCATTACATATTGTATCAAATATTTTCGCGTTTGTACATACTTTTTTTGAAATTTTCTGAATTTCTTTCCAAATTTCCGCGTTAAAGGTCGTTTGAGCTACTAAAATGACCTTTTTTTCACTGAAATTCGCCTTTTTTTCAAGTAATTTCCTGAACTCGGCTGCATCTGAAACGACATAATTCTCGCCCGTGCAGTGACCGACGATACCTATTACCTCTTGGTGGGAGGCGTCCCCCGCTATCACCGTTATGTACCCCTCGGCGCTTTTTTCGGCTACTATTCTGTGAATCTTCGCAACGAACGGGCATGTAGCGTCGGCAGTTTTAATGCCCGCCTCCGCCGTTTTTCGCATGACCTCGGCGGGAACACCGTGAGAACGTATCACAAGGGTCTCGCCGGGCAGCGCCTCGGAATATGACGAAACCGTTCTTACTCCCCTGTTCTCAAGCTCCTTTACCATTTGGTCATTATGAATTATAGGCCCGAGCGTGCAGACCCTTTCACCCTTTTCGAGCAGATCGCACACCATCTGCACAGCGCGGTCAACGCCGAAGCAGAAGCCGGCGGTTTTTGCAAGCGTTATTTTCAACTTTTCTTAATTCCTTCCGAAATTATTTTGATCACAAGCGCAACCGATTCATCGAGTGAAAGCTCCGATGTATCCGCAAGGCAAGCGCCCTCCGCCCTCTTCAGCGGAGCTGCCGCCCTGTGCGTATCGTTATAATCCCGCTTTTCTATATCGGCGCACACCTCCTCAAGGCTTACGCTTTCACCCTTTTCCGTAAGCTCGCGGAAGCGCCTCTCGGCGCGCACCTTGACAGAAGCGGTAAGAAAAATTTTAACATCGGCGTTCGGCAGCACCACCGTGCCTATGTCCCTGCCGTCCATGATAACATTGTTTTCATATGCCAGCCTCCGCTGCATTTCAAGCAAAAACGCCCTTACGGCGGGCTTTGCCGAAACCGCCGACGCCGTCATTGAGGCTTCGGGCGTGCGAATAAGACCCGATACATCCTCTCCGTCTAAAAAAACGTGCTGCTCGCCGCCCGAAAAGCGAATATCCACCGCTGTTTCCGACAACACCCTTTCAATCTCCTCATCGGACGATATATCCGCTCCCGTCTTGCTGAATTTAAGCCCCACCGCGCGGTAGAGCGCGCCGGTATCAACATATATATATCCCAATTTTTCGGCTGCACGCCTTGCTATTGTGCTTTTCCCCGCGCCCGCAGGCCCGTCTATTGCTACATTTATCATTTTCCCTGTCTCCTAAACATTACTGCCCGCCGCAAAGCCGGTCGAAAAGGCTATTTGCAGGTTAAAGCCGCCGGTGTATGCGTCGACATCAATTATCTCGCCTGCGAAATAAAGCCCTGAAATAAGCCTTGAGCCCATTGTCTTGGGATCTATTTCCTTAACCGATATACCGCCGCGGGTGATTATCGCCTCGTCTATCGGGCGCGTTCCGGTTATATGCAGCGTAAATTCCTTTAAGACCCTGCAAAGCGCGGCGCGCTGCTCCCTGCTTATACTGTTTACCTTCCGGTCGGGTTCTATGCATGAAAGCCTTACAACTATCGGAATTAAGCTTTTCGGCAGCAGCTTATTAAGCGAATTTATGAAATCGCGGTTTTTTTCTTCGTCAAAATCACGGAGAATCCGTTTGTCAAGCTGTTCCGGAGTCAGACCCGGCTTTAGGTCTATGGCTGCGGTGTACTGCTTTTTGCCTATATACCGCATATGCGCCGACGCGCTTAATACCAAAGGTCCCGATATTCCGAAATGGGTAAAAAGTATTTCGCCGAGCTCCGAAAACACAGGTTTTTTCCTGTCCTCCTCAAAAACCGAAAGAGCGACATTTTTAAGCGACAGCCCCGCAAGTCTTTCGCAAAAGCCCTCGTGCGCATTAAGCGCCACAAGTGACGGCTTGATTTCGGTAACGGTGTGACCGAGCGCCCTCGCTATTTTATAGCCGTCTCCGGTAGAGCCTGTAAGCGGGTAAGACATACCGCCCGTTGCAAGTATCACGCTGTCGGCAGGCAATGCTTCGCCGTTTTCAAGCAAGACCCCGCTCACCGCACCGTTTTCGGTGAGAATTTTCTTTGCCGTGCCTTGAATTATTTCGGCGCCGCCCCTTTTTGCGGCTTTCACAAGCGCATCTACAATATCCGCTGCCTTATCCGACACAGGGAATACCCTGTTGCCGCGCTCGGTTTTAAGCGAAACGCCGAGCGATTCGAAAAATGTCATGGTATCCTGCGGGGCAAAGCCCGAAAAGGCGGAATATAAAAATCTTCCGTTTTCGGGGACATTCGCAATCAGCGTATCAATATCGCAGTTATTGCAGACATTGCAGCGCCCCTTGCCGGTTATCATAAGCTTTCTTGCGGGGCGCTCGTTCTTTTCAATAACGGTTATTTCAGCCCCGCCGTTTCTATATATATAATTTGCTGTGCACGCCGCCATAAGCCCTGCAGCGCCGCCGCCTATAATTACAATACGTTTCATTTTTTCACCCGGAATATTTTACAGCAAAATCGGAAAAAAGTCAACATCAGACATAGGATATCAAACGGCAGATGTCAGATTAAATACCTCTGTTGTTTGCACAAAAGGCTCCCCCATCTGCTTATCGGCACAAAAGAAGGAAGCCACAATGCTCTTTCCCGCACTGCAGGGAGTCTGTAACAACAACCGTCGTAAGATTAGGCAGGACACTACGATTGCAGTTTTTTAAGCTCGTAAAATCTTCCTTTCTTTGCCATAAGCTCCTCGTATGTACCGTATTCAACGCATCTTCCGCCGTCCATAACGGCAATTTTATCGGCATTTTTTATAGTAGATAGGCGGTGTGCTACAATAAATGTGGTTCTGTCGGCGGTAAGATTTTCTATAGCCGTTTGAATTTCCTTTTCGGTTACGGAATCAAGCGCGCTCGTAGCCTCGTCAAAAATTATAACGCGCGGATTTCTTATTATTGCGCGGGCAATGGAAATCCGCTGCCGCTGACCGCCCGAAAGCTTAGCGCCGTGCTCGCCTACCATGGTGTTTATTCCGTCGGGCAGCTTTTCAATAACGCTTTCAAGCTGTGCCGCTTTTACGGCGTAATCCAGCATTTCCTCAGTAACATTTTTTCTGCCGTAGGTTATGTTTTCCTTTATTGTGCCCGAAAAAAGTATGGAGTTTTGCGGCACTACAGATATGAATTTTCTGTAAGAGCGCATATTTATTTTATCCGCATCAATTCCGTCTATTTTAAAGCTGCCGCTGTCTATTTGGTTAAAGCCTATAACGAGATTGAGCACCGTTGATTTACCCGAGCCCGATTCTCCCACAAGCGCAACAGTCTCGCCGGGGCTTACCGTAAGCGAAAAGCCGTTTAATACAGGCGTGCGGTCGTCGTATTTAAAGCAGACATCCTTAAACTCATAGCCACCCTCAAGGTTTTTCATCTTTATTTTTCGGTCGTTATTCTCAATATCGTGCGAATTGAGTATCTCGCCTATTGAGTTTATTGCCTCTGCACCCTTTGAAATAATGGGCAGCAGCCCCATTATGCTTGAAACCTGCCCGATAAGCGCGCCGAAATAGCTTTGATAGAGAGACACGTCGCCTATTGTTATTTGCCCTCTGAACGCCAAAAAGCCCGTAAAGAAAAGGCATATCATTTGAAACATTGAGAACATTACCCAGTTTACCGAGCCGAACACGGCGTATATCTTATCCATTTTATAGCCGCTTTCGGCTATATCGGTCACGCTGGCGGTGAGCTTTTTAATCTCGTTTTTTTCAAGAGCGTGAGCCCGCGTTACGGGAATAAGCTCCTCCATATCAAGCACATCCGACGCGGTGCTTTCCATTTTCTTGCGGAAATCGTGGCTTTGCGCCCGCATTTTCTTTTTAAAGATATTGCTTAAAAATACCGCAAAGGGCACGCAAACCAAAAACATAAGAAAAACATATATATTCTTGGTTATTACTATTGCAAGCGATATTGCCATATTTGTAACAACGGTAAGCGTGGTGGTGAAAATCTGCCCCGTAAAGTTTTCAATTGCCTCAACATCCCGCATTACCTTCGACTGTATTTTGCCCGATTCGGTTTCCTTATGGAAGGTGACCGACAGCTGCTGCAGTTTTCGTATCATTGCGCCGCGAAGCCCCGCCTCAACGCTGCGCTGCGCGCGACTTAAATATTTCATATGCAGCGTGTGGGTGGGAATATTCTGCAAAAGAATTACAACCGTTACCGCGCCGTAAATTATAAACCTTTTCACGGCGTCATCAGGCTTTTCGGTCACTATATTTATAACTCCCGCGGTTATAAGCGGCAAAATCCAGCCCGGCGAGGATTTTATAAAAAACATTACCGCCGACATTAAAAGATTGCCATAATTTCCCTTGTAAAAACGAAAAAGCGTTGCTAAAAAGCCCTGTTTTTCACCGGAATAGCAATCAAGCAACGTTTTTTCTTCTTTTAATATTTTTTCTCTGTCGAACTGTGGCCTTGCTGTTGTCATAGCAGACACCCCGCTTATAAATTTAAATATTGGGTGTACACATATTACCACAAATAAAAACTAAGTCAATACTTTTTTTTAAAAGCTTATTTATTTAAGCAAATTCATGACTCGGCTTAATTTTTTAACCGTTTCCCAAATCGGCTTTTAAAAGCTCCCGGGATTTGCCGATATAAGTCTTTTTATCGCCTCTGCGGCGGCGGTAAGTCCCGCAGCGCCGGGAACCGGTGCCATACTCGCAGGGCTCACCCCGCCCGTGCTGCGATATTCGCCGCAATCCTGCGGCTTTATGGGCGGCTCGTCACTCCAAACGGCGGTAACCCCCGAAACGCCGCGTTTTTTAAGCTCATAGCGCATAACCCGCGCTAAGGGGCAAACGCTTGTTTTTGATATATCTGTCACCCTGATGCGCGTGGGGTCGGTTTTATTGCCCGTTCCCATAACGCTTATAAGGGGGATTTTTCTCTTATACGCCTGCTCTGCCAAAAAAAGCTTTGCTGTCACATTATCCACCGCATCTATCATAACGCCGAATTTTTCAAAGGGGATTTCGCTTTCGGGAGTTATAAATTCGCAAACGGGAATTATATTGCACTCGGGGTTAATATCCCTGTACCTTGCGGCGGCAATATCGGTCTTGTTTTTACCGACTGTTGAGTTAAGTGCTATAAGCTGGCGGTTTATGTTGCTTTTTGCAACCGTATCCTTATCGTAAATATAAAGCGTGCCGAGCCCTGAGCGCACAAGCGCCTCGGCGGCATACGACCCCACACCCCCGATTCCGAAGACCGCGGCGGCGGAGTGTGAGAGCTTATCTATTCCGTTTTCTCCTATAAGCGAGGCGGTTCTTAAAAGTTCTTCCCGCATATCACAGCTCCAAATATTTAATAAGATAGGGTATCTGCGTTTCAAAGTCCACCCCGAAACGCTCCTCTCGGTTATCGGTAAGCGCTTTTTTTATGCAGCGCGCGGTGAAATTAGCCGCTATCTGCGCGGCGGATTTTAAGCTGCGGTCGCGAAGATACGCAGCTGTAAGCGTGCTTGTAAAAATATCCCCCGTGCCGTGGTAAGCCACGGGAATGCGCTCGGCAAATACATATGAAACGGTTTCACCGTCAAAAACGGCGGCGCCGATTTTTCTTTCGTCAAAGCTGACGCCCGTCAGCACAATATCGGCGTGGGTCTTCAAATAAAGCCCGCTCAGCAGCGCCTTTATATAATTTTCATCATACGGCGGCTCCCTATATTCGCACCCGAGCATAAGGCAGGCTTCGGTAATGTTAGGTGTTATAATATCCGCCGCGGCGCATAATTTCAGCATATAATCGGGAAAATCGGGCTCAAAGCCGCGGTAAAGCCTGCCGTTATCCGCCATAACGGGGTCGGCTATAAGCTTTGTATCGGGGCGGCTTATAAGCCGGGCGGATTCCAGCGCCAAATAAATCTGTTGCTTTGAGCACAAATAGCCTGTGTAAACCGCGTCGGCGGTAACGCCCTCCTCTTTCCAGTGGCGGGCTATGGCCACCATATCGGGCGACATATCCTTAAATGTATAATTTTTAAAGCCGCCCGTGTGGGTTGAAAGCACCGCCGTGGGAATAACGGCGGTTTCAATTCCCGCTGCCGAAATTATGGGCAGCGCGACCGTGAGCGAGCATTTCCCGAGACAGGAAATATCACTTATTGCAACAACTCGCTTTTGCAAGCTATTTCACTCCCTTTTTAGGACAAAAACTTTCAAGCGGACAAATTTCGCAGTGTGCCTTTCGCGCCGTGCATATATCCCTGCCGAAAAGCACCGCGCGGTGGCAAAACGCATTTGATCTTTCGGGCGGCAGCAGCTTTCGCATTTCGGTTTCAACCTTCAGCGGAACGGTCGTATTAACCAGCCCCAAGCGGTTGCAAAGCCTTATAAAATGCGTGTCGGTAACCACGGCGGGCTTGCCGAAAATATCTCCGCACACAAGGTTTGCCGTTTTTCTGCCTATTCCGGGCAGGCGCGTCAGCTCATCAATAGTATCGGGCACTTTGCCGCCGTACTGCTCTGTCAGCATTTTGCCGATTCCGCAAAGATCCTTTGCTTTTGTTTTGTAAAGCCCGCAGGTTTTAATAAGCTCCTCCACCCGCTTTATATCGGCGACGGCGAGTGTCTCTGGCGTGGGGAACTCGGCAAAAAGCGCCGGAGTTACCATATTTACCCGCTTATCGGTGCATTGCGCCGAAAGCCGCGTTGCGATAAGCAGCTGATACGCATCGGTATAGTTAAGGGAGCACACGGCGTCGGGGTAGAGCTTTTCAAGACCCGCTACCGCCTTTTCGGTTATTTCTTTTTTACGCATTGGTAGGCTCCAGCTTTAAGTCTCCCTGCTTTATAAGCCCCAGCTTGCGCATACCCTCGGCAATAGCAAGGGTTACGGCGGCGGGGAGAATAAAGTGCATAACTATTATTTCAAGTATTGCTACTGCGGGCGAAAAGCCTGCCGCAGTCATGCTGTCATACGCCATAAACTGACCCACAAGCCCCGAAGAGCCCATACCCGAGCCTACGGGGTTGCTCACCATTTTAAGCACTGCCGAAGAAACAGGTCCGAGAATTGCGCTTGAAAGCACGGGCGGCAGCCAAAGAATAGGCTTGCGCACAAGGTTCGGAACCTGCAGCATAGAGGTACCGAGTCCCTGGGCTATAAGTCCGCCAAGCTTATTTTCACGGTAGCTTATAACCGCAAAGCCTACCATATTGCAGCAGCAGCCTATTGTGGCAGCGCCTGCGGCAAGCCCGGTTATTCCCATTGAAATACCTATTGCAGCAGAGGAAATGGGCAGTGTTAAAATAACGCCCATAAGCGCTGAGATTGCAATTCCGCCCAAGACCGGACTGTTTTCGACATTTATATTAACAAGCTCACCGAGCCACTTCATAGCCGTGGAAATGTACGGTCCTACAAAATAACCCGCAACAGCTCCCGCCAAAATGCTGCAGACCGGCGTTACAATTATATCTACCTTTGTTTTGCCCGAAACCAGCGCGCCTATTTCAATAGCTATGTAGGCGGCTATAAAAGCGCCGAGCGGCTCGCCGGGTGCGCCTATTTTAAACGCTTCGTTTGCAAGGTTGGGGAAAGCGCCTATCATACCCGTAACCCCCGCGGCTACCGCAACCAGCGGCGAGGATTTCAGCTTACAGGCAACGCCCACGCCGATACCCGCGCCCGTGAGCGTTTTTGCAACGCTGCCCATGGCATTCAGATATGTACCAACAACATTACCGCCGACAAGCTTTCCTATCTGGCAGATAATAGTACCTATAATAAGCGTGGAAAAAAGCCCGTAGCTCATTCCGGAAAGTCCGTCTATAAAAAGTCGGTTAAGATATTTCTTCATATTTTCCCCTTCTTTATACATATTTTAATAATTATACTAAAAAAAATAAAAATAAACAATAGTGAATACCCCGAATTTCAGGGAAAATACTAATGATATTATGATAATATTATCAAGACACAAACGGAGGAAAAAATGAAGACAGTTGCTTTTTTCGACGCAAAAAGCTATGACCGCGAAAGCTTTAAGCGCTTTGAGGACGAGGATATAAGCATCAGATTCTTTGAAAACAAGCTGAATGCCGACACCGTGAGTATGGCTGCTTGCTGCGACGGCGTGTGCGTTTTTGTAAATGACACGCTTGACAGAACGGTTATTGAAAGATTGGCAGAATACGGCGTGGGAATAATTGCGCTCAGGTGCTCGGGCTATAACAATGTGGATTTAAAGGCGGCGTCAGGGCGCGTGAGGGTGGTAAGAGTGCCCGCATACTCACCCTATGCCGTAGCAGAGCATGCGGCGGGACTTCTGCTTATTTTAAACCGCAAGCTGCACAGGGCGTATATCAGAACCCGCGACCATAACTTTTCGCTGGAGGGGCTTATTGGCTTCGATATGCACGGCAAAACCGTGGGAATTATAGGCACGGGCAAAATCGGAAGATGCTTTGCGGATCTCTGCAGCGGCTTCGGGATGAATATTTTAGGCTTTGACCCATACGAAAGCCCCGAATTCAAAGGTAAATATGTTGCTCTTGAGGAGCTGCTTAAAAAAAGCGATATTATTTCGCTGCACTGCCCGCTTACAAAGGAAAACCACCATTTAATAAACGAAAGCACAATAAATCAGATGAAAAACGGCGCGTATATCATAAACACCTCGCGCGGACAATTAATAGACACCCAAAGTCTGATAGCGGCACTGAAATCCGGTAAAATAGGCGCTGCGGGGCTGGATGTTTATGAGGAGGAGACCGAGCTTTTCTTTGAGGATTTTTCCGAGGAAATAATCCCAGACGACACGCTTTCCACAATTATTTCAATGCCGAACGTTATTGTCACCTCGCATCAGGCGTTTTTGACCCGCGAGGCGCTCGACGGCATTGCCGGCACCACAATGGAAAATCTGCGTGCTTTCTTTGCGGGCGAGGAGCTTAAAAACGAGGTGCTGTAGCCGCAGCTTATTTAATGCCTGCTGAACAATTCAAAAGCACCTTAACCCGAGCATGTTGGTGTAAACTTTTGAATTGTTCAGGTGCAAGGTTTTTGCGCAATTTTGCGAAAAAACCTTGCACTTTAAAAAGAATCACATTTTGATTCTTTTTAAAATCAGGCGACAATCAATGGATACTGACGGTCAAAACAAAGGTTTTGACCCATAAAATCGAGATTTTAACTCGATTTTATATAATTGCATTTGCTAATGCAATTATTCAGCAGACATTATTTAAAGCGATAAAGTTCCGTATATGAAAAGCCAAAACCGAAGGTCATAAAAAGGCCTTCGGTTTTGGCTTATTTTATGTTTTTTCGGAAAATTTTAAGAAAGGTATTGACAAAGTATATACTTCGTGTTACGATGTATTATGCAAAAGGAGGTATGGTATGGACGGTCAGTTAAAGAGAGGTCTCTTGGATGTCTGTGTTTTGGCGGCTATCAAGAACGAGGATTCATACGGGTATAAGATCATTAAAGACATGAAGCCGTATATCGAGCTTTCCGAATCGACCCTGTACACTGTTTTAAAACGTCTGGAAACGGCGAGTATGTTGACTGTTCGCACCGCAGAGCACGGCGGCAGGCTTCGAAAATATTACCGCATAACAGCGGCGGGACTTCGGCGTATTGAAGAATTTAAGTCGGAGTGGAAGGAAATTACGGCAATTTATCAATTTGTAACAAAGGAGGATAACGGCAATGAATAAACAGGAATTTTTAACCGAGCTGCGGAAGGGCTTATCCGGCTTGCCGCAGAATGATATTGAGGAGCGCCTGGCGTTTTACGGCGAAATGCTTGACGACAGGATAGAGGAAGGTCTTTCGGAGGATGCGGCAGTCGCGGAGATAGGCGATGCGAACGAAATCGTCAGGCAGACCGTAGCCGATATTCCCCTTGCAAAGCTCGCCAAGGAAAAAATAAAGCCGAAAAGGCGGCTTAAGGCATGGGAAATCATTCTTTTGGCACTCGGCTCTCCTGTTTGGCTGTCAATATTGACTGCCGCCGCTGCAGTGATCTTCTCGCTTTATGCTTCGGTGTGGGCTGTAATCGTTTCGCTGTGGTCGGTCTTCGTTTCGCTTGCGGTTTGTGCGGTCTGCAGTGTGCCGTTATGCGTTCTGCTTGTCGCGGGCGGCAGCGGCGCATCGGGGATTGCTGCGCTTTCGGCGGGAATTATATGCGCGGGGCTTTCGATATTTATGTTCTTCGGCTGCAGGGAGACTGCAAGAGGAATTTTGATTCTTACAAGGAAGATAACCATAGGGATAAAAAACCGCTTTATCGGAAAGGGGGAAGCATAATGAAAAGGGCAGCAAAAATATGGCTTGCGACAGCGGCGGCTCTTGTGCTTGCGGGATGTATTCTTTTTGCGGGCACAATGTCAGTGCTCGGGTGGGATTTCACGAAGCTTTCAACGGTCAGCCTTGAAACAAACACGCATGAAATTTCCGAAGTCTTTAAAAATATATCCGTAACAACTAATGCTGATATCGAAATCATTCGGTCGGATGACGGAAAATGCAGGGTAGTGTGTCGCGAGGAGGAAAACGCAAAGCATTCGGTCACCGCTGTAAACGGCACGCTTACCGTTGAAATCAATGAGAAAAAATCATGGTATGATTATATCGGCTTTTATTTTGTTTCGCCGAAGATAACGATTTATCTTCCGGAAAAGAAATACGGTACGCTTTCCGTTCACGCAGGCGGCTCAAGCGCCGAAATACCGAAGGATTTGGCGTTTGAAAGCGCCGATATTTCTTTGAGCACAGGCAATATCGATTTTTTCGCATCCGCGCAGAAAGCAGTAAAGATAAAAACGACCGCCGGGAATATTTTTATAAAGGACACCGCCGCCGATTCCCTCGACCTTTCGGTTACCACGGGCTCCGTTACGGCTTCGGGCGTGACCTGTGCCGGCGATATTGCGGTAGGCGTTTCGACCGGTGAAGCCAACCTCACCGATATTTCCTGCAAAAGCTTTATATCGGACGGAGCTACGGGAAGTATAGCTCTGAATAATGTGATTGCCGAAAATAGGCTTTCGGTTAAAAGAAGCACGGGCGATGTGAAATTCAGCGGCTGTGACGCAGAAAAGCTGTATGTAAAAACCGGCACCGGAAATGTGCGCGGCAGTCTGCTTACCAATAAGGTGTTTATCACCGATACGGACACGGGCAGTGTCGATGTGCCGAAAACGGCAGCCGGCGGCAGATGTGAAATCAAAACCGGCACGGGTGATATTAAAATGGAAATAAAATAAAAACCGAACAAATCGGAAATCCGCAAAACATCAAAAACACCGAAAGCTTTTTTAATGACTTTCGGTGTCTGCAGTCCGAGCGGCTTATTCCCAAAAAGAATAAGCCGCCGTTATTATTTGTTCAAAATCAGGAAACGCCTTAAAATCGCCGCGTCGAGCGAATTTACCGTGCCGTCGCCGTTAATATCGGGTATTGCGCCGTTGCCGACCGCCGTGCCGTATGCCGCGTGCTTTTTAAGGCACACAAGGTCAAGAATATTAATATCGGTATCACCGTTGATATCTGCCTTTTCGGTAATCACCAGACCGCAGGTATCGCAGATAATATCGCTGTTCGTATCGGTATGACCTGTCCTTTCGGTTTCGTCCGAAACAAAGGAGTAGCCGCAGCCGCAGGTATATTCAGTGAAGCCGCCCTCCGTGCAGGACGGCGGGGTGAGCTTCAAGCTGTAAATATGCGGCGAGAGATTCTTATAATCAAGCCGAATATCGTTGTAATTCTTGTCTACCGCCCCGGAAACCGAAGCGGATATTTCGGTGTGCTTTGCGGGGGACAGAAGCGGCTCCCACAAAATATTAACGAGTGCAATATCCGCGTCCGAAAATCCCGATTCATTAATGTAAGAGAATTTAACAGTGCCGCTTTTGAAATTCGGGTTGATAACCACCGTTCCGCCGTTTTCCGAAGCACCGTCAGCCGCGGTGACTCCTCTGCAGGCAATAACGGCGGGATCGTATTTAACCGTGAAATCTCCCGCGGCAATGCCCGCGCCCTTTTCAACGCAAAGCTGTGCGCGGGCTTCGCTCCCGATTTTAAAATCCTCCGATTTAATGAATAAATCCGGATAATCCTCTGCCGTATCCTCTGCCTTAACGGAACATTTCAATGTGATTTTTTCCGGAAGATATTCCTCGCGGTTTTCATTATAAGCGTCCTTCACAGCAACAGTGACAGCGGACGCGCCGCTTTCGCTTATCGCCTTAAGCTTTACCGTGAAAAGCATACTGCCGACAACCGCCTTTTCAGCGGCGCAGGATATTAAAATCAAGCCGGCGGTATCGGTATTGACCGAGTATAAAGCGCCGTCGGCGTTAAGCCCGCTGCCAAGCGTTACGGATATAAGCGTGAAGACATCCCTGTCGTACTCCGCAGAGAAATCCGCTGCGGAAATTCCACCGTTTGCCGAACGTTTTACCGCAAGCTCCCATTCATCGCCCACAGTAAGGGCAGAAGATGATGAATTGGCGTAAAGCCCGAATTTAGGCGCGGTTTTTTCGGTTACGGTGATATATCCGCTGCCGCCTGATACCGCCACGGCGGAAAGCGCCGAATCATAAACCTCACCCATGGTGACGGACACCCTGTATTTTCCGGCAGGCGCGCCCTCGCGAAGCTTAAAACGAATGTAAATAAGCCTGTCGGAATATGAGCCGCTGTCGGATGAGGTAATTCCGTCAGGCGACGCCGCGCTGAGACGCACCTCGCCCGAAACCGATGAATCGATGCTCGACATAACGCCGTTTAAAAGCGCCGCGGCACCTGCCGACTCCGCCGACATTGCGCTGCTGTCATAATGAACGGTAAGATCAATGCTTGAAACGCTTTTAAAGCCCGAGGCGCTTATATAAACCGTGGCATAGCCGCCGACGCTTGCGGAAGCGTCGGTCACGGTAACGGCAGCCCCGCCGTCGGCGAACGCCGACAGCGGAAAAGCTGCGATAATAAGTGAAAGGCTTAAAAGCAGGGTGAAAATTCTTTTCTTCATAAGCCCCTCTTTATCCGCGCATATCAAGCGAGCCTATCGCTCCGCTTGCATACTGCAGAATGCGGAGCGCCTCTTTTGCGGAAAGCTCTCCGTCGCCGTCAAGGTCGGCGCGGGCAAACTGCTCTGCGTTAAGGTTTATAAGGTCGTTGCGCGCCTGAAGTATAAGCAGTGCGTCAAGCGCGTTTATTTTGCCGTCTCCGTTAACATCTCCTAATGCGTCGGCGCTTATTTCTTCACGCACCGCAACGGTGTAGGGTGAGTCCTCGCTGCCCTTAAACGCGGAGCTTACGCCGTCAAACGCCTCAATATAATATTCAAGCCCCGCCGACGTTATATACTGTGCCGGGATGATTGCGGAGTAGCTGTCGTTAAAGCTGTTCATAACCGCAATGCGCCAGTCCGTTTCGCCCTTTATGCGGAAGTAAAGCCTTGCCCATTCAATGTGCAGGTTATCGGTAACAGTGGCGCTTATCACAAGATTTCTGCCCGCGGTCGCGTTGTAAACCGGGGTGTGATATATGCTCGGCGCCATTGTATCCTTTGACATAATGCTGATTTTGCCCGAGGGCGCGGATTCCGACAAATCGGTTTTAACAACCGTGAAGTTGTAGTAATAAAGCACGCCCGGCTCAACATCGGAATCAAAGTATTCCATTGTGCCTACCGGTATTACCGCGCTGTTAATGCGAGCATACAGTCCGTCCTTTGAGGTTGAGCGGTAAACATTGTAGCCCATAAGCGTATCAAAATCATCCTGCTGCCAGGTAAGCTTTATGCCGCTGTCGTCCGCATGACCCTGCATTATAAGCGCCTGCGCGGCACTTGTGTCAATTACAAACGCAAAGCGGCGGCTGTCGGTCATAAGTGCAAGATCGTCGGTTGCGGAGCAGCCGTTTGAAACGGTGAAATACTGGTTTCCGTTTTCAATAACCGTTGTAAGGCGGTAAACGCCCTCCCAGGTTCTTGCGTTCACATATTTTCCGGTAATCTCATAATCGCCGTAGGGGTATGCGCTGCCGAAGCGAACTAAAAGCGGAACGGTAACATCCATATCGCGGTTAAAGCTGACCCTTACGGTTATCTGCTCGTTGCCGACTGTGGTTACTCTTTCCCCCGCGGAGTTAAGCACCGCAATATCGGTTACAAACGGGAAAACATCCTCGGGTGCCTTTGTAAGGTAGGGTGAATAGATAAGGCGGGCGTAGGTTATAAAGTCGTTGCCGTCAATCAATTGCAGACCTATCGCCTTTTCGTTTGTCGTGCCCCACCAGTTTCCGCCGAGCGGAACCTTTTTGCCCTCTGCCGACGGCGCTAAAAGCCGCAGCCAGTGTTCAACATTAGTATCGGTTGAAATGCGGTTGAGCAGCGCGTTGCCGTAAAAGCTGCCGTTATACTGATATTTCTCCTGCAGCTCATTTATCTTTTTGCAAAGCGTTGCGGCGGTTATAACGCGCTCGATTGATGTATCAAGCTCCGCCTTGTGTATCGGCTTTTCGGGAGCTTGGCTCTCATCACCCTCCGAGGGTATATCGGTTGCCTCCTCGGCGGTAAAGGTTATTGTTATTTCCTCCGCGTTTGAAACGCCGCCGTCAGCCTTAAGATTACCCGCCGCAATCACAAGCTTATAGGTCTGCCCCGCCTCAAAGCCGTTTTCACAAGAAATTTCCATTTGATTATAGTTTTTACGAGATAATCGCATGTTTTCAAAATAATATGTATTAATAGATGAATCTAATGTTTTATTAAATGTTACGGTGAAATTTTTCCCTGTTTGTTCTAGTGAAAGCACCTCAAAATTCTCTTTAACAACATTCTTTAAAGAAATATAATCAATTGAATTTTCAGCCATATAATCATATTTCATTAACAACCCGTCATCAGTAAAAATGTATATATCCCTGTTATTGACATATCCTCCGACAGCATTATTTATGCCATAAATTCGATTTTGTTCCTCACCGATATATACTTTGCCATTTTCTATGCCCATAAAACTGCTAAAGTACTCGCTTGTTGCATATACCTGATCATAATTGTGTTTCAGAGTCATTGTATTAACAGCATTATTATATAAATTTATAGCTCTTAAAATGTCAGTTTCAGTGCAATCAAAGATGGTTGTATCATAAAATGCCACAGGATGTGTTGTTGTATCTATTTCTTTAAGATTAGAAGAAGTGATATTATTTAGTTTTCCGGCGAAATATGCTCTGTATGGACTATAGAATATTGTATAGTCTTCTTTGGCTATAACTCTGTCAATATCGCCAATAGGAACCTGTTCAGCCCAAGTAACATCATCTATAGTACCTAAACCAAGTTTGCCGTAAGTATTATCACCCCATGCGTAGACTGCATGTTCCTTTGTAATTACAAAAAAGCTATTTCCGTTAAACGCAATTTTTTCAAGATCGTCCCGTCCCGTGAAAAAATCATACGAATATTCATTTGGTCTCATATTGCAATTCCAACGTTCAATAGAGCCATCAGTTTTTAACAATGCAATATAATTTCCGAAACAGTCAAAATCCTTAACATTTTCTATTTCTAAGTCCGGATTGCTTAACACATTATTAAGCATGGTGTTATAATATGAAAAACTTCCGTCCTCAAATAATATACAATAATAATCTTCAACATAAATTTTTTTAATTCTTTTATGCGCATTTTCGTCAACAATAAAAAGGCAACTCACGCTAAGACCGCTGCGGGTATCGGTCGCTATAACCGTAGTTGTACCGGTTTCTTTTATAACAAGGTGATTTTCATAAATTTCAGCAACCTTTGTATCTAATGAGCGCCAGTTCAAAGCTGGTTCAGCACCATCGTCTGTAATAACTGCCGGCAATTCTACTGTACCGTCACTTAAAGCAACAATCTTTACAGCTGCATCAAGTTTCAGTAATGCTGTTTTTTTGTATACCGTCACGGTCATGCTGTCGCTGAAGCCCTCACAGCGGGCGGTGATTTCTGCTGTGCCGGAGGATATTCCGGTAATATTCCCGGCGGAATCCACCATTGCAACCTCTTCGTTTGAAGAAGAATAAATTACATTTCGGCGGGTAGTATTTTCTGGTGTGAATGCACAGGTCAAGGATACATTTTCACCTGTTGCCACCTCAATATTCTTGTTTTTGATCTTTAAGTCTTCAATCGGAACATATTCTTTAACATTTAAGGTTACATAATTGCGGAGCGCGCGGTCCTTTGAGTAAACATATACATCCGCCGTTCCCTTGCCTACCGGCGTTACAAGCCCGGACGCACTTACCCTTACTATTGATTCATCACGGCTTTCATATATAAAGCTGTCGCTTGTAAGCTGCGCGGGGGCGGTGCGGGGAGCAATTTGATATGTACTTTCGGTATCAATATCAACCTCATAATCCTCAAAGGTTATATCGGTCGGCAGAATATTGCCACATCGTTCATAAAGCACATAATTGTTACCCGTTAAGCTAAGCTTACCCGCCTCAAAATAAAGATTTTTTTCCGGATATGCTGATTTAGCAATACCGTCAGGGTCTATAGCCGAATCAATTTCCTTGCCATTATTCCAAATAAAACGAGCCTTAGTTTTATCGTAATGAACCCCAAGTTTGCCTGAAATTCCATTGGAATTTGCCCATTCAACCTCATCTTGAGTTTCAAAAATTGCCGGAGTAAAACCGAGTTCTGTAAGCAGTTGGTCAGCAATATATTCCCCACCCCATATTTGCATATAAGATGTTCCGGTTTCCTCGCGGTAATACTGACATATGCTGCTTTGAGAAACAGTGCCATTATACATTGCGGCATTCAAGGTTGAATTATAATATTTGTCAGGTGCTGTCTGGTCAGCAAAGCTGTTTCCTAAAAATACACAACCGACTGCGCTGAAATTTGCGAAGTCAATTCCGCAATCCGCAAATATGCACCGTTTGGCATTGCCGTATAGTCTAGGATTATAAGTATACCCTATTTTATAAAAAATACTGTTTTTAACATTTTTAAGTGTTCCTAAACTGAAGTTATAAGCATAACTATCACCAACTTTCCCGCCTGAAAGGTTACGGTATCTTAAACCCTCGCCGTAATTCATTCGGAAGGTGCAGTGATCTGTATCACTTATAGTATTATTTGTTCCCGTATTTGAGGTGCTATAAAACAAATTCGTAACATCAGTATATTCAAGCGAGATATAACCGCCGGTACCCTCGCTTAATTCAACCGGATAACGATCCATTAAGTCGCTCGGGTAAATATAAACCGGTTTTTCCTTTGTGCCCTCGGCTAAAAATCTGCCGTTGACCTTAAGGTAGGCAATATAATCGGAGGCGTAGGGGTCTTTTGCGTCATCCGACCAAAACTGAATATGAGTGCCCGGCTCCGCTTTAACCGTAACGCCCTTTGCTATTACCGTGGCGTTGGGGATTATGTAAAGCTTATCGGCGGTAAGGGTCATATCCTCTTCAATCGTTCCCGAAAGAATTTCGCCGCTGCGAACGGTAAGCGTTATTTTCCCGTCCGATTTATAAACCGTTTTATCCTTAGCGTTCAGCGCGTTTTTGCAGGAAATATTAACATTAAGGGTGAAAATATAATCGTTGGGGCAATCCTTTGAAATTTGAATATAAAACGGATTTTCCCAGCCGGTAAGCAGCTCGTCGGTGTAAATTTTGCCGCAGTCGCCGGTAGAATATGTCCCGACAGATCCGTAATTAACGCTCGGGTTGATTATTTTAATATACGGGTCGGCAATTCCGGCGCCCGATTTCGCGTCAATCGTGACCACCGTGCCGTCGCTCATGCCCCAGCGGTTTCTGAGGGTGAGGCCGAGCGCTACGGTTTCGCCCGCGTCAATAACGCCGTCGCCGTTGTTTGCGCCGTCGGTATCGTTTTTAAGCCCTTCGGTGTCAAACAGGGCATAGCTTTGCAGACCGACCTCGGGCTTCGGCAGCTTTGTAAGCGCAGAGTAAAGGTCTACTATCTGCGGTATGTTGTGAAGATTACCGTTAACCGTATGTTTTTTGGGATCTCGGCATATCGCCGTATGCCCAGAGGTAGAGGCAAGCTGACCGTAAATAAATTTTGTGGGGTATTTATCCCTATCCTGATACTCACTGCGGACGATAGCCGCAACAGCGGAAACCACCGGCGCTGCCATTGAGGTGCCGCTTAAAAAGCCGTATTTATTACCGGGAAGCGTGCTTACCATTTCCTCACCCGGGGCATAAAGCTCATATTCAACGCCGTTGTATTTTTTAACATCCCAGTTTGTAAAGGAAGACTCCACGCCCAGTGCATTAATGCTCATAACGCCCATAACATAGGAAAGCGCCGCGGGGTAATTCGGAGTAGGAGTATAATCATAATCAGTGATCTCATTAGGCTCACCGTCATTACCGGCGGAGGCAACAAGCACGCAGCGGGTATATGCCGCTGCAAGAGCGTCCTGCACGGCAAGGGAGCAGGCAGAGCCGCCGAAGGACATATTGATAACCTCCGCGCCGTTTTGGTAAGCGTAGGTTACCGCCTTGGCGACGGCAGACTGATTGAAATAGCCCGAAGCCATCCCCGCCTTGACCGGCATTATTTTCACATTATAGGCGATACCGAGAACACCCACAAAGTTATTCTTCGCCGCGATAATTCCCGCAACATGGGTGCCGTGACCGTTATCGTCGTCTCCGTCGCCCTTGCCGGTTATAACATTAACGCCGCAATAATCGTCAATATAGCCGTTGCCGTCGTCATCAATTCCGTTGCCGGGAATTTCCCCGGTGTTTTTCCAAATATTATCCGCCAAATCCTCGTGGTCGATATCAACGCCGGTATCTATAACCGCGACCACGACGCTCGGGTCGCCGCCGTCAAACCGCATATGGCCGATACCGTCGGGAATACCGCAGTGATTCAAATACCACTGATCTTTTTCATAGCGATTGCCGCCGAAGCTTTTGTTGTCCGGCAGGGGCTTTGCCGCGTCTATTCCGGCGGTCTTAATGGTATAATCATATTCGGCGGTCTTGACCTCGCGCAGCTGCCGTAATGCAGAAAGCGCCGAAGATGCGTTGGTTTTTTCCTTAAGATACGCCTTGTACCACGCCGCGTTTTCAAGCGGAACTATTTCTTCAAGCTTTGCAACCCCCGCTTTGCGCATGGCTTTTGTAAGCTCGCCGCGGTTTTTGCCGCTCATCTTAACAAGAAGAGCCTCATCCGAATACTTGACCGCTCCGCTTTCAACAAGCTCGGGGTAGACCAAATCGAACGGTATTTTCATAGCGCCGTTCTCATCGTATGCTTCGGGATGGCTGTTAACATCAACCGACGCCGACTCGCTTTTACCGTTTTTAAGCCCGGCAATCAGCTCACGCGCTTTTTTCTCCAAAGCGTCATCGCCTAAAAGCGACGCATCGGTTTCACCGTCGAGCACATTTACCACAGTTTCAAGCTCGGGGCGGGAAACACTGCCGTCATCCGCTTTTGCGGTGCTTCCGTTTTTGAAAATTCCGCCCGTGAACACACTGCCCGCAAGCAATGCGGTACACAAAGCGACAGCGAGCGCTCTTGATACAAACGCCCGCCTTGAAAACCTGCCGTTTGTCATTGCTTTTTCCTCCTCTTTAATATTTTCCCAATGACAATATGTAAACGCGTTTTCCGCGGTTCACAACGCTTTCGTCTCAAAATATATAGGTTTTGAGACAATTAAATTTTCTTACTTATTTTAACACAATTATTTCCATATTGCAACCCGTTTTTATAAAAATATAAAAATTTTTTCATAGAATTATGCCGTGAAAATACCTGTCCTAAAATCTTATACACATTATGAGACGGAAATTTAACGTGTAATTCGGAACGCGGAATTATTAATAATAAAGCCTGTTGTTATCGGTTCCCCCGACAGCAACAGGCAGGTTTTATATAATTATGTTGTATAGCAAATAACTGCCTCACCGGTGTTTGGGGTGCGGGTGTCCGGCGGACACCTCTGCGAAG
>OLSX01001197.1_pt1 | contig 24940 bp, 26 predicted proteins | sample 1673141 | NCBI WGS metagenome assembly OLSX01 (sample SAMEA3136759, study PRJEB25190) | human gut metagenome | biome: human gut; feature: human-associated habitat; material: faeces | place: Austria | collected 2013
GAACAGGATACATACTTCCTTCTTTGATATCTATCTTACCATTTGTAAGTTCTTTTATGGAATGAGTAATCTCATACCCATAACAATCTCTTATTGAAAGAATCTTAAGAAATAACATTTCTAGTTTAAAAAAGTTATTATTCTTTTTTGGCATAGTGTTTCCTCCATAGAAAATAGTATCATGAATATATTTGTTAGACAATATATAGGAAAACTATATAGACGTTGACAAAGATACAGGGGCCATGATAGTATTTAAGTGTAGTAAACGTTTACATTGATGCTAAAAAATGGAGTGTTAAGATATGAAAAAATTAATTGTGCTTTCTTTTTTAGTTGCTGTTTGTGCAGTATCGTTAGCTAATACTGAAGTGTCTGCTTCAGATAATACAGTCATTAATCAATATCTTTTTTTAAAAAATGAATACAATATTACTAAATCAAGATATATGCTGTTTGATACTCATAGTAATGCAGTGAAGTTAAATACAGCAGGAAAAGATATTGATCGTTTTAAAAATCATATTTATGAATTAAAAGGTAAATCAAGAGAGGAATTGAAAAGATATAAGTATACAAATACTCAAATTGATGCGATAAAGAATTATGATGGAACAGAAGAAATGACTGTAAAAGCTTCTTCAAAAATCAAGTTTAGCATTAAGAAGAATATATTAAGTTATGATGCGAAAACAGGATTGTCTACTGTAAAAGCAACAGTAAGCTTTAGCTGGAACGGAACACCTGAAGATTATGGAAATGATGCTTTTGCGATGGCATATGAAGCAGATAATAATCATATTTTTAAGGAAGTTTCATCCGTTACTTCTTCATTAAAATACAAGGAATTCAAATCCTCTAAGAGTGTAAAAACATGGACGAAGTCAGCAATTAATAAAGGTGATCAAGATGTTATTGGTTCATACGGATGGTCATTTCCTTTAAGAATAAAAGGTGATCAATACTATGCGTGTTTGTATAAGGGATCTTTTTCTATAACAGGAGTAGTAAGTGGAAAATTAAAATATTTCAATGTGCGTTACTTATATAGTCATAAATCATCTATAGTTCCAACAGGATTTGGAATTAGTATATCTAGAGGTATGTCTTCTGCAGGAATAGTACTCACAAAGAGATCTCGCCATATAGGGTATCCTGAAAAAAGTGGTGGCGTTGTGACTTGTTCATAATCTTAATGAATTATAAGGAGAAAATAGAATGAATACATTTAAAAAATTATTGATGATAATATTTTTATTCTTTTTAGTAACCTATGGATGTCATATACTAACTCTAATTAATTTAGAGATATTCATGTATGTATTTAATGCATGGCAGGATTTTGAATTTTATAATGTGCTTTTTAGCGTATACACTGCCTGTGCTATAGTTGTAATAACTATGTATCTTCTGCATAAGAAAAAGAATTAATACACGGGGAAATACCAATCACGATTACTTCTATTATTGGTATACTTTATTTGCAATATGAGGCTGTTGAATTCAACAGTCTTTTTATTTTACAAAAACACTTGATTATACAGTTAGGATATGCTAACCTATAGATAGTTAGTAAGAACTAACTAGGAGGTCAACAATGAAAGTAGTCTATGCATCAAGAACTGGAAATGTAGAAGCATTAATTGGAAAACTAGGTATTACAGACGCATTACATATTGAAGATGGTACAGAAAAAGTCTCTGAAGACTATATCTTATTTACTTATACAGATGGTTTTGGAGATGTACCTTATGAAGTATCAGACTTCTTAGAAAACAATCCATCTATTAAAGGTGTTATTGCTTCTGGTGATACAGGATATGGTGAAGCTTATTGTTTAGCTGGTGATAAGATCAGTGAAGATTATCATGTTCCATGTCTTTATAAAGTAGAAAATGATGGTACTGATGAAGATGTAGAAGCCATCAAAGAGTTACTTTAATATGACCTTAGGATATCATCAATTTGAACATCTTCTTCTTACGCATTGCACACCTACCTTGATCAAGCGTAAGTTAGGTAGTATGTTTCATCTTGATAATAGATATTCAGATGTTCATGAACTTGTAGAATATTATGATCAGATTCTTAACCTTCAAGGATTACGAATAAATCTCTTTTTCTCTCATGGTCGTTATACAGTATATGTATATCTGCCTTCCTCACTCAAATACTTAATGACTAACAAAGACATTCAATCCTTTCTGAAACAATATGATTATCCTGATCATGATATTCTATCTCATCTAGAGAAACGTCTTGAGATGAGTCAATATCCACACGAAATAGGGTTATTTTTGGGTTATCCACTTGCTGATGTATGGGGGTTTGTACATCATAAGAAGTGTCAATGTTGTGGCTATTGGAAGGTATATGAAAATAAACGTGAAAAAGAAAGTCTCTTTAAACAATTTGACTGTTGTAGAAAAAAATTCATACTCCTTTATGAGCAGGGCTATTCTTTCTCACAAATCCTTAATCAGGCTGATAATCAGCCTTTTTCTTTTACCTTAAATGAATTATAATATTTTCGAGGTGGTTATAAATGATGAGAGTAAATGAAGCAGAAACTAAAAGATTATTAGAAGCTGTTAAACCAGCAAAGCTTGTTGCAGCAACTAAATATATTGATGAAAAAGAAGTAGAAAAGCTAGAAGAATGTGGTGTTATGATCTATGGTGAAAACAAGGTACAGGATTTCTTGAAGAAGTATGAAGATTACCATGGAAAAGGTGTATGGCATTTTATTGGTACATTACAGACCAATAAAGTAAAGTATATTATTGATAAGGTACAGATGATTCATTCTGTCGCAAACTATAGATTAATTGATGAAATAGAGAAACAGGCAGCTAAACATGATCTCGTTATGGATATCTTATTACAGGTTAATATTGCGAAAGAAGAATCTAAACATGGCTTTAATGAAGAAGAAATGAATGAAGTCATGGACTACTTAAAAGATAAACCTCATTTAAATCCTAGAGGATTAATGATGATGGCTCCTAATATTGAAGTAGAAGAAACAAGACAATACTTTAAAGCAACAAAAGACCTATTAACTAAACTACAGGAATCTTATCCTAACTATCAATTAACTGAACTATCAATGGGTATGACACATGACTTCCCTATTGCGGTTGCAGAAGGTAGTACAATGGTAAGACTCGGTCATGCATTATTTGATGAATAATTAAAAACATCCCTAGAAACATATGTTTCTAGGGATTTGTGTTTAGAATGGGAAATGTGGATTATTATATGACTCACAAGATTCTTGATACAATTAAATATGATGTACAGAGTGTAAAATGTAATAAGCGTAGAGGATTTATCAAAGATTATCATAAGTTCACAAGTGATAAGGATAAAAAGATTGAATTAATGTTGTATTTTGATGGTTCTATGAGTGATGATGATGCAAAACAGGTACAAAGGTTAATGAAACTTTTATCTGATAAAGGTTTTAACGGAAGTGTTCAATGTTGTAATGGAGAGTATTATAGTGATTCACTTAAACTAGGTACTATTCCTGATATTGAGGATATAGAAAAGTGTGATAATGAATAAATAGTGAAAGAATAGTGAAAAAGTTCTCTATACAGGTATAATTATAGAAAGAAGGAGGGCTTTTTCTTATGATTAAGGTGACAATAACTAATGATATTTTAAATTCAATTATAGAAATAGAACTGAACAGATATAAGATATCGTTAGTAGAATTATCACAGAACGTTTTGAATAAACTTCGTAAAAATTCAAAGAAAAAAAGCTCTTATGCTTCAAACAAGATTGAAGGAAATCCTTTGTCTGAAAAACAGGCAGAAGAAGTCATTGAAAGTGATGAAAGAAAACATTATTTGAAGCCAGAACAGGAAGTAAGAAATTATTTTCTTGCATTGAATTATCTGGAAGAGAAGTTGAACAATAAAGAAAAGTTATCTAAAAAACTAATTTTAGATGTTCAGAAATTAGTTGAGAAAGGTGCTTCTAAAGAAAAAATAGGCCTTAGAGGACCTATGCCACCAGGAGTATTATTTGCAGTATATGATTCTAAGACAGGAAATCCGGATTATATTCCACCAGAATATAGCGATGTTCCAGGATTACTGGATGAGTTGATAGAGTATGTCAATACTACTGATGATCATCCATTGATTGTTGCAGCAGTTGTACATTATCAATTGGTAACTATTCATCCATTTGAGGATGGTAATGGAAGAACTTCAAGATTATTATCTGGATATATTATGGATTTAAATGGATATGGTTTTAATGGGGTTGGTTCGCTAGAAGAGTATTTTGCATATGATGTAGATGAATATTATGACTCTATTCAAATGGGGTTACCTGCATTGTATTATTCTGGAAGAGAGAATCCACCACATCCTGAAATTTGGATTAATTACTTTCTGCGAATGGTAAAGTTGTATTCTAGAAAAGTGTGTGATCTACAATTATCTTCTGAAGAGGAAGATATTGCAGGAAGTTTATCTTTCTTAAAAGAGAGAGAAAAAGAATTATTAGTATTGTTGATATCAAGTTATCGAGGTGAGTTTACTCCGATAGAAGTGAGTAAACAATTATCAGTCACAAATAAGACAGTTATTAATAGATTGGCTGGGTTAGTGAAGAATGGATTTGTGATTCCAATATTAGTTAATAAGAGAATCCGTTCCTACAAACTAAGTGAATTTGCGATAAATCACGAAAGGGAAATTAAGGAAGCAGTTGGGTAGTATAATTTATTTGAATTTGCTGAGGTGATGATATGGATGATCAATTTATAAAAAGCGTTGTATTCGACTGGGACAAAGTAGATGATGATAGTTATGTAAAAAAGATAGAGGGATTTAGAGGTATTGATAAGCTTAAATTCAATAAATCTATTACTTTCTTTGTAGGTGAAAATGGCAGTGGTAAATCCACTTTACTAGAGGCGCTTGCTGTAGCACATGGTTTTAACCCTGAAGGAGGTACAAAGAACTATGATTTTTCTACCTATGATAACCATTCAGAATTATGTGATGCAATAAAAATTCAAAAAAGTCACCGAAAAGAAAGATGGGGATATTTCCTTAGGGCTGAGAGCTTTTATAATGTAGCAACACAGGAGGAAGAATATGCTGATGCAGCACATCCATCTGAAAAATATCATGAACGATCACATGGAGAAAGTTTTCTTGCATTAGCCCAGAAACATTTACAGCCCAATAGCTTATACTTTTTCGATGAACCAGAAGCTGCATTATCACCACAAAGACAGCTCACATTATTAATGTTGATATACAGATGTGCACAAGCTGGGTCACAGTTTTTTATAGTCACTCATTCTCCTATTTTATTAGGTATACCAGATGCAGATATATATTGTTTTGATTGTGGAAGTATACATCTATGTGAGTATGAGGAGACAGATAGTTATGCAATAACAGAGATGTTCATTAATAATAGAGAAATGTTGCTTGATAAATTATTAAAGGATTAGAGGATATGATGAATAAGTACAGAATTACATTCAGTCCAACAGGTGGAACTGAAAAGGTATCAAAATCAATCACAAAGAATTGGGGTTATGTAGAAGACATAGATCTTACAATTGTAGATAAGAATTATCAAGATATATCATTGACAGAAAATGATATTGCAGTGATTGCCATGCCTTCTTATGCCGGACTAGCACCACAAATCGCATTAGATAGACTTGCGAAAATCAATGCACATAATTGTAAATGCGTCATTGTTGCGGTATATGGAAATAGATCGTATGAAGATACACTTGTTCAAATGGAAGATTATGCACATAAGGCTGGATTTAATGTCATTGGGGCTATATCAGCCATTGCTGAACATTCTATTTTCCATCAATTTGCGACAGGAAGACCAGATGAGAATGATTGTCATCAATTAGAGGAATTTGGTGATCAGATTCTAGAAAAAGCATCTAATAAGATTAATACTAAACCGAATATTCCAGGTCATAGACCTTATAAGAAAGCAGGTGGAGGAACGATTCCTCAAGCAAATACCTTATGTACAAAGTGTGGCTTATGTGTAGTAAAATGCCCAACAGGTGCTATTAGTAAAGATAATCCACAAGTGACAGACAAGAATAAATGTATCTCATGTATGCGTTGTGTGGTTGTTTGTCCAAATCAGGCAAGAAAGCTAGATCAAGAGAAGATGGCAGTCATAGAAACAGCAATCGCAAAGGTTTGTTCAATTAGAAAAGAGTGTGAATTATTTCTATAATTTAATAGAAGGAAATCAAGAAGAGGATGAGATAAGATGATATTTTCATCCTTCTTTCTTCTTTTTGACTTTGTTGGACAAGCGTTGTACTTTTCCTTACAAATAGTTAAAATTTGTGTATTTATCGTTATATTTTGAAATTTTATTAGGCAAAAAACTAGATTATTTCTTAAAATTCGTTTAATATAGGTTCGATATAATACACAAAAAGAGAAAAGGATGTGGAAATATGAAATATTATTTAGGAATTGATGTAGGATCTACAACTGTAAAACTCTATTTGACAGACGAGAATGATAAATGCTTATTTTCTAAGTACACAAGACATTTCTCAGATGTTAGAAAAACAATCTATGAGTTATTAATTGAAGTAAAGAACCAGATGGGTGATATTGATTTATATCCTGTTATGACTGGTTCAGGAGGTTTATCTCTTGCAGATAAGCTTGGTATTTCTTTTATACAGGAAGTTATTGCGTGTACAAAGACAGTAGAAACATATATTCCACAAACTGATGTTGTTATAGAGCTTGGTGGAGAAGATGCCAAGATCACTTATTTTGAAGGACAGCTTGAACAGCGTATGAACGGTACTTGTGCAGGAGGTACTGGGGCATTTATTGACCAGATGGCAACTTTATTAAAGACTGATGCTGCTGGTTTAAATGAATATGCGAAAAACTATAAGACAATCTATCCTATCGCATCACGTTGTGGTGTCTTTGCGAAAACAGATATTCAGCCTTTAATTAATGAAGGTGTATCTAAAGAAGATATTGCGGTATCTATTTTCCAGGCAGTCGTCAATCAGACTATTTCTGGTCTTGCCTGTGGTAAACCTATTAGAGGGAATGTTGCATTCTTAGGTGGTCCACTTTATTTCATGGATCAGTTAAGAGAACGTTTTATTGAAACATTAGGTTTAACTGAAGATGAAATCATCTTCCCACAGAACTCACAGCTATTTGTTGCTATGGGTGCATGTTTAAATGCGAAAGAAAAGGTAGAAAGCCCATTAAATATCTCTAAGATTATTGAAGACTTAGAAGGTCTTTCAGACTCCCCTACAGAACTTACAAATGTCTTAGAACCATTATTTAATGATGAAGCAGAATTAAAAGAATTCAGAGAAAGACACTTTACTCATATCACTAAGAAAAGAACACTTAAGAAATATAAAGGTAAAGTATTCTTAGGTATCGATGTTGGTTCTACAACATCTAAGATCATCATGACTGATGATCAGGGTGCTATTTTATATTCTTTCTATAATTCTAATGAAGGAAATCCATTACAGCTGATCATGAGTCTGATGAAAGAAATCTATCAGATGCTTCCAGAAGGATGTTATATTGCGAAAGCAGGTGTTACTGGTTATGGTGAAGCCCTTATTAAAGCCGCTTTAAAGGTAGATATTGGTGAAGTAGAAACAATTGCCCATTATACTGCCGCAAAAGCCTATGAACCTGATGTGGATTTCATTCTAGATATTGGTGGTCAGGATATGAAGGCTATTACTATTAGAGATAACGTCATTCAGAACATTTCATTAAATGAAGCATGTTCTGCAGGATGTGGATCATTCTTAGAGACATTCGCAAAATCATTAGGTTATAAGATTGAAGAATTCGCAGAACTTGCATTAAAGTCTAAACACCCTATTGATTTAGGTTCTAGATGTACAGTATTCATGAACTCAAAGGTAAAACAGGCACAAAAAGAAGGTGCTTCAGTAGAAGATATTAGTGCTGGTTTATCTTATTCAGTTATCAAGAATGCGTTATATAAAGTTATTAAATTAAGAAGTAAAGAAGATATTGGTAAGCATGTTGTTGTACAGGGAGGTACTTTCTATAACGAAGCTGTACTACGTGCATTTGAAAAAGAAACAGGTATTGAAGTAGTAAGACCTGATATCGCAGGATTAATGGGTGCTTATGGTATGGCCCGTATTGCGATTGAAAATGATGACAATGAACCTTCTACTATTCTTTCATTAGAAGAAATAGAAGCACTTGACTATGATACAAAGATTAGAAACTGTGGTAAGTGTACAAATAACTGTATGTTAACTATTACATCATTCAATGATGGTAGAGAATATATTTCAGGTAATAGATGTGAAAGAGGGGCTAACCTTCCAATGACATCTAAGAAGTTACCTAACCTCTATGATTATAAATATGGTCGTATCTTTGGTTATAAATCACTTTCTAAAGATGATGCAAGAAGAGGAGAAGTGGGTATTCCTAGAGTACTTAATATGTATGAGAACTATCCATTCTGGCATACATTCTTTACTCAGTTAGGCTTTAGAGTTGTCTTATCTGCAAGATCTTCTAAGAAGATTTATGAAAAGGGTATTGAATCTATTCCATCAGAAAATGCCTGCTATCCAGCAAAGATTTCTCATGGACATATTGAAAACCTAATTGAAAGAGGTATTCCTTTTATCTTCTATCCATCAGTAGCATATGAAAGAAAAGAATATGAAGATGCAGGTAATAACTATAACTGTCCAGTTGTTGCTTCTTATCCAGAAGTTATTAGAAACAATGTAGACAGCTTAGAAGAAAAACATGTGAAATATAAGAACCCATTCTTATCTTTAAATAACCCTAAGACATTATTTAAGGTAATGAAGGAATCTTTAGCTGAATATGATATTTCAGATAAGGAAATGCATAATGCGATTGATAAGGCTTATCAGGAATTAGCACGTGCAAGAAAAGATATTGAAGTAAAGGGTCAGGAAGCATTGGAATGGATGCATAAAAACCATAAGAAGGGTATTGTCCTTGCAGGACGTCCTTATCATGTGGATCCAGAAATCAACCATGGTATTGCCAGCTTAATTACAAGTGAAGGTTTCTGTGTATTAACAGAAGATTCTGTATGTAATTTAAATAAAGAAAACTTAGATTTACGTGTAGTAGACCAGTGGACATATCATTCTAGACTCTATCGTGCTGCAGAATTCGTAACAACTCAGCCAGATCTTGAACTTATCCAGTTAACATCATTTGGATGTGGATTAGATGCAGTTACAAGTGACCAGGTGGCTGAATTATTACAGGCAAGAGGTAAGATTTATACACTTATTAAGATTGATGAAGCCTCTAACTTAGGACCAATCAGAATCCGTATTAGATCACTTAAAGCAACAGTAAAGAAGAAAGACAATACTGTACACTTAGAAAATAAATATGAATCTGAAAAAGTATCATTCACAGAAGAAATGAAGGATGATAGATGGACTATTCTATGTCCTCAGATGTCTCCTATTCATTTCCAGTTTGTAGAAACTGCAATGAATTCAGAAGGTTATAACTTTGTCGTATTACCTTCTGTAGATAAAGATGCTGTAGACCAGGGATTAAAGTATGTCAATAATGATGCATGTTATCCAAGTATCTTAGTAACAGGTCAGATGATGAATGCCTTGAATTCAGGTAAGTATGATCCTCATAAGGTGGCATTGATCATCTCACAGACAGGTGGAGGATGTCGTGCAACAAACTATATTGCGTTTATTAGAAAAGCATTAAAGGATGCACATATGGATTATGTACCTGTTATTTCAGCAAACTTACAGGGATTAGAATCTAACCCAGGCTTTAAGATCACTTATAAGGTGGCTAAGAAGGTTATTATTGGGGCTATGTATGGTGACTTATTCATGAGAGTCTTATATCGTGTAAGACCTTATGAAAAGGTGAAAGGTTCAGCTAATGAATTATATGAATCATGGGTAGAGAAGTGTAAAGAAAACGTTGAAAATGGTTCTATGAAGGAATTCAAGAAGAACGTTTATCAGATTGTAAAGGAATTTGATGAATTACCACTTCTAGATATTAAGAAACCTAGAGTAGGTCTTGTAGGAGAAATCCTTGTAAAATTCCACCCTACTGCCAATAATGAGATTGTAAAGATTATTGAAGAAGAAGGCGCAGAAGCAGTTATGCCAGATTTAATTGACTTCTTCCAGTATTGTTTCTACAATACTCAATATGAACATGAACATTATGATGCAAGCTGGAAATCAGCTAAGTTATGTAATGTAGCAATTAAACTCGTAGACTTCTTAAGAAAAGATATGATTAAGGCATTAGAAGCATCAAATCGTTTTGATGCACCACATCCTATTGATCAAATTGCGAAGAAAGCAAGTGAAGTTGTTTCTATTGGTAACCAGACAGGTGAAGGATGGTTCTTAACAGGTGAAATGATTGAACTCATTGATGAAGGTGCACCAAATATCGTATGTATGCAGCCATTTGCCTGCTTACCTAACCATGTAACAGGTAAGGGTGTCATTAAGGCATTAAGAAGAAAATATCCACAATCTAACATTGTTGCGATTGATTACGATCCAGGGGCTAGTGAAACTAACCAGCTTAACCGTATTAAATTAATGTTATCAACAGCATTTAAGAACATGGAATCATCTAAATAGTGGAGGAAGATATGGAAGATGGACATTCCACCCCGCCCTCGCGAGGTAGGGCTATTCTAGGCTTTATAAGATCAAAACTGAATTATAATAAGATTTCTGTATTAAAGAAATTAGCCTGTAAGAATAACCCTGTAATATATAGACGTGTATTACAAGAATTAGGCGACTACAAGTATAAAAAAAAGCCTGTGAAGGGTATAACCCTTTCACAGGCTGATTATGATACATGCTGCCTTATACTCACTGTAATGGTTGAGAAAGATTTCGATTATTATTATGATCAGGGAGATGTCAAGCGTACAATAGAACGTATGATTGACTTGCTGAGTTAGGAGACTATTGTGAGAAAGATTAAAGAAGTTGTTGTAGTAGAAGGTAAAACAGATACAGCAACACTTAAACAGTTATTTGATGTAGATACAATTGAAACATCTGGGTCAGGAATCAACGAAGATATTCTATCTCTCATTAAGACTGCTGCTTCAACACGTGGTGTCATTGTCTTAACAGATCCTGATTATCCTGGTACACAGATTAGAAATAAAGTCATTCAGGCTGTTCCTAATGCGAAGCATGCCTTTGTCGCTAAAAAAGATGCCAAGGGTGTGAAGAAGCTTGGTATTGCGGAAGCAAGACATGATGCAATTATTGAAGCATTAGAGAATGCAGTCACATTTAGTGATGCTAAAGAATCTATTTCATGGGATGAATTTATTGATCTAGATGTATTAGGAAATAAGAAGAGAAGACTACAGGTCTATGATGCCTTTCATTTAGGTTATGGTAATGCGAAAGCATTATTTAAGAGATTGAATATGATGGGTATTACAAAAGAAGAAGTACTTAAAGCATTAAAGAGTCAGTAGACATTATTATCTGCTGACTCTTTTTTATGTATATTCAATTTCTTCACTACCTACAATATTATGTTTTAAGTTAGTTTTGCCATTTATTGGAAATACATTATTATTCATCTATTTCTTTAAAGATGAAATTAAAAACCTATTATTTTAATAATATATGCTTTTCATCCAGTGCTTCTTTAATACGTTCTAATGTTTCTTCATCAGGTGCTGTAATTGTATGCAAGTGAACACCATCTGTTAATAGAGAAAGAGGTGTGACATCATGATCCTTTACTGCAGACATGAACTTAGATACATCATAACGTGAATATATATGAAGATTTCCTTTGATTTCTCCATAAAGAGGATGTTCTACTATCACATCTTCAACCTTACCACCTAAATCTACAATAGTATTTAATTCTTCTTCTAATTGATCATTATTATGCTTTACTGCAATTGTATAATGATTACTTCTATTTGTATCTAATATATATCCTCTAGGCGTAGCAGTAATATCTTCTCCCGATGCTCTTAGTAATGCTACATCTCCTACAATAATCTGTCTAGAAACACCTAATTCTTTCGCAATTTTACTTGCTGAAACAGGTTTATCACTACTACTTATTATTTCTATTATTTTTGTTTTTCTATCCATATACATCACCTTTTTGACCATTATAAAAGAATTTTTCAGGGAACTCAATGGTCTTTTCTTTACATATCCTATATAATAAATGATATGGAAAATATCGCAAAAAAATCAAATACAGAATTTATATTAAATACATTTAACTTAAAGCCTTCTAAGAAATATGGACAGAACTTCTTAGTAGATCCAGGTATTATTCAAAGTATCGCAGATCATGCTTCGCTGGATAAGGAGACAGCAGTTATTGAAATAGGACCTGGTATAGGCGCTCTTACAGAACAGCTCTCTAATAAAGCTGGTAAAGTATTATGCTTTGAAATAGATGAACGTTTAAAAGAAGTATTATCATTCTCTTTAGAAGGACATGATAATGTAGAAATCATCTTCCAGGACTTTATGAAAGCTGATTTAGAAGAAGCATGTAAGAAGTTAAAGGACTATAAGGATATCTGTGTTGTCACAAATCTTCCCTATTACATTACATCTAAAATCATCACAAAGATTGTATCTTCTTCTACACCTATTAATCGTTTAGTCGCTATGGTACAAAAGGAAGTTGCACTAAAGCTCTGTTCTGAAGAAAAGAGTCCTTTAAAGATGATGATTGATTATGTAGGAGATGTTCAATATGAATTGAATGTGCCTAGACATGTATTCATGCCAGCACCTCATGTAGATAGTGCTGTTATTTCTATTCATAAAGAACGTGTTATATCACAGGAATTGATTGATCTGATTGAAGCAAGTTATACTGCAAAAAGAAAAACACTCTATAATAACTTAAAACCTTTATATCATGATCAGACAAAAGAATTATTAGAATCATGTGGTATTCCTGCCAATAAACGTGCTGAGGAATTAAACATTGATGACTATATAAGAATACTAGAAAGGAGTCATACACTATGAAGATTCGTGCTTATGCGAAAATAAACCTTGCATTAGATGTAGTAAGTGAAAGAGAAGATGGATATCATGAATTAAATATGATTATGGCCCCTATTGGTCTTCATGACTTAATTCTTATTGATCCTATTGAAAAAGGTATAGAAATTACTACAAACACATACCGTGTACCTACTGATGAACGTAACATTATGTATAAGGTGGCTGATGCATTAATCAAGAAGTTTGATATCCAAAGTGGTGTAAGAATCCACTGTTATAAGCATATTCCTTCTCAAGCTGGAATGGGTGGAGGAAGTGCCGATGGTGCAGCTATCTTCCGTGCAATGAACAGCTTATTTCATTTACGTATGTCTTATCAGGATATGTGTGAAATGGGTAAGGAGGTTGGTGCAGATATTCCATTTTGTGTATGGAATCGTATTGCAGTTGTAGGTGGTATTGGTGAAAATCTACATTTTATTGATCGTTCACGTTTTAATTGTCATTTATTGATTGTAAAACCTAAGAAGGGTGTTTCTACAAAGAAATGTTTTGATGATTTAGATATCGAAACAGCTGTTCATCCAGATATTGATTTAATGAAGCGTGCAATTGAAAAGAATGATTATCAGGGTGTTGTAGATTGTTTAGGTAATACTTTAGAAGCTCCTTCTATTAAGATGGTACAGGATATTCAGTCTATTAAGGATGATATGATGAACTTTGGTTTTGATGGTGCTCTTATGTCAGGTAGTGGTTCATCTGTTTTTGGTATGACTCAAGATCCTGAATTAATTGATAAAGTGCTTCCATATTTTAAAAAGAAATATAGTTTTGCAGTAAAAACACAGATTTACTATACAGAGAAAAGGAAAAAGGGATAACTTACGCCTTTTCTCTTTTATTTTGAATTGAATTTTGCTAGAATGTAGGGGAAAAAAAGGAGATATGTCGATGAAAGTTTATGCAGTTGTCTTAGCTGCGGGTAAAGGTACTCGTATGAAGTCAGACGCACCTAAGGTTGTTCATGAAGTTTTATATAAACCAATGATCAATCATGTGGTGGATGAATTAAAGAAGTTAGATATCGCAGAAACAGTCGTTGTTGTTGGACATGGGGCTGACCAGGTCAGGGCTTTGTTAGATAACGACGTCACTACTGTCTTACAGGAAGAGCAGAAAGGCTCTGGACATGCTGTCATGATGGCAGAAAGTGTTCTAGGGGATAAAGAAGGTATGACTCTTGTATTAAATGGAGATGCACCTTTAATTACTGCGGAAACATTACAGGGACTTATTGATTATCATATGAATGGTAAGAATAGTGGTACTGTAATGACTTGTGATTGTGACTTGTCACTTCCATTTGGTCGTATTATTAAGGAAGATGGACAGGTAACTGGAATTGTAGAATTCAAAGATTTACAGGAATCTCAGATGGATATCACTGAGATGAATGTAGGTGAATATTGTTTTGATAACAAATCAATGTTTGAAGCTTTAAAGAAAGTAACAAACAACAATGCTCAGGGTGAGTATTATATTACAGATTTAATTGGAATCATGAATGAAGAAGGCAAGAAGGTTGATGGCTATAAGATTCAGGATTTCAGTGAAGTAGGTGGCATTAATGACCGTGTTCAGCTTGCTGAAGCAACTAAGTTACTTCAGAAGAGAGTAAATAAGAACTGGTTATTAAATGGCGTAACTATTGTAGATACTGATAACACATATATTGGTACTGATGTTGTGATTGGTAAAGATACAATCATTGAACCAGGTTGTATTATTAAGGGTCATACTACTATAGGAGCACATTGTCATATTGGTCCTTATTGTGAATTTACAGATGTAGATATTAAGGATAATGTGGAAATCAAGTTCTCAGTATTAAGCGATTCTGTTGTAGAAAGCGGTACTGATATTGGTCCTTATGCAAGACTAAGAATTAATTGTCATATTAGAGAGAATGTACACATTGGTAACTTTGTGGAAATGAAGAAAGCTGATTTTGGTAAGGGAAGCAAGTCTGCTCATCTTACTTATATCGGTGATGCTAAAGTAGGCGATGGCGTTAATATTGGTTGTGGTACTATCACAAGCAATTATGACGGTAAGAATAAGTCAATGACTGTTATTGGAAACAATGCATTTATTGGATGTAATTCAAATTTAGTTGCACCAGTGACTGTTGGTGAAGGCGCATTTGTTGCAGCTGGATCTACTGTAACAGAAACTGTAGAAGATGGTGCAATGTCTATCGCACGTGCTAGACAGGTGAACAAACCTGGCTATGCAAAGGTTTTAGAAGAAAAACGTATGAAGATTTATAACGAAAGAAACAAGAAATAAAAAAAGGGGACACATATGAAAAACAAAATTACAGTATTTTCTTTATCTTCAAGCAAGAAATTAGCTCAGGATATCGCAAGCATTTTAGGTACTAAGGTTGGAGACTGCAAAGTTCATCACTTCGCAGATGGTGAAATCTTATGTGAAATCGGTGAATCTGTTCGTGGTAAGGACGTATTCATTGTTCAGTCTACTTCTAATCCAGTAACTGAAAACTTAATGGAAATCTTAGTATTAACTGATGCTTTAAAACGTGCTTCTGCTCGTGAAATTACTGCAGTTATTCCATATTTCGGATATGCTAGACAGGATCGTAAAGCTAAACCTAGACAGCCAATTACTTCTAAGTTAGTTGCAGATTTATTAACTACTGCTGGTGTTAACCGTGTTGTAACTGTTGACTTACATGCAGCTCAGATCCAGGGATTCTTTGATATTCCAGTTGATGAAATGCAGGCTTTACCACTATTAATCAAATACTTCCGTAAAAAGAAGGTTCAGGATTTATGTGTTGTATCTCCTGACCACGGAGGAGCTACTAGAGCTCGTAAGATGTCTGAAGCATTTGACTGCCCTATCGCTATCATCGATAAGAGAAGACCTAAACCAAACGTTGCTGAAGTTATGGGTATCATCGGTAATGTTGAAGGTAAGAACTGTATCTTAATTGATGATATGATCGATACAGCTGGTACTATTACAGCTGGTGTTGATATGTTAAAACAGAAAGGTGCTAAGGATGTATATATTGCATGTACTCATGGTGTACTTTCTGGACCTGCTGTTGAAAGATTATCTACTTGTGCTGCAAAAGAAGTTGTTATTACTAACACTATCGAAATTCCACAAGAAAAGAAATTTGATAAACTTGTTTCTGTATCTGTTGCAGGATTACTTGCACATACAATTGAAAACATCGAAAACGATTTACCAGTTAGTGACGTATTCACTCAGTATGATTGTTAATGTAGAGGACTCATCACGAGTCCTTTTTTAGACCAAATATAAGATTGCATATATGAAGCGGAATTAGTAAACTATGCTAGTTTCGATATGTAACGAATTGACTATGAAGTGGTTAAGTGTTAAACTTCATTTGTAGTCGAAGATTAAAATGCATCAAACGAAAAGGTAAGGATTCACCAATCCTTACCTTTTCTAATTTTTAGAGTGGGTTAACACTAGGCTAGTTATCGTTTAAAGAATTCGTCTAACCATTTGCAAATATAATATGTAAGAACACCTGCCATGACGGTTATGATAAACTCAAAAAAATGTATCACCCCCCCTTTCAAGGAGGACGATATCAAACTAGATCTGAAACAAGTAGTGAATTGGAAAAAGTGCATTAAAAACATAGTACGTAAAAATATCCTCTTGGTTATTACACCTAGAGGATATTTTTATTTCTAATTAAGTGCTTTTTTATTAATGTCCTTAACATGGGGTCCACTTATACTCTTTTTTCTTAATATTCTATAGAGGATGATTGAAAGAATAGGAATCATTAAATATATACCAATAAAGATAGCCATATGAGAGAGTATAATCCAGGCTTTTGTCTCCATATATAAGCATATTGATGTGACAACAGTGCTATAGTGTAGTACAGATATTGCGATTACTTCTATAACTATGAGAAGGTAGAAAAGTTTTGGCATTTTAGCTTTAACTAATAAGAATGTAAGTAACAGTGATACAACTAATAATGGTAGAACTTTGAGCAATAAAGCGCTATAAAAAGCCAGTAAGAAATGCATCATTTTATTCACCTCGATTCTATTAAAACTTTTTCCTATTATGTTACATCTTTAATGCTAGGTTATCCAATCTCTTCTACTACTTAAATAATATATTATTATTATTAAATAGTCTATATTTTGTGCTTAAGAGACATATTTTCCTGTATAAAAGACATACGCTCTTTACAACGCATAGAAAAGTCTATTAAATCTTCACTTTTTCTAGAAAGCGTATACATAATTATTCATAACATGATAAAATATATTAAGTAATAGGTATGAATTATCTATGTTTCCGAAGATGAGGTGAATAAATGTGATAGAAGTAATAGAAAAAATTGGAAATATTGAAAATTTATCATTAAAAAACGATGAGATGGAAGTTGTTGTCTCAACATTTGGCTGTACTATTATTAAGATGATTGTTGAAGATAAGAATGGAGTAAAAGGTGATGTTGTATTAGGTTATGATGACTTTAATCAATATCAGACTCTAGATGCTTATCTAGGTGCATTAGTAGGTAGAGTTGCGAATAGAATAGGAAAAGGAACATTTGAATTAAATGGTGAAACATATCATTTACCTATTAATAATGGTCCTAATAGTTTACATGGTGGTATTAAAGGATTTAGTTATCAGATCTTTGATTATGAAATCTTAGATGACTATACTATTAAGTTTACTTATCATGCAAAGGATGGAGAAGAAGGTTATCCAGGTAATATGGATTTTAGTGCTACTTATCATTTAGAGGGTACTACATTAACTATTTCTTATCATGCTACGAGTGATAAGGACACTTTAATTAATATTACTAACCATTCATATTTCAACTTATCAGGACATAAACATAATATCTATAATCACACTTTAAAGATTGATGCTGATTATTATGAACATGTAGATGCAGATGGTCTTGCTACAGGTGAAAAGGAAGCTGTAGAAGGTACTCCATTTGACTTTAGAATACCTGCAAAGATTGGTGAACGTGTAGAAGTAGATCATCCACAATTAAAACTTGGTAATGGTTTTGACCATCATTTCTTCTTTACTACAGATAAGAACCAGGTTGTATTAGAAGATGAAGAAAGTGGTAGAAGATTAACAGTATCTACTACTTTACCAGGAGCACAGATCTATACCGCAAACTATCTAGATGGACGTATTGGTAAGAATGGTGAACCTTATAATGCGAGAGATGCAGTATGTATTGAAACGCAGAACTTACCAGACGCTATTCATATTGAAAAGAATCCAAGCACTATTTTAAGAAAGGGAGAAACATTTGATGCGCAGACATCTTATTGTTTAGAGGTAATTAAATAATGAAACTTGCAACACAGATTATTGAAGATATTAAAAATGGTCAGGCAGATGCTTTATTAACTGATATTTATGTAGATGAGTCTTTATTAGATACTCAGAAAGAAAGATATATTGCAGCTATTGAAAAGTTTATTTCACTTTATGGTGATAAGGAAGTAGAAGTATTCTCAGCACCAGGTAGAAGTGAAGTATCTGGTAACCATACAGACCACCAGCATGGTGAAGTATTAGCTGCTGCAATTAACTTAGATATTATTGCGATTACAGCACCTAGAGATGGTGAAATTAAGGTATTATCTGATGATTATGACTTAAAGGCTGTAGCTTTAGATGACTTAGAAAAGAAAGCTGAAGAAGAAGGTACTTCAGAAGGATTAATTAGAGGTACTCTTGCACGCTTTAAGGAATTAGGTCTTCATATTGGTGGTTTTGAAGCTTATATGACAAGTGAAGTATTACAGGGTTCTGGTCTTTCTTCATCAGCAGCATTTGAAGTCATGATTGGTACTGTATTATCAGGTTTATATAATGATATGACAGTAAGTCCAGTATTGATTGCACAGATTGGTCAGTATACAGAAAACGTATATTTTGGTAAACCATGTGGATTAATGGACCAGTGTGCAAGTTCAGTAGGTGCTCTTATTCATATTGACTTTAAAGACAATGATCATCCTGTTGTAGAAAAAGTAGATGTTGATTTCTCTTCATTCCATCATAGTTTATGTATTGTAGATGTTCATGCATCTCATGCAGACTTAACTGATGATTATGCAGCCATTCCTACAGAAATGAAGGAAGTAGCACACTTCTTTGTAAAAGAATTCTTAAGAGAAGTATCAGAAGAAGAATTTAAAGCACATATTCCTGAATTACGTGAAAAGATGAGTGACCGCTGTGTCATCCGAGCATTACACTTCTTTAAGGAAGATGCAAGAGTAGAAAAAGCAGTATCAGCCTTAAAGAACAATGACTTTGATACATTCAAGTCAGTCATCAAATCATCAGGAGACAGCTCTTATAAATACCTACAGAATATCTATTCTAACCATGATGAAACAAATCAGGCTGTTTCTATTGCCTTAGGCTTATCTGAAGATATCCTAGGTGATAAAGGCGTATGTAGAGTACATGGTGGTGGATTTGCAGGTACGATCCAGGCCTTTGTAGAAGATGATTATGTAGAAACATATAAGACTGAAATTGAAAAGTATTTTGGTGAAGGTTCTTGTCATATTCTTAAAGTAAGAAAGTATGGCGGTAAGAAAGTAGAATTATAAGCATTAGAAAACCTCTTTGATATGAGAATCAAAGAGGTTTTCTTTACTATAGAATTGATTTTCTCCATTTGATATTCTGCTTATCAAAAAACGCATGTAATCTCTCAATGTCTTCATTACTGGCATTTTTCTTTTCAAAATAGATTTTAAAGCCTGCATTACTTGTGAAAAATACGACATCATTTGTTTCGTTAATTTTCTTTAAATCTTTGTATTTTATAGGAGCTTTATTCGTTGATGAGTCTACCTTCGAGTAAAGTTCATCTTCTTCAAAGACTAAATCAAAATAAATTACATCTTTGTTGAATCGTTCTATTTGCTGTTTCATTAATTGTTTTAATAAAGCTCTTGATACAGCAAGATTAAATATAACTGCGAATAGTAAAATAGCGCTAATTATTATGCAAAAAGAAAAATCTCTCATAAATAGGCTTTTCAATAAAAATATCGAACCAAAACAGAATGCAGCTAGAAATAAGATTTTAGATTTAGTAGGAAAGAATAGAATGATTATTTTTTTGAAAGTTGGATAATCCATTTTATTATTTTTGACGGTTAATGTTTCCATTGTTTGATACCTCGCTATTCATAATATATTAATTTTAACATGGATAAGTAACAATTGCACCAAGTATATCTGATATATATTACAAATTATGATTTCTTAAGAGAAGTATCAGAAGAAGAATTTAAAGCACATATTCCTGAATTACGTGAAAAGATGAGTGACCGCTGTGTCATCCGAGCATTACACTTCTTTAAGGAAGATGCAAGAGTAGAAAAAGCAGTATCAGCCTTAAAGAACAATGACTTTGATACATTCAAGTCAGTCATCAAATCATCAGGAGACAGCTCTTATAAATACCTACAGAATATCTATTCTAACCATGATGAAACAAATCAGGCTGTTTCTATTGCCTTAGGCTTATCTGAAGATATCCTAGGTGATAAAGGCGTATGTAGAGTACATGGTGGTGGATTTGCAGGTACGATCCAGGCCTTTGTAGAAGATGATTATGTAGAAACATATAAGACTGAAATTGAAAAGTATTTTGGTGAAGGTTCTTGTCATATTCTTAAAGTAAGAAAGTATGGCGGTAAGAAAGTAGAATTATAAGCATTAGAAAACCTCTTTGATATGAGAATCAAAGAGGTTTTCTTTACTATAGAATTGATTTTCTCCATTTGATATTCTGCTTATCAAAAAACGCATGTAATCTCTCAATGTCTTCATTACTGGCATTTTTCTTTTCAAAATAGATTTTAAAGCCTGCATTACTTGTAAATAATACAACATCTTTAGTTTCTATTATGTTTTTTATATTCGTATATTTTATGGACGCTCTATTTTCTACTGAGTCTACCACTGTAGTTAGTTTATCTTCATAAAAGACCAAGTCATAGATATATTCATCTGTCTGGAGTGACTTATTACGATTTTTTATGATTATTTTTGATAGCATTCTTGGTTGAGAACATATAAGTATTAAATTAATAACACTTATTACACTGTAAATAACATGTCTTGCAGATAGATTCATAAACAAAGTAATCCATGAAAGACAGAATGCAACTATTAGGAATAATGTATAGAATGTAGGAAAGAAGTGAAAGATGACTTTTTTGAGAGTTGGATAATCTAATTTATTATTTTTGACAGTTAATATTTCCATTTTCGATACCTCGCTATTTATAATATATTAAATTTTAACATGGATAAGTAATAATTGCACCAAATAGCGATGATATATATTACTAATTATGATCAATATAAAGTAATTCAAATCAAAGGTGATAGAGTAGTAATTGGGGTAAACGGTAAAGTAACAGGAGCAATTTCATTAGATAGCTTATATTAATGAAATGCGAAAGGCACAATGGTGCTTCTGAATGAATGTATGATAAAAATGTAGAAAGAATACCGGTATGAATTCTACGTAAAGTAGTTAACAAAATAGGAGGATAGTAATAATGGCAGATGAAAATGTTAGAAAGGCACAGAAATATTTAAACAGCATGTATGGTCATCGTTCTGAATGGGTAAAGCTGGATGAGGACGGTATGACTGGTACAGGTACATGCAAGGGGATTATCAGAGCCTTTCAGATTGAAAATGGAATCTCTCCAGTAACAGGAACAGTAGGAAATATCACTTTAAATAAAATGAGATCTTTAAGTGATATTTCAAAAATGAATGCTAATGATCCAGGAAATCCAAATGTATGCATTCTGCAGTGCGCATTGTTTGTAAAGGGCTATAATGCTGGAGGAATTACAGGAGTTTATTATACGACTGGAGTGAATGCTGTAAAGCAGTACCAGAGTGATGCAGGACTTCCAGTAACAGGCATCATTGACTGGAAAGTTTGGATGGGACTAGTATCAATCAACTGGTTTAAAAAGACAAATGATGGAGACAAGATGATTGTAAAAATTCAGCAACAGTTGAATGCAGACTGGTCTGATATCATTGGTGTGGGTCCATGTGATGGTATTGTCTCAAGATTTACTTCTTATGCATTAATTGCTGCACTACAGGCTGCTGAAGGTATTTATACAAGCTTTATTGGCAGTATTGACAAAAGAAATTTTGGTGATCAGACAGTGGCAAAATTTCCTGGTGTATTAAAACAGGGAAAGAATGGAAGTTATGTAAAGTATAATAAGCTTGTTCAATACGGCTTGTACTTGAATGGATATGATGCTGGAAGATTTGATGGTAACTTTGACAGTAGCACTAAGTCCAAGGTTGAAGCATTCCAGGAGTTCTATGCATTAACTGGAATTGGACTAGTGACATCTGGAGAAGTAAACTGTGCAACAATGAAATCACTTTTAACAAGTAAAGGTGATACAGGAAGAAAAGCAAAGGCATGTGACTGCTCAACAGTATTAAATAAGCAGCAGGCACTAGATATTAAGAATGCGGGATATCAGGTGGTAGGTAGATATCTGACAGGAACAGCAAATAGAAAGAGAAAGTTCATCACATTTGAAGAAATCAAAAACATTGAAAGTGCTGGATTAAGAGTATTCCCTATCTATCAGGATGGAGGATATAAAGTACAGTATTTTCAGAATATGAAACAGGGCATTGAAGATGCACATACAGCAATTACAGCAGCTAAGAGAATCGGTGTTCCTAAAGGAACAACCATCTATTTTGCAGTAGACTTTGACTGCTATGATTATCAGATGAAATCATTTATTGTCCCATACTTCGAGAAACTGAATTATGTATTTAAGAGTGAAACAAATAATAAAAAGTATAAGGTAGGAATTTATGCACCAAGATATATCTGTTCTTATATCAGTGAAGAAGGCTTAGCGGAATATTCATTTGTAGCTGATATGTCAAGCGGATACAGTTGCAATTTAGGTTATCGTATTCCGAAGAACTGGGCATTTGATCAGTTCTTTGAATTTAATGAGAGAACAGGTGGGCAATTCCCTTCAAGTCCTTCATTTGATTTAGATAAGGTAGGCTATTCGGGTAGTGATAAGGGTATTACAACATTTGATAAAGTGGATTATATGTCACCGGATGAACTGGCAGAGAAAAACTCAGATCAGATGATAGAAGAACAAAAAGATCAATTCGTTTGTAATATTCTAGAAAAATTAGGATATTTAAATAAAGTTGTGAAGTCAAACATTGTATACGAGAAAGAGTCCACAGTTGCTGCAATTCCTACAGATGGATGTACAATTTTTGTATCTTATAAAAGTTCCCATACTTTTACACCTGATAATGAGCTTGGTAAAAAACCTATTTATATTGAAATGGATAATACAGGATTGTTAACTACAACATGCGATAATCAAATTAAGAATTTAACTGCTGGCTTGGAGATTCAGGAAAAAGACATCGTAAGAATACTAAATGGAACAGTAGATGGCCTAAGGGAAGTGGCAATCTCTATGAAGGCTGGGAAAATAGGTATGAAGATTGGAGTAAAAGATAATTTGCCTGTATATACAATTATCTTCACAACAAAAGATATTCTTCCTGATATAGATACAGTAGATTATGAAATGACAACTGAAATTAATTTTAAAATTATGCCTAGTATTTCAGATGGTGGGAAGCAGCCAAAATACGAAATCAATTGGGAAAGAGCATTAGAAGTAGATCCAGGTGAAACTGCTACTTTAATGTTATCATTAGCAAATGGAACTACTGTATGCTTGCTTGCTATAATTGCCTATTTGTTAAAAAGAAAAATTTTCGTTTCTGCAAGCAATTAATATTTCTGTATTAAAATATGATATGCTATAATGTAATACATATGAGGGGGGGAATAAGTATGGAGATTACAATAAAAAATAATAAGCTAAATTATGAGATATTAAAGAAGAATGGCCAATATTTTTTCCCATCGAGTTTTGTATTAATTTTTAAACTGGTTTCATTATATTATATTGTATTGATATTAATAAGCATTTTTAGGAATAGATTTAAGCTATGGACAATATTTATTGTACCGTTAGCAATTATCATTGTTAAAATACTGATCAATTATTTTGCTAGAAAATTAATAGATATTCACAAGGAATTATTTAATAAAGAAGAAACCTCTTTTAATTTAGTGTTTTTAGATAACGGCATAGATGTAGTAGAAGAAACACAACATTATTTAACGGAATATAAAAGCATAAAAGAAGTAATCGATTCAGGAACACTTATTGTGATTCAAGTTAAAGAAGATGCACCTATTTATTTTGAAAAGAAGAACGCTACAAAAGATCAATATGAGGAAATAAGGAATATCTTCGAAAAGAATAATATACTTTGTAATATGAAAGAAATCTAAATGATCAATCTATTTTTATTTGATAGTGAGTGACTGGAAGATAATAATACTTTTTCTTTTCACAAATAGAATAAGAGTACATGGGAAGCTACCAAAGAATATAATAAACTGGTAGCTTTTTTGTTGAACAAAGCAACAAGATTTAATTGATAGTATATAATTATTATTTATTATGTTAGAATATCTATAGTTGTAAACATTCTTGATTTATGAGGTGAGATAAAATGGAACTATTAACTATTAAAAATAACATAATAAATCATTCAAACTTAAAAAAAATCGCTAAGTTTATGAAAAATGTTGCTACTAGATCATTAAATTTAACTTAACGC
>OLSX01001205.1_pt1 | contig 24825 bp, 33 predicted proteins | sample 1673141 | NCBI WGS metagenome assembly OLSX01 (sample SAMEA3136759, study PRJEB25190) | human gut metagenome | biome: human gut; feature: human-associated habitat; material: faeces | place: Austria | collected 2013
TGACCGCGCCCGGATAGTCATCTGCCTCCCACCCGCTGTCAGAAAGCTGCCGCGCCTTCGTCCAGAAGGCAGCGCTTGCCATCCATTCAAGATCGAAATGCTCCCGCTCGCTAGGCATGATCCCGATATGTCCACGGGCGTCGCTCTCGATCACCATGAAAAGGTAACCATTTGTAAGCATGCCAGGCCTCAGGGTATCCTTCGCCAGCAGGAGCTCGGTCACTCTGGCTCCCTTGCGGAAATAGAGGATCATACTTTGGGCACCTCTTTTCTTTCTGACGGTAGTGAACCGCTGGGGCGCTTAAACCGCACGCCGGCTTCCTCGAATAAACACTGCCTCAGCTCTGCCGGTGTTACAAACCCTTTCTCTACCGTGTCGTAAAGTTCGAGGCACATCTCTGCAAACCGCTCTTCCCGTCCATCTTTCTTCCTAAGCTCGCCGAAGTGGTCGTGGATCACCATGACCGGGATTGCGATTAGTTCTTCAAATAGCCTTGACACCGCTTCATTTTTTGCATGTGCCGCTAATTTTTCTGCTTCCTGTTGGACTGCCTGCGCGCACAAGTCTTTTAGATACTCCGGCTTGACCGTGAGTGTAGCGTTTTTGTTTTTTTGACGCTCGATCTTCCTGCGCACTTGCCTGCTGAGCAAAGATCCGGTTGTGTCGATCATGTTTAACCCCTCCTTGTTAATAATATCCGTTTGCATTATTCATCGGGAAGACATGCACCTGCAGCCCCGCGGGACGGGTTGTGTCTGCATAAACTTTTTTGCACTGAGTCAGAACTACTTGCTTATCGTCTTCATAGGCGATGCCGTTCAGTCCGTCGAGTACGACTTTCAAGATGTTGTCGATGTCTGGCTTTCCCGGCGGAAGTTTCCCCGCCATCGCCTCTGCCTTCTTTGCCCGCGGCCATGACTTCGGGATCGGAAAGACTGCCTCGATCACGACCATCACAGCCCCATCAAAGCAGGGACCGTGCTGTGCTGCATAAGCCTCCGCGATCTGCCGTTCATACGACTTTGTTCTGCCCGGCGTGTAGACAGTCCCGCTTCGCGAAGAGAACCGCGGTCTCGCTTTGCCCTGCACCTTACCCGGCACGAAGAAATAGACCAAACTCATCGCTTCCTCCTGAGTAACCATTCGACGGTAAGAAGGATGGCAGCAGTTGCCACCAGCGAGCCCGTCAGCACCCCAACGAAGAACCACACCGTACTGTTCATGAGATCCTCTCCTTCCTCAGGCTTTTCGCCTCTCGCGCAGCCATAGCATCCACCTCTGTCTTTAAGGCCATCAGGTCGCGCATCACGCTCCGCTGGTCGTCCTGCAGGTCAGCGACGGCCAGCCAAAGATCCCCGATCTTCCCGAAAAGGAAAGCAATCGTCGCCAGCAGCCCCATCCCGACGATGCAGACGAAGAGCAGGACTTCCCACTCAGTCATGAGACCCCTCCATGTATCTATTCAGCACCTCTCTCATACGGATGACGTAGTGAGGGCGCCCGTACATATAGAACCAGTCATTCATCATCTTATACATCACTTCGAGCATCTGCCCCAATTCATTCTTTGAATAGCTGAACACTGTCAGCTTTACAGCTTTGATACGGTCTGTGTTGGACAGATCCGCGTAAAGATGCAAATTCCCATCTAAGTCCTTGTCGATATAGATTTCCTTTGGATTTGTGATAATAGCTCCGTCTTCTGCCTGAATAATAATCATGATTTCTCCACTGTATAACCGTGAAATTCTATCCAATACTGATTGATTTCTCGCATTTTCATCAAAGCCTCTGCCTCGCTCTTGCACGGGAAGTCTTTGTTTGTCCATTTATCGTCCTTCTCGATGTAGCGATGCATCTGCAGCAATACTTTCTTTTTCGGCGTCCGCCCTGTCCGGTCCGTATAGCTTCGGATCGTCAGCTCGATGCGGTCAGCGCCCTTCACCAGATGGCTTCGCATGACTTACCTCCTAAATCCAGTCAACTCTTTTTACGGTGAGTGAAGGGGTGGAAGGGGTGGGTGTGTATGTTAAGGAACACCCACCCTTACACCTCCATTCACCGCGTGAAATTAAATCCGCAAATTATATATATTTCCTATATAGAGTTTGCGGATTTATTGCGGTTTTAATTCCGCTCATCGAGCCGCCGGATACGTCCATTCCGACCGCGCGTTACTTCGTATACCTGTACAGGTGTATTTGCCTGTTTGAGATAATTGCGAATAGTTGATTCCGCTACTTGCATCTCATCCGCCAGATTGTTCTGATTCACCACATCCCCGTTCGCGAGATGATGCTCCAGCGTCCGGATGAATTCTTCATAGCGATCATTTTTGTTTTGCGTCTGCGTGATATTCCCCTTGACGCGGTTCCCTTCGATACTGCCCTCGGTACGCTTCGGATCGATATCAGGAGCGAGCGTGTGGAGCGGATACTGGAAGAGAATGGCTTTCGGCTTCGGCGTCTTGAATTCACGAAGGATGCAGGTGACACAGTAAGCGACGTCGCAGCCATACTGATCCTTTTCCTCCTCTTTCAGCTCGATCGCCGTCAGGTCGATGATGGCGTCTGCATCGCGGGAGAAGACGCCCGAACCGCTGCCGCGGTCGGTCGCTCGCTTGGCACCCTGCGCGCCCTTAGAGTGATGATGGCAGTAGATGACAGAGCATCCCAGCTCGCGGCAGATGTAGTCGAACTGATTGCCGAAGTACGCCATATCGCTGGCGGCATTTTCGTCACCCGTGATGACCTTGTAAATAGGGTCGACGATGATCGCTTCGAGATGCATGTCCTTACATCGCCGGACGATGATCTTTGCCAGTTTATCCATCGGGAGCGCCTTGCCCCTGAGATCCCACACGATGAGATTGCTGGAGCTTGGATGCATCGGCATGCCCTTTGCCCGGTAGATGTGCTCCAGTCGGTCGATGAAAGACTTCTCGTCGATTTCCAGATTGATATAGAGGACTTTTCCCTGCCGGCATCCCCATCCCAGAAACTCACCGCCGGACGCAATGGCAAGTGCCAGCTGCATCAGCCAGAAAGACTTGCCCGCCTTCGAAGGGCCGGTCAGAATAGCCTTGTGCCCCAGACGAAGAATGCCGTCGATCAAGACCGGATTCAGAGGCGGCGGGTCATCGATGACCGTATTGAGCGGCAGGAAAGGCGGCAGGTCATCCTGCTGCTCCTCCGTCCATGCGAGCCATGCCAGATAGTCCTTCTGCCCTTGATTGACGCCGATCAGGAACTGCTTCTTGCCGTTCCGCGTGACGCCCGGCATGCGGGACAGGCGGGAAGGGTTCTTGTTCTGCTCGTCGACCTTGAAGCCGTTTTTGTTGCAGATGTCATACATATGGGCGACGCGCTCATAGTATTCCTTCTGTGTCGCAGCATCGACATGGACGATGGCATGCACCGACTTCCCGCCGGAGTAGACGATGGCAGCGCATGGCAGCTGCATCTGGCGGATGAGTGCCAGCTGCTGGCCGAGAGGTAGCGTGTCCGACTCCACCAGCGCATAGCGATAATCAGTGACATTCGCATTCTTAGCCCCTTCTCCGTCCAGCGGATTGATACGGATCCATGCCCCTGCCGCCTCATTCTGCAGGCTGCCGATGGCACTGGATATCTGCTGCGAATGCTTCAGCGCCTCGACGATCTCTCCGCACGTTCGCTTACACTGGCCATTGTCGACAGGCTTCCATTTCCCGTCCTTAGCCAGGAAGGAATTCACTGCCAGCCCGACATACTCATCCGGCTTGAAGAGCGCCTGCAGATAGGAGATGAGGTCTTCTTTCGGTTTCCATTCCTCATCACTTGGCTCATGGAAATCTTCCGGCTCGACCGTCGATGGATCGATCAGGAAGTCCGCATCCGTGAAGGTGAACCCCGTCACGGTGCGAACCGGCCCTTCATGACATCCGGAAGGCTTCCACCCGCCTTCCTTCGCCCACTGGGTGATGACGGCACCGGTGACTGGCTGCTCGCGGTCTTCATGGAAAGACTGCCACTTCTTTGCACATTCCCCGTCGTGATATTTGCCGCCCTTTCTGCTCCACGCGTCCCAGACGCTCACGGGATAGCCCTCCTTCTGGAGAGCCATCCCGACTTGTACCCACTGCAGGTAGCTTGCGTCTGGATCAATGTAGTCAAGGAGCGGCACTAGATCGATTTTGCTCATAGCCGTTTACCGTTCAGGCTTGTAGTACTTCTTGATGATATTGCGCGTGGTCTGCTTGCCGTTCCACTCGGACGTTTCATTATCGACCTCGAAGTCCCCTTCCTGCCCTACGGCGGTCGTCCAGAGTGGGTCATCTGCGCCGCCGATGCCGTGCTCTTTGAGCGCATCACCAAGACCGATGGCATCGAAGAAGCAGGCAAATTTCCACTTCTGATTGCTCTTGTAGACTAAATAGTCTGTAAGGCGCGTCTTTGTTCCGTCTTCGTGATGGATGTCCATCAGGATGATCTTCATCAGCGTGTTGTCCTTCTTCGTGAAGCCGGTCTGGCAGTCATAGACCACGAAGTGGTAACGACCTTTCGGGATGGGATCGAAGAGACCTCCCTTATCCTTGAAATCATCGTCCGTAAAACTGGAAAATCCAGTAACCACCATTGCCTTTTCCTTCTCGGTATCCGGCGTAGCATTTCCAAACTGTTCAAAATTCGGCATAGTATGTTCCTCCTAGAATGTAAAATTCGTAACTTAATATGTGGAAATTGAGAAAAAATCTCTCAAAATCATGATTACAAACAGCAATCGTGGTTATAAGCTAAAACGGAATGCGGATGTTGTTCAGCACATAGTATTTGAATCCCGCCCACATACGGGGCTTGATGAGTGCTTCTACATAGTCCGCAGGGATCTTCGCCAGATTCTCGGCTTTCGCTGCGGGGGCGTTGGGGTCTGTTTCGCGGATCGCCTTCAGCAGTTCCCCCTCCGTGATCGGCGAAGGGTCTGCCTCCGATACACCGAGCGCCATCAGACGTGCGAGCTCGTCATACACATTCGTGGGCGGGTCTGGCTTCGCTTCTGCGGGCTCCGCGGCCGTTTTAGGGGTGATTCCCTTCTGCACCTTCTTCTTCGCCTGATACGCCTTTTCCATGGTGGTTTTCGGCGGCGTGATATGACGGGCGGGGATGATCGACTGGATTTCCTTGAAGTCAAAGTCCAGAATATCCGCAAGGCCGAAGCGGTTTTTGGCGTCCGCAAACGGCGTGTGCGTCGCACGCATTCTTCGCTGGCCGCCTGCCGCCTTGCCTTTGCCGTCTGCGCCCTGCCGGATGATGACTTTGTAGTCCGCGAAGAGCAAGAGATCCGCCCACTCTTTGAGCAGAGCTCCCAATGAATTGTTCTTGCTCCCGGGGAGCTTCATCTCCCAGTGGTCATAGCTCCCGGTATCATCCGGGCGGGTGACCGTCCGCTGCATCGCGTGTGCCAGGAATACGACATTGAAGCCCATATTCACCAGCACCTCCGCATTGACCAAGAGCTTCGAGAATTCTTCAGCGAGGATCACATAGCCCTTGCCATAGCCGAATTCTTCGATGCTCTTCTTGTTGCCGTTTGCCTTGCAGATGTAGGCGCTCGCCAGTTTTGCCGCCATATCCGCCGTGTCGATGACGATCGTCGAATAGGGAAGCGACGGGTCGCGCTGGATCTGGTCCAGCGTGCCCATGAGAGCGGGCCAGTCCTGGATAGAGTCGATGCGATCGACATCCATCCGGCGGCTGCCGCGGTCCAGGTCGAGGAAAAGTGGCGCGGGAAAATGACTGGCGAAAGTCGTCTTCCCGATGCCCTCCACGCCGTATACCACGACCTTGACGGCACTCTGCTGGATACCCTTGTTGATGGTAAGCATATATACCTCCTATGATGTATTTCTAAAAGTGAATCGCCGGATGGCTATCACTTAATAGACAGATTCTGTTTTTCTTCCAAAGAAGCGCCGGGGACGGCCTTCCCTGCTTTCAGAAGCTCTTTGATAGCCAGCTTGTCCGGCTTGGTCGTGATGACCTGCTTCATGAAGCGCATGGGGACCATATTCTCATCCGGGATGGATACCGTCACGGACTTTCGCCAGCGGATCTGGGCACTAGGCACATCCGCCTTCTTGCCCGCTTCCAGATGCATAGCCAGATAGGCTTTAAGGCTCTCCAGCTTCTTCTGCGCCGACACGGCTCTCGCCGTCAGCTTGTCTACTTCTTCTTTGTACTGCTCGATATCTGACTGGAGATTCTTGATATACCGGCAGATGTTATCCACCTTGGACCATTTCTCCATCTCGAGATCATCCAGTGCTTTTGCATCCAGTACTTCCCCGGTGCTGCCGTCTACAGCAGTGCCTTCCGGTGTGACGAAGATATTCGCCAGCCTTTCGTCAATTTCATATAACGTCGCCATTTCTCCTCCTATTTTTATGATATGAATCCAACACATTGATAAATTCCCAATAAACATCACTCGGCATTTTCGTGGGAGGCATCTGTGCCGGAAGGTCCAGCAGATCCTCCGCCACATCCACCAGCTCTGCGAGCGTATCCAGCTCTTCCTCTGAGCAGCCCTCAAGGAACGGCCAGTCCCTCTCACAAAGACCGATCATCAGGTCTCATTCGAAAGAAGACATCAGATCGATCGTCTGCTGCTTGTCCCCCATCTGCTGCTCGATGGTGCTAAACATCATCTGCAGATGCTTCGCCAGCGCGGCTGCGTCTCTCAGAGGGTGCCGCTTCAGCCTGTAGCAGATTTTTTCGTGGATCATGCGGCATCGCTCACAGCAGGTGCCCGGTCTCTTGCTATTGTGAAAGTTGTAGTAAGTCTTACCGCAGATCCGGCACTGATGCGGATACATCCGCTTCAGTTTCGTATTCAATCGGGTCACCTCCCAACCAGTCATCCCATGCGTCATCCGCGTGCTCCATCTCGTATTCTTCCCGTTCAAGGCGGCGGCGGGCGGCTTCTTCATCGAAGTACCCAATGCCAAGCACCATGTGATTTTCAAGCTCTGCCATGATTCCTCCATTTCTGCTATAATAGAGGCAGGAATGCCTTGAGACCTTCCTGCTTGAGCCTTGGTAGTGGTAGCTGCCAAGGCTCTTTTCCTTTCACTGCAGCACCGCCATCAGCAGTGTATACATCAATGCCCATGCCAGCATCAGTGCCAGACCGCAAACCTCTTCCCAGAATTTCCTGCGCACAGCGCTAGGATCGTATTTCTTCGTGGCTACCTGAGAGGCGAGAGCCGCGGTTCTCGCTTCTTCTTGCTCGCGTGCGTTTATCATTTGATGGACTACCTGAATTGCTTCAGCGCTACTCATATTTATTCGCCTCCCTAACTTCCGTGACCACTTGGGATGCTGCCATGTATCCGGCAGCTGCCCCCTCACGGAGCCGTGCCATCGTGTCTTTGCCGGCTAATCTAGCACTTTCCGCCAGATTCATATTGCGGGTTGTTTCATGGCGTAAGAAACGCGACATGGTTTCGATCAGTGCCTTTGCCTGCACCATCTGCATGGCGACGGCGAGGGCGTCAGCCTTCCCCGTCAGGTAGTCACCGACGGATTCATCTTTGCAGGCGACCAGCTCGACGCCTGCATCCGCGCGAAGCGCGCCCAATTGTGCGAGGATCACTTCTCTCATTGCTTTTTCTCTCATCGTTCCTCCTAGGCAGTCTCATTCTTTCCTGCCGCCTCTTTTTGCAGCCGTTTGAGCTGGCTGCGGAAATCAAATTCATTGCCGCGGTCGCCGCCTTTGATGACGCGGCAGGTACGCCGCTTTTCCTCGGTTATCTTCCTCTTATCCACTTTCGCCTCAGCCTTGAGGCGCGCCATTCCTCCTTTGAAATCAAAGGGGCGCGCCCCCAGCTGCTGCTCTTCCCATTTTTTCTTTGCGGCGGCCTGCGTAGCCTCCATTTCCGCCTTCATGGCGATCTTGAGGTCTTCAAGCTCAAACTTGAAGGCCTTCTTCCCGTTGTGGTAAAACGGGAAGGCTCCTTTCGAAATGAGCCGCCGGATCTCACTGTACTTATATCCGGTGAGCTTGGCGGCCTGTGAGATATTCACCCACATGTAGCTCCCTCCTTCTTACCTGAGCTCTGGGATCTGCCCTTCATCCGTCATGGTTCTTCCTCATTTCTAAAGACTAATCTTCGTTAGGGATCCGATGGCGATTCCCTCGACTTCATTTCCCCATACGTCCCATCTTGGATGCGGTTCTCGAGCAAAGAGCTCGCAGTAGGGTCCATAGGATACGCTCTCAATCATGCGGCGCATCTCCTCCGGCTTTCGACTGTGGATGGTGCGCGGGGCGGTGAATCCTGTGAGCCCCTGACAGCGCTTCCCATCTGCGCCGATTTTGTAGGACGGGTGCCCCTTGATCCCAAAGAGGCAGCTCTCGGTGATGCCCCGGAAATACTGCCCGAGACCTGCGCGGTCTTTCAGCCACGTGATCATAGTCACATAGCGGAAGCCCCATGCCTCCATGACCTTGAGACCATCGGGGAGGAAATTGTTCGTCACCCAGAGATACAGGTGGCAGTCATCCGCCGCAATGCTGGGGACGTCTAGCGCCATGATGTCTTTTGTACTCATGAGCGGGTAGTGGCGATCCGCTCCCCGCTTGATCTTACCGCCCCCCGTTCCATCCACGGGGGATCGGCGTAAATTGTGTGATACTTCATCCCTGCGCCTCCGTTGTCATGATTCCTCCTCCGCCCTCTTTTCGATTTCTTTCAGGACCCATGCGGCGCCCTCAGCAAGGCCTTTCATGAACCAAGTGTCTCTGGGATTACGGTACTTGTGGTCTTTTTCTTTAGCGTCGTCAACGTATTCATAGACACACGCCATGTCTTCTGCCCCAAAGAAGCCATGGTCCTCAATCGCGTGGCGAATGTGCCCTGCGACGCTGATGATCGCGGACTCCTGCCCGCTAATCTCCGTGGATTCTCCTACACCCGCCTCGACGAATCTCTTGTGAAGCTCGTCCAGTTTCGCACGCATGATGCGAAGTACCTGGTTTGGATCTTTCAAAATTTTCACGGTTGATCCTCCTATCCGTCTATTATATTAGACTTCTGAAACAAAGAAATTTAGTTTACTAAGTCATCAGCTTTGCACTCCAGGACCTCTGCCAACTTCATCAGCGTTGCTACAGTAATATTCACGGTCTTTCCTGTCTCTATATAATTAAGTGTTTGCCTAGAGATTCCAGCTTTTTTAGACAGTTCCTCTTGCGTCATTCCTTTTCGCATACGTAGCGCCTTTACTTTTTCGTTCATCACTCTATCGCCTCCTTTTCTGTTTTGCTGTGTCTATTATATTAGACAATCATCGATTTGTCAAATATATTTGACAAATTTTCCAAATTTTCTGTATAATGTATTTGACAAATCAAATAATTGGATAAGGAGTAATAACATGGAAAACGCAAAACTTGGAGAATGGATACACAATTACAGAACAGAAAACAAGTTATCTATGGCAGATTTTGCAAAGCAAAGCGGCGTTAGTAAGGCGTACATAGGTTTTTTGGAAAAAGGCACAGTGAACCCAACCGCTAAAATCCTTTCACGAATCGCTGCATCTTTGAGTATGACACTTCAAGATTTTCTGGAATTAGTTGACGGTAACGAGGTTATAACGATCTCGGCGCAAGTTCCCACTACTTCATATTTCTTTGTACCTGATTCTATCTCTTGTGGTGCATTAGAAAACATTGCCGGACGCGAAAACTTACCACAAGTTTCGATCCCTGATGCTTTTTTGGGGGAATATGCGCATGACAAAGATATTATATTCATGAAGGTCAATGGTGAATCTATGAACCGTATCATTGACAATCATTCAGTGATTGCCGTGAAAACGAACATAACCAAGGAACAACTTCAAAATGGTGATATCGTCATTGCATCCAACAATGGGTGCTATACCGTTAAGCGGTTTATTAACGATACCGCAGGAAAGCGAATTATCCTGCGCCCTGATTCTACGGATCCGGCATTTTCCGATATCATAGTCCCTTATGAACTGGCTAGCGATTTTCGCATTATTGGAAAGGTAGTTATTTATTCCGTTATGCTGTGACATCCCCCCGCATCATGGGGCTGGCGGTGGCCAAGTACTCGCGGATCAAACAGTAGCGCCGAGGGTTTTCTATTGACAGTTGTTACTTGTACTTATACAATGGAGAGGCAGGAGTGCTGGTATCTCTACGGGGACCAGTACGGCGCCTTCTCCATGTGGGAAGGCGTTTTTTGTTGGAGAAAATCATATGGACAATTTCATTATTTATAACACTGATGATGGACAGGCTAAGGTCAGCCTGCTTGCTAAGGATGGGAGTGTATGGTGTACCCAGGCGCAGATGGCTGAGTTGTTTAATGTTCAAAAAGCCGCTATTAGCAAACATCTAAAAAATCTTTTCGAAGATAGAGAACTCATTCAAAATTCAGTTGTTTCCATTTTGGAAACAACTGCGGCCGATGGAAAAAATTATAGGGTTGCTTTCTATAGCTTAGATGCAATCTTAGCCGTGGGCTTTCGTGTCCGCTCCCCTAGAGGCGCGCAATTCCGCCAGTGGGCAAACTCTGTACTAAAAGAATACCTGCAGAAAGGGTACATTCTGGATGTTGAACGGTTAAAGAATCCTGGTGGGCGCCCGGACTATTTCGATGAATTACTGGAAAAGATCCGCGACATTCGCGCCAGCGAAAAGCGTTTCTATCAGAAGCTCAGGGATCTTTTTGCCCTATCTTCCGATTATGACAAGACAGATCGGAGCGCTATTTCTTTTTTCTCTGAGGTGCAAAACAAGCTCATCTATGGTGTAACGGGTCGAACGGCTGCGGAGCTTATCCTAGACCGTGCCGATGCAGCGAAGCCTAACATGGCTCTGACTTCCTGGCAGGGCGGCATCGTCCGCCGGAAGGACATCTATACGGCTAAGAACTATCTGACTGCTGATGAGTTGGATAGTTTGAACCGCCTAGTCACTATCTTCTTGGAAAGTGCTGAATTCCGTGTAAAGCTTCGAAAGGATTTAACCCTTTCTTTCTGGCGTGAGGAGGCGGACCGTTTGCTTACCAGTTACGGCATTCCTGTCCTCGATTCTGCGGGGACGGTTTCCCATAAGCAAATGATGAACCATGTAGATGCTGTATATTCAGCTTTCGATGCAAGACGAAAAGCTTCCGATGCAGAGGCAGCCGATAGAGAGGACTTGGAGGAACTAGAGCAAGATGCTAAATGGCTAGCCGCTAGCAAAGTGTCCAATAAAAAATAACCGTTCTTTTTATACCTTTATTTCTCCAATAAAAATAAGCCTATCCCTGTGATAGGCTTATGGAATTCCCATTTTGCCGACGTCGGCAAAATAGAGAAAGTGTTTGCCAGAACTGCCAAAGTGATATACGATTTATTCATCAATATTGTTATCTATCCCTTGGCAGTAAGCCGCTCTAATTATCCTGAGTTGGCCGACACCAAGGGGTTTTTATTTGCATAAAAAGGTGATACTAATTGTGAATATTGCAAATTCTGATTTCATCTAATTTAGTTTCAAAATTGGCCGTTTTTGAAACTAAAGGCTCTCTGATTCATCGCTTAGTTTCAAATTTCCCACTTTTTGAAACTAAAGACATACCGACAAGGTGGGAGAAAGGAGCTTGCTATGCCGGGACGATATAAAGAAGGGACGGTTCACTGGGAAGAATCACGGCAGCGGTGGCGTGCCTTCGTCTCCGTGGATGGCCGCCGCTATTCGAAGCGGTTTCTTAGCCGCGATGAGGCACTGGCGTGGACGCAGAAGATGCGGCTCGCCGCGCATGATGGATCCTTCGTAGCGCCCTCCGCCATTTCGCTGGGCGAATGGCTCATCAAATGGCTGGGAACATACAAGAAGCCCACGGTAAAGCCTTTGACTTATGAGCGCTATCTATTCACCGCAAACAAAGCGCTGCCGCTCGCTGGGGTCTCTCTGCAGAAGCTGACGCCCACCATGCTTCAGGAGCTCTACAACGCCCTGACGCCCGACTGTGCCAAGAAGCTCCATGTGCTGCTCCATGGTGCCATTCAGAAGGCATGGGAGCTGGGGATGGTCAGAAAAAACGTGGTCACCTTCGTAAAGCCGCCCCGCGTCATCAGGCAGGAGAAAGGGATCTTCACCAGCGAGGAGCTAAAGAAGATGATGGAGTTGGCAGAGTCAGATCCGAAGCTAAAGCCCTATGCGCTCTTTCTGCTTGTGGCCATCAATACCGGCATGCGCCGCGGGGAGCTGCTCGGTCTTCGCTGGTGCGACGTCGACCTTGAAGAGCGCACTCTTTTCATCCGCCAGCAGGTACAGACGCTTTCAGGTGGTACGCTCATCATAGACACCCCGAAGACGGCCGCGGGCAAGAGAAAGATCTCTATCCCGACCAAGGTGTACCAGAAACTCAAAGAAGCGAAAGCAGCGCTCCCCACGATAGACAAAGAAGAGCACGATCTCGTATTTTTAAATCGCGCCGGGACGCCTATCCGTCCTGAAGCGATAGAAAAGATGTGGAAATACCTCATGTCCAAGTCCGGCCTGCCCTACAGGAATTTCCACTGCCTGCGGCATACTCACGCCACACTGCTGCTGGCGAACGGCATCCCCATTATTGAAGTCTCCCGCCGGCTGGGACATAGCAGCGTGACCCAGACGCTCGACATGTACGGCCATGCGATTCCCTGCTATGATAAAACCATTGCCGAGAAGATCGACGCCATTTATAATTAACCAAACGAAAAGAGCACCCGTTTCGGGGTGCTCTTTTAACATAAGTCATGCGGCTTCTTTTTCTAACATGGCCACTACATCACGGTTTTTCTTCATGATGTTGGAATCATTTTTCATTTCCCTGAGTGTCATCCACTTGTACTCTACACCATCAAGAACGAACTGTCTTTGTTTTAATGTTTCCGGCCAGCTTGTAATCTTTGCCATATAGAGATTGTGTTCGTATACCTTTCTTATACGATCACTTACGGAAAATTTTGTGTACACTTGAACATCTAGCCACTGAAGTTTCGTTTTAGCTGCCGGTACATGCAACGTTTCAGCAGTTCTCCTCGCAAGTACCTCGACTTCATTATTGTCTGGTGTCCTGAAGTTAAGAAGCAACCAGCACTCCCATCGCTCGTCCCAATAGACAAGGAACCTGTTTGAATACTCGCAGAAGGTATCTTTCACGGCGATAAGCGAGAACTTGTGCTTGATCTGATCCATTGATTTAATCTCCTTCCACAAAATTTCATGATTGTACGGTTTTATAAATGCCTTTTGTATATCTATTATACTCCAAATCGTAGCTAGTACCCCTAGTAAAATCATCCCTTGCTGGAATGGTATGTCGCCAGTCCACGCACTGATCAGAAATGCTAATGCGGTAAGTGTATTAAATGAGGCTTGCGTCTTGGAATGGCCTATTTCATTTCCTCTTGATACTAGATGGTTTCTCAGATCATGGTCTTGTACATACATATACCGTGCCTTCTTAAAATAAAACAGGGGACGACCTTATAAGAAGGTATTTCCCCTGTTCAAACTTGCTGAAAGTCCCAACGGGGACCAACTGCGCCCAAATTGTGCGCCCACTCAATGTGCGCCCAAATGCGCTATTTTATTTTATCCGATATGATCGGAGAAATTCTGGTGCGTCTAGAGGGATTCGAACTCTCGACACCTGGTTCCGGAGACCAGTGCTCTATCCACTGAGCTATAGACGCTTAACAAGCGTTATTATAGCATATGGAAAGAAAATAAGAAAGGGGAAAAGATGTCTCGCTTTTGCCCAACAGGAGGATACGAAGCAGATCCCGCTCTCCTCCAGTGCCGGATCCTTCAAAACTACTTTTCTACAAATACTCTCGGGATGCGCTTCAGGTCGCACATGATTTCATGCGGGATGGTCTCAGCCGTAGCAGACACTTCATCGACAGTGATTTCTTCCTCTCCCTGCTTACCCATGAGGACGACTTCATCGCCGGGACGGACTTCGTCATCGCAAGCGACCATGAACTGATCCATGCAGATGCGACCGACGATCGGGCAACGCTTGCCATTGATGAGGACGACGCCCTTATTGGAAAGGCTTCTGTGCCAGCCGTCCGCATAACCAATCGGGACAGTCGCAGTCTTCATATCCTCTTTGGCGACATAGGTACCGCCGTAGCCGATAGCTTCGCCCTTATGCAGGATCTGGACATGGGTGACATGGCTCACGACGCTCATCGCATACTTGAGGTCGAGCTTGTTCGTCATGACGTCCGATGGCTGCGACCCATAGATGATAATGCCCGGACGGGCAAGGTTATGCCAGCTTCTCGGGATATCAATGACACCGGCACTGTTAGCGGAGGAGATCACGAAGTTTTCATCGACCGGCATGTAGGAGATCGCTTCATCGAAGCGGTCAAGCTGCTTCAGTGCGGCATCCTTTTCTTTGTGGTCCGCTGTCGCCATATGGGTGAAGGTGCCATGTGCGTGGATGTGCGGATAGGATTCGAGCTTTTTGAGGAGCGCAGGTACATCCTCCGGATGAGTTCCGATGCGGTTCATGCCCGTATCGATCGGCAGCATGACTTCGATCGTTTTCTTCGAAACAGCCGCGATGGCTTCCAGGGCGTCAAGATCGACGGTATCATCGATCGGCATGATGAGGTCTTTATTCACACCGATAGGCATATCCTCCGGCAGCGGCAGTCCCAGTACATAGATCGGGCATGTGAATCCGGCGTCGCGCAGCTCCGCTCCTTCTTCCACACGAGCAACAGCAGCAGCGACGTATCCTTCCTCGAGGGCGATGCGCAGCGTTTCCTTCGCGCCATGTCCATAGGCATTTGCCTTCACGACAGCGAGCACATTCACTTCCTTCGGCAGATGCGCGCGGATGACCTTGAGATTGTGACGAAGCGCATTCAGATTGATTTCCATGTAAGAAACCGGCATTTGTATTCCTCCCATTCTTTTCTGCCGTCGGCAGAAATGAAAAGCACCGCGCCAAAAGCATCAGGCGATGCCTGATACTTTGAAGCCTCGGTGCTTCCTTTTATTTTTATGCATCTATCATACCGCGATTGGAAGGAAATGGCAATGGGACCCTTAAGAAAACAAGCCTCCCACAAGCGGGATCCATGCCCATGTCAGGAAGCCATAGAAAAGCAGCCCAGCCGCCAATCCCACGATAGCCCCATTGATACGAATACCTTCCAGCTCATGATGCACTTTCGACTCGATGAATTCATTCAGTTCCTCTTCCCGAAAACTTTCCAGGACTTCTATCATAGACCATGATAAGAAACCATGCTCATAGGTGATGATCTCTGCGATCAAATCTCTTCCGATAGTGTCCAGCTTCTGTCTAAATTCTGAGTCTTCTACAGAAGAAATACTTTGCGCTATAGCTGGTTTCAATTTTTCTGCCAAAGCTGGCACACCCCAATGGTGCTGAAAATCAGAAATCCCCTCGTCGATCCGTTTTTCCAAAGGGAAGGAAGCGAAGAGACCCCGCCCAAATTCCTGCAGCGCCTCCAACGTAGCCGGTTCTTGCAGGAAACGAGCGATCAGAAGATCCCACTGTGACAAAAGCTCCTGATGAAACGGATTGTCCTCCCTTTTCCATGCTTCCATTTCTTCGGCTAAAGCATCCAATGCCGCCTCAGCCAACTGGTCATAATCGATCGCGCCAAACCATTTCCCGAGCGTATAGCCGATAGATCCCAAGAAGCCTTTCTCTTCCCGGTCGCCTGCCTTTCTCAGCTGCTCTGCCAGTTTGTGTCGAAGGGATGGTTCCTCTATTTTCCGTTTTCCCTCCTCCAAAAGACGAAGAAGCCATTTTTCCCGATTCATCTCCTGCTGTAACCGCCCTTGCGCGAAAGAAATAAAAACAGGCAGCCATTTCTGCGATTCACTCCGTCCCCAAGTGGCTATGTCTTCTCTATGGCTAGACAGAAATTCCACTGCATAGGTGGCTCCCTTCGCTGCCAATGTTTGAGAAATAGTTTCTCTGTGACTGGTAAGCCATGGAAGACATAGATCCATCAAGGAAAGACGGGATATCTTTGCCAACAAATTCTTCGGGCTCAAAAGGCTCTGATTCATTTCTACCACTTTTTGAATAATCCGATCCCGGTTGGCTGGAACGAGCGGCTTGATAGGGAGAAAATGTTTCCGAAAGAGTGCCTCTACGGCAATGAAATCTGCTGCGCATCCGATACAGCAGGACTGAGCCATGAAATAAACCAGGTCTGTCTCATACGTGCCCTGCCAGGGACTTCCCTCTTTGAGCCAAAGAGAAAATAGCAGAAAAAGCAGTGAAAAGAAACAAATCCCATTGGCCGTTTTATATCGTTTCATTTCTACGCCTCCTTATATTACGGTTGATGATTGATGGTTGTCAGTATGCATAAAAATCCAAGAGTAAGATCTGACAACTATTGCATCAGTGTTTCCCATAGGAGTGATACAACAAAAAAGGCCGCTCCCAAGAAAGCTCCCCACAGAGAGCCATTGATACGAATGGCCGCCACATCTTCAGATACAGATTTTTCTGCCAAGGATGCCATAGTCCGGCCAGCATAACCAGCCAAAGCCTTCTCCACCACCGACGCCGCCATGCGATGCATCCATCCCACATGCGGCCGCACCAGACGTAAGAAGAAGGCATCGAAATCCCGCCGCTTCTCCTGAGCAGAAAGCTGTCCGTCTATCAAAGAAAGTAAAGCCTCTGCCAACCGATGCGCCAGTGGCTCTTTCTTTTCCTGCCACAAGGAAATGAACCAATTCCGCCCTTTACCAGACAATAAGCGACTAATCAACTTCTGCGCAGCACCATTGACCTGCCGCTTCCAAACCTCATTGGTCTCTAGCTGGACGATCATTGCATCATAGGCCTCTCCCATCTTTTGGCGAAGCTCACTTTCCGGATCCGTCAAAGCCTCTGACAAGGACAACATCTTTTCCTGCACCTTTTTTACCATCTCTGCATCCCGATCCTCTACCGCATCCCGGAAGAGGGAATGAAGCCAGCCCTTATCATTATATTTCCGCCAAGCCAAAAGATAGACTCGCTGGATTTCTTCCTGCGTCACCTCAGCCTGCAGAAAGCCCTTCACCTCGGCCGCCAAAGCCTCCGTCAAAAACTCCTTCTTCGGATAATCGCGGAATGCCGCCATCACCTTGGCCATATGCCCCGCCCAGTCTATATCTGCCGCTTTTTTCTCGATCGCCTCACTGGACATCGTCCATAACGATTCCGCAGGAAATACAGTCAGCACCATGTGAATCACATCCGCTGCCAGCTTCTCCGTCAGATCCCTATGGACTGTCAGCCAGTGAGCCACCACATCAGAAGGCACATGCTGGCGCAGGATCTCCGACAGCCGTCCCTTGGTCAGAAGCTCATTCACCACCATATCCTTCGCGATGGATACGATCATTTCCCGATTCTTCGCGATCAAATCCGTTCGCCAGGAAATGCCAAGGGGCCTGCGAAATAAAGAAGTCACGCCGAACCAATCGGCAAAACCTCCTACCGCCGCCGCAAAAGACATATGAAACACCCCTGCGAGCCACGGGCTCTCCCCCTGAAACGGAGCTACCCCTAAGGTAAGAACCACAGAGCTCGCCAGTATACCGTCAGCAAGCCATCGTTTTTTCAAAGAAATCACCACCTCCGATTAGATATTACCGGGGAAACGCAGAATAAATCGTAGAATCAGATTTCATCAGAGTTTCCCTAGTATGCAGTATACACCGATGCATATATTATTGTTCATTGTTTGCACCTAACAACCAATTACCACTTATCGATCCATTTTTCCAGTTCATCCAAGGAATCAATGATAGAATCACAAGCCTTTTCCGTGACCGTATAGGCTTTATCTATGGTATCCACCAGCGCATCTGCCGTTTCCGCCAATTTCATTTCGGCAGCTTCCTGCTCCTCCGGTAGGAATTCCTCTATTTTCTGATCCACCCAATTTCCCGCTTTCTCCAATAATTGATCCATCATCGATGGTGCTTCCTCTGCCTGTTTCTCTTCCACCATCTTAGCATAAAACTGCTCTGCCCACTGTTGTAATGCTTGACTCGCCATACCATTCGCATCATCCCTGTTTCCAAATGGAATCTCAGGAAGATTATTTTCATTGTCACTCATCTTATCTCCTCCTTAGGAAATACATTTTCAGCTGCCTGTATATCAGCTTTTCTTTCATTATAGTCAGGAGGATGGACAAAGAATGGATATGGGAAAAAATTCTTTGACAATTAGATAAATGCAACAAAAAATGTTGCTGAACATCTGATCTAAGCCACATGCCCAACAACATTTTATTACAATGTTCAGCAGCCGAAACTATCTACCCCTCTTCTGAAATTAAAGCCCCCATCAGTCACCTCTTTCATTATCCAAACGACGTTTACTTCATATCATAAGATAGATTATCATAGCTATCAGAAATACGTCTTAAAGCATCTGCCAAGGTAGTATAATTGTGCTGTAAATCCATCAATGCATCCATTTTCTCTGTTAGATTATCTTCATACCGCCCAATTTGCTCACGAATCACCTGATTTGTCCAAAGCATGAGATTTTCTTTTGCCATGGACGAAGCAATTTCCGCCGTATTTCGCACATCCCGTGACAGTACCACCCGGCATTCCGCATTGGCATCGATCCAGTCCGTCTTCTCCCGCCGGATGACCCACTGGTTCCTGTCATAAAACACATAGAAAGCCCCTTCCCTCTCGTCTGTCAGGAGCCACAGTGTCTCCAGCATGGTATCCGTCAAATCCTGCCCCTCATCCACCACCACATCTTCATAGAGCCACGAGGATTCGCCTTCGCCCTCTTCCGGAAACCATGTCTCAAAAGCCCTGACTTCCTCTGCATCCATTTCGCCGCATTTTCCCATCAGTTCTTCCGCCAGGGAACGCACATTGTGAAAGGAAACAGTGGAGCTCTGATTTTCCCTCCATATATGGTCAAGAAGAAATTCATTATAGCAGAGATAGAGCACCTTCCGTCCCTCCTCTGCCAGACGCCGTGCCTTTTCCACAGCTAGCACCGTTTTGCCTGTACCTGCCGGACCGTGAATGGCGCAGGTCCGCTGATCCTCAAGGAAATCCAACACTGCCCCCTGCTGCCGGGTGAGACGGACGATGGTGGGCTGAGCAGCGAGATTGGTGAATGAAATCGTGCGGGTGAAACGGAACTCCGGCATGAGAAGACGAATCATCTCCTGGAACTCACTTCTGGAAAGCTCCGGTGCCCGTACATAGTGAAGATTCCGCCGCCAGTAATCATAGACCCGCTCCAGCGCCGCCTCCGGATCTTCCAGAGAGCCCTCGTCCAGGATAATATCCGGCACCGCCATCGACGTAAACCACGCAGCCCGGCCCATGAGAGGCATGGTGGGAATCCCTTTTCGCCGTAAAAAAATCCGAAATCCTATGCTCCGATTTCGCCGCCTGTCCCAGAGGATCTATGACCTTCTCCTCACCGGTATGCCGGTTCGTCTGGATCCAGTTTCCTCCGCGGTACCCGATATCCCCGGCCTTCACCTCAATGGACAAAACGCCCTTCGACGGATGGAACACCACGAAATCCGCCTCCCCTCACTCCGCCGCTGGGTAATGGTTCCCAGCCAGCGGAAGGAGTAGCAGCCCATATAATCATTTGACAGCCGGTGAAGCGCTTCGTATACCAGCTTCTCCCCCTCGCTGCCATGAAAATCCGTCACACGGGATGGATAAAAAATTGCCATAACATATTCCTTTTTGGTGGAAACGCCGGTTTATTCAATTCAGTGATGCCGAATTATAACAGAGCTATAAACTGATACAACCGATTAGACACCTTTTATATACGTGAAAGTGAACAATTTAAAATTTCACTAAGAAAACACTAATTTATTCATAAAATCAGCATTTTGGAACTTATTAGTCCATTTACCGATAGTAAGGCTTCAGTAAGCCAGCTTCATCCTCATTGATTCAAATGTTCATGACTCTCACGGTCAACATTCAAACTCTGAACTTTTGGGAATGTAGTTAGCGAGAAAAATGTCGCTACCGATTCGCAACTAATTCTGATTTTACGATTTTGCTAAATACAACAACGTTCCCTTAGTGGCAATACAAAAAGCGCAGGATCTAAATTCATCCTACGCTTTTTGTATGTTTAGTCTACGCGGAAACCAAAAGCATCACCAGCCAATGTTCAAATCATCACAACCGCAGCCAATGTCAATGTCATATCCACGTTTAACACCAGAACGTCCCTGTTCATTCAGGATGACTCGTTCAGAAACATTACTTGGAGCAATTAAAATTTCCATGCCCAATACCTCCTTCAACAGCATTAAAAAGTTGTGGCTTATTACCAATAGAACCTAAATTTTCTGAGAGAATACAGATGCTTCAGAATCCACTGTAATCGTCCCAGAATATTTTAGCACCCCTATCGTGCTTTTTCCTTTTATTATAGCATTGCGACACTCAATTGTCTCTACATCACAAGAATTAATTTCCACATCCTGTGCCAAAATAAAGCCAATATGATTGCTAGGTACTTTAAGGGAAACATCTGGTAATTCTGTTATCTTAATGCCAAATACCGAGCCCAATACCCTAAAAGCTGATTTCATTGCCTCTGGATCATTTTGCATCGGGCTAATTGTTACCTTTTCAGCTCGTATGCTTCCGTATTCATTATCCCCAGAAAAGACTATGTTGACATTTTGGGCATTAATTTCTTTCAACTCAGTCTTCCCCTTAATTTCCACATCACTGGCCTCGATTTTCTCCCCAGCGCTCTTACCAAGCAAGGCAATATACTTTGTACTCTTAATCGTTCCAAACTCAATCTTTCCTTTTGCAATTACGCTAGAGAACGGAGAATCTTCAGGAATTGTCGCCTTTCCCTTAAATTCTTGTTGTGTCCCATTTAACATTGAACACGTCAGTTTGCCTTTGATGGTAATCATAATAGACGCCTCCTAAAAAACAAATACGGGTAATCCCCAATAACACTTATAATCTTACAACTTAGTAGTCCTATGATACTTCCACATATAATAATGCTCCATAATACTGTCAATATTATATTTTATAGGTAAACAAACAGGCCCCCTGCCCCTAGCTCTTTTGGCTTTGTCATAACAGCCTCCCGCACAAACAGGAAGTAAGTTACAATTTCTGCACTTTTCAAAGTCAAGAGGATTATCTAGCACCCAGTCATAATACTGATTGCTTATGGATATCCCTCCATTCTCCGAAATAGACCCACAGATTTCGGTAGATTCACCTATATGATTCCAGCATTTATAAATATTCCCCTTAGGATCTATAACCATAGAATTAATCTTATTAGATCCGCAGAAATTATATCGTGGAGCCGGATAAAAAACCATTTCATTTGCTTTAAATCCATAAGACAAAGCGCGTTCATAGAGCGGAACTAATAAATTAGCATAAGCCTCATCATTAAAGCAAGCATTCCCAACGCTCTTGCAAGCAGTTTGGGCAGCAAATACTTGTCCAAAACTTATCACTAACCTTTCTTTATTTATTATTCTTGCGTCTAAAATCTTAAGCAATTCATCGACATCATCTACATTTGTTTTATCAATATTAACTCGAACTCCTACACGTATACCAGCTTCCAACAGTTTATTTACATTATTCACAATTAGATTGAATGTACTTTTGCCATTTAAGCTAATACGCCTAGAATCATGAATCTTCTTTGGCCCATCTATCGTAATCTGCGCTCTTCTAATATTAAATTTCTTGAAATTAATAACATCATCATCAGTTAATAAGCTTGCATTTGTAATAATGCTAGCGACATATCGCACATTATGTGCCTTGCATATTGTTATAAATTTCTCGGATAGAGTATAAATAGTAGATTTGGCCAAAAGCGGCTCCCCACCGAACCAAGTTACTGAAAATCTACGAATATCATTAATCTTTTCAGTCAGAAGTTTGACTATCCGTACTTGTGTATCCATAGTCATAAAACTATGAATATGATTTTCAAAGCAATAGATACACTTGAAATTACAATCAAGAGTCGGCGCAATAGTAAGTGATAAAGAATTCCGATTATATTTCTGAATATTCCGATGCAATTCAAAATCTTTTAATTCATCTATATTATCCTCCACTAGGCAACCAGAAAGCCTCATCTTTTGAACAAGTTCATTATCATATTTATTAGAATCGAACTTTCTCTGCATCACATCATTATAGACTTGCATGAATTTGTCATCTACAACTGCTAATACGCAGGTTCTCGAATTGAAGAAAACGTGATGTCCATCAATAGTACGTAATACATTAAATCTTGATAGTTTCATAAATAACTCTCCCTGTTGGTCAAAAAATACTCATCCAATATATCAGCATTCCCTATCTGCTACCTCTCAAACTTTAACCTTGATTACTGCCTCTGCTGATTTCATCAAGAAAGTCAGTATCCCTCTTATTTCTATCCCGCAGTTCTTTCCTTCTTCTTTCAAAATCCCGTCCCGTATCGTCAGTGCGGTTTTCCTTAGAACGATTGCAGTGAGAACAGAGGTACTGCAAATTATCCATGGTGCTCCCACCGCCCCGACTTTGCGGGACGATGTGGTCCACATCCATCTGGGAGGCCCTGAATTTTCTTCCACAGTAAGGATAGGTATACCATCCGTTATATCCGCTGATACTCTCCCGGGCAGTCTTTCTGTAATTGCTGCCTCCATCTATGGCATCATTGTACATGTCCACGATTTCCCGGTTGGAACGGTGCTGCCTTCTCTCCCGTCTTTCTTTTTCCCGTTTCCCTTAATCCGCCAGTGCTTTGGCGGCGGAGCTCAATATATCAAATAGTCCCATGTTCCCTCCTCAGTAGGGAATCTTGCATTCATACTTGCTGCAGCTCTGCCAGGATTTCTTTTTCGTCCGCACAGTCTTCATGCACAGTGCTTTTTTCGACATATCGAAGCACCAGAAGCCGCTGGAGCCACCTTCCAGCTCTATGGCGGAATTGGCAGGATCGTACCAGTATTTTCAGAATGCGCAGAAGCGGCAGGTCCTTTCGCGGATATTTGTCAATTTCATGCTCATGATGTAATCTCCTCGCTTTGTAAAACCTTCACCCATTTCCCCTGGCTGCCCAGCCACATGTCCAGTCCTTTGCCGTAGGCTTCGGCGGTGAGTGTGTAAATGCCTCCCTTATGGGAAAGGATACGGGCGGTGGGGAGGCGGTCGAGGACCGCTTCCACCGAGGGGCCGCTGTAGGTGAAAGTGACCCGGCGCAGGACACCGGGGTACATGAACTGGACGCGCCTCCGAAATTCACCATCTTTGAAGCGGTCGGCATAGGGGATCTGGAAGGTCTTTCCGGTCTTCTCCATCTCTTCGATGCGGTCGACGCGGAAGATGGTGGGGTATTCGCTTTCTTCTTCTTTGAATGAAACGAGGTAAAAGTAGTACTCGGAGAAGAGGATGGCGACGGGCTTCACAAGGTGTTCCCGATGGATACCGTCCATGCGGGTGTAGCGGATGTGAAGGATCTCCTGGCTGCGAATAGCCAGCGAGAGATCCCAGAGTCGATTCAAGAGTTTCTTTCCGTGCTTCAGAGGGACGTAGTAGAAAGTCTCGCTTTTGATGATTCCTTCGATGATGCTCCGCTCTTCGGGCGGACACTCGGCGATGAGTTTGTCTAGGATGCCGTGAAGTTCAACTGGCTCTAGGGCGCGGCTTTCGAGGAGAATCTTCGCCAATGCCAGGATTTCCTTGTGATTCAGGTGCTCATAGGAAGAATGTACCAGTCGATATCCCCGCGCTCCCATGTCGTACTGGATCTCCCCGCGTCCGCCACGAAGGGCGGTCTCGGACAGATGCGCGCGGAGCTCATCGATGTCACGCTGGATCGTTTTCGTCGTGACTCCGTAAGCCTCAGCAAGCGCTTTCTTCGAGAGGATTTCTCCATGGCTCAGCCTATCGTACATATCGAGCAGGCGCGCGCCTTTGTTTTCGTTTTCGTTCATGTATCTCTCCTTTGTCTGGAATTTGAGAGTGGCTAGGGAAACACTGATTCAATCGTTGTCAGATTTCATTCTTGGATTTTATACAGAGCAAGGAATCATCTGACGCGAATAGCGAGCTATTTAAGGAAGATGATGACGAAGCTATGTATAAAAATCCATATGAAATCCGGCTCTGCGATTTAATCAGCGTTTCCCTAGAGATCAGGTTCGGGCGGGTTCAGATCACCGCCTGCTCTTACTATACTCAGGGCCTTGGACATTCTTTGGGATAGGGAAGTGAATTTTCCATTTCTTCCAAATGCAAAAAGACCGCATGACAGAAAGATAGACTTTCTATCATGCGGTCTCGAAAAGCAGAGGACGGAACGCTTGTTTACCCCCCCCGATTTTTCTCTTGTTTCATTATTGCAACGTGGCAGCACAGCTTCATTTTTTCTTTCATATCCATGCTCCTCCGTTTCATACCAACGATTTTTGAATGGTTCTTGTGTTAAGGACACACTGATTGAATCGCAGAATTCGATTGAATCAGCGTTTCCCTTATTATATCATGGATTCCATTTTGGGAAATACCCTTTTCCTCATTTTTCGTCCTGCTAAGAGATAAAAGATGTCTCTCTATATAGCTGCTCAACTGCCCCCCAAAAACATTTCCTGCTATTCGGCAGTGGTTATTCACCATCCCGTGCAAAGTCCTCGCAGTAAAAAAAGGCGATGTGAAATAACGATCATCTCATTTTCGCGTTCAATCTGCCGCGGGGG
>OLSX01001207.1_pt1 | contig 24814 bp, 24 predicted proteins | sample 1673141 | NCBI WGS metagenome assembly OLSX01 (sample SAMEA3136759, study PRJEB25190) | human gut metagenome | biome: human gut; feature: human-associated habitat; material: faeces | place: Austria | collected 2013
CGCACCACCATTTCGCATTTCTCATTTCTAATTTCTAATTCAAGCGAGGCTTTCACACGTAATCAAAAGGCAGCCCATCCCACGGGCTAACCCTCAAACCATTTACGAACATACCCAAATAACCAACAACATGTATTATACTAAAAAAGATGCTCCTTTCGAAGCATCTTTACGTTTAGATCATATCCAGATTTCTCATGATCTGCCCTAAGACCCCTTTGAAGATGCGCATATCGCTTTCCGATACGCCTTCGTAGAATGTCTTGTCCAGATCCTTGGCCGCCTGACGGCTCGCCTGCTCGACCTGCTTGGCCTTTTCAGTCAGGAAGAGACAGTACTTCCTCGCATCTTCCGGCACACGCTCCTTGCGCACAAGGCCCTTGTCGATCATGGACTTCACCATGACTGTGATGGTGGGATTCGTCAGGTGCAGATGTTCTTCCAGAGTCTTCTGTGTGACCAGATCCTTCTTGTGGGTAGAAAGATAGGCTATGATCAGAGACTGGCGCGCAGTCAAGCCAAACTTCTGCATGATACCGGACTGCTTGAGGAGCATTCTCTTATGCGCCTGACCCAGATTGTAGGTCAGCCCCAGCTTGTCGCTCTTATTTAAATCTTCCGGTTTTAAATGGATCTGTCTCTTCATACCCCTCACCTTGCCGCTGTCTAAAACAGATAAACGAACACCTGAATTTCACGAACCATATTTTTATATATTATACACTATTTTCAACCCTCAGTCACATTAGAAATTATATATAATATGCTGATCCGGAATGATCACACCGGAAGAGGGCTCTTGTCCTGTGTGACCGTTTTCCTGCACTCGGAGACGCTCCATCGATCATCCCTGTCGATGCCCGCGCGGTACTCCTTCTCTCCGGATGAGATCAGAAAATAGACCTCCCCCATTGACTCCTCACGTACCACGGAAAAGCGATCAGCCCCGGGAAGGTATCCCCGCCAGACCACACAGCCATTCTGACGAATGGAAAGCTCCGTCATCTGGTGTTCCACCGTCAAATGGAACTCGATCAGCCGGCCGAAGCCATCATTGAAATAGAGCGTCGTCTCATCATGCATCCACCGATCGCCTGTGATATGGGACGAATACTGATACTCTACGGCATTCCCCATCGCAAGATCGTTTCCCCCTGCAGCTGCGAAAACGGCTTCCGGCAGCAGGAGAAGCGCCAGAAGAAAGGCAAGTCGTTTCTTTCTCTCCACGCCAATCCTCTCTAAATATTTCATAAACAAATTCCAAAAGTTTGTATCTATATTATAAACCAATGACCGCTTTTCGGATAGCCCGCCGCCTGCCATGTCAAATTCCATAGATACCTACATAGTATCGGAGATATTCCTGTTTTTCATAAGTAGGTATAGAAAAAATCTATCAGGAATATTTCAGATGATCCCTCTTCCCAAAGTGCAGCCCCCTCCTCCCGCGACGAAGATGAAAAACTGGACGGTCCTCTTTCCCGGATAAGGAGCGGCCCGGCCATGGAAAGGTGCCACCGGCCATCGGCTGCTCAATTGTTTCTATATCCCCCAATTGATATATGCTATAATAATAGCAGGAGTGAATATTCCATCGGATTCCCGATGATCCTATTTTTTGAAAGGAGATTTCCTATGAACTCGTTCAACAACGACATGGCCTGGGAGCGGGAGAAATCCCTCTCCATCAATATGCCCGGCCTCATGAAAGACATCTATCTCTGGGTCGCTATTGCCCTTGCCATTACCGGCTTCACCGCTTACACCGTAGCAGGCAGCCCGATGCTGCTCTCTCTGGTCTTCGCCGGCAAATTCACGATGTGGGCGCTCCTCATCGCGACGGTCGCCCTCGTATGGCACCTTTCTTCCGCGGTTGCCCGCATGTCTCTCAAAAAAGCGGCCGCCATGTACATCATCTATGCCGTCCTGAACGGTGCGATGATGGCCTCCATTTTCCTTGTTTACACCATGACCTCTATCGCGAGCGTCTTCTTCATCACCGCAGGCACCTTCGCTGTCATGTCTGCCTATGGCTACCTCACGAAGACTGACCTTTCGAAGATGGGCAATCTGTGCCTCATGGGGCTTTTCGGACTCATCATCGCTACCGTGGTGAATCTTTTCCTTGATAACTCTTTCCTGGAAATGATCCTCGCCTACGCAGGCATCCTGATCTTCGTCGGCCTCACCGCTTATGATACGAAGCGCATCCGCGAAATCGCTTTCGCCAACAACACGAATACCACCGATGAAGGTGTGAAGCTCGCTATCCTCTGCGCGCTCACCCTCTACCTCGACTTCATCAATCTCTTCATCTACATGCTCCGGATCTTCGGAGAGAAAAAGTAACCGTCTTGGGCATCAGACTTCTCTCAGAGATCATTCAGCAGGATGACAAAAGCACAGGCGCTCTGCCTGTGCTTTTTTATTACAATTTGTAAAAGTCGATATCACCCGCCTTCGGCTCCAGCATGCGGCTCCCGCCGCTTTCTTTTCCATCACAAAAAGCCGCTATGAAGATATCACAGCGGCTTCTCTGACGCATCAAACGCAAAAAGCCATCGGCGCGGAGGTGCCAATGGCTTCTTTCTCGTTCCAATGAATATGCGTATAGTACAGCGCGAAAAGGGGATTTGTAAAGGGGAAGGTCGGCGCCGCGGTGGAAATCACCGGTCACGCCATCCCCGTCACTTCGCCTCTTTCTCTTCTTCCGGCTTTTCCTCTGCCAAAGCGGCTTCCTCTGCCGGGGCTTCCTCTGCCGGGGCTTCCTCTGCGGAAGGCTCTTCCTTCCCTGCTCCGCTCTCTTCTGCAGCAGCCTCTTCGGATACCGCTGCTTCTGCCGGCGTCTCTTCTGCCCAAGCCTCTTCTGCGACAGCTTCGGAAGAAGCCTCCTCGGTCTTCGGCGCTTCCTCCTCCGGCAGCTCGACAGCCGGATAAGCATAGCCAGGGACGATGGGAGCCTTCAGATTTTCCAGCGCATCGATGGATGCCAGCGCAAGCTCCAGATCCTTTCGGATCTTGCTCACGTAGTTCTTCATATTTCCTTCCGTATGGATCATGGTCTCAGCCAGGCGGCGGCGATAGTCCTCCGCGTCCTTCACCTGTCTGTCTCCTTCCATCTTGGCATTGGAGATCAGGATATCCGCATTTCTCTTCGCATTCTTCTTGACGTTCTCAGCGGTATCCTTGGCAAGCTGAAGCGTCGCCGTCATGGTATCCGAGATCCTCTCATAGTTGGAGAGCTTCAATTTCATCTGGTCCATTTCCTCTTCCATCTCGCGATGCTCACGATAGATCTGCTCGTAATCAGTGACGATCTGGCGCAGGAAATCATTGACCTCTTCCTCGCTGTAGCCGCGCAGGCCTTTGGAGAAAGTTTTATTATGAATGTCCATTGGTGTAATCATAGCTTTGCCTCCTTGGGGAACTTTCTTCTATTGTACTTGCTTTGCGCTGTTTAGGCAAGGAGCATGGAAAAACGTCGTATGCTAAGGAAACGCCGAACTTAATAGCCTTCCCCTCGAGGGGAAGGTGCCCCGAAGAGGCGGATAGGGCACTGGCGGCATGAAAGACAGATGAGGAAAGCGGAACAGCGCGGCACATGTGGGGAAAGCGTGAGTCCCTGACCGCAAGCGAAAAAGATTTCTCGCTTCGCTCGAAATGACAAAACGGAAGTCTGATGTCTCCCTGTCTCCTAGTCACTAGTCACTAGTCACTAGCTACTAGCTACTAGCTACTAGTCCCCGGTCACGCGCCTTATAAATTCACTCACCGCATCCAGCCCTTTTCTCAGTACGTCCGCCTCATGGCCGTAGCCGACGCGGAAAGAGAATGGTTCATCGAAGCAGTCGCCGGGGACGCAGAAGGCGCCTGTCTCCTCATACATGCGGCGGCAGAAATCGCGCGAGCCGATGGAGAGATCATAATGCACAAGTGCCATGGTACCGGCAGTCGGTCTCACGTAAGAGACATGCGGTTCCCCCTTCACCCAGGCATCCAGAATGGGGAGATTGGCTGCCAGAATGGCGCGGTTTCTCGCGAGGATCTTTTCTTTGTGCGCCAAGGCGAGCGCCGCGATCTCCTCATCGAAGAGCCCGCAGCTCACAAGGTCATAGTCCCGCACACGGCGAAACTGGGCGAGCGCCTGCCGGTCATGGGTCGCAAGCCAGCCGAGACGAAGCCCGGCCAGCGAAAAGGCCTTCGACATCGATCCGGTCGCGATCCCCTTCTCATAGAGGTCGCAAACGGAGGGAGCGAGAGCTCCGTCGATGGAAACGCCGCTGTACACCTCATCGCAAAAAAGGTATGCGCCACTCTGACGCGCGATGGTGACGATGTCCTTCAACATGTCCGATGGGATCAGAGTGCCCGTCGGATTGTTGGGATTGTTGAGGCAGATCATGCGCACGCCGCGCGCCGCTGCCTGCGAAAGCTCATCAAGGTCCGGCAGATAGCCGTTCTCTCTTCGAAGGCGCAGCACCGTCACCTCCGCCCCGAGCGCTTCCGGTGCCGAGTAAAACTGCTGATAGCTGGGAGAGAATGCGATCACACGGTCCCCCGGTCGGATGAGGGAGAAGAAGATGTGCTGGTTCCCGCCCGTCGCACCATGCTCCGTCAGGATCTCCTCCGGGCGGATACTCGTATAGAGACGGCTGATCTCCTTCTTGACCTTCTCCGAGCCGAAGATGGTGCCGTATGTCTGCTCTCTTTCAAAAAAGCGATCCATAAAATCTGTGCGATCCTCGCCCGCCAGCGAAAAAAGCTCTGCGAGCGAGAGGGGCTTCGCACAGGTGTCCGTGATATTGTACTTGGCGCCTTCTTCGTACTGGTCCATCCAGCTTTCGACGCCGAACTGTGAAACGATCATAGGGATACTCCGTAAAAATATGAGTGATTAGGGTTCAGGGTTCAGGGTTAGCCCTTGGGACGGCTCGCCCCTTGGGCTAACCCTCTTCGCTCTCCCAATTCTTACACACATCGACCCAGCCCAGAGCTTTGGATGAGGACTCGAGCTCAGGGATCGAGAGGCGCACAGCGCTGTGGTCTGTGCCTGCTGCCGGATAGACGATGTCGAAACGCTGCAAAGAAACATCCAGATAGACAGGCACACCCTCCGGCAGGCAGAAGGGACACACACCGCCGGGGCGGTGGCCGATGTACTTCTCACAATCGGCGCCGGGGATCATCTTCGCCTTCTTGTGAAAGCTCATCTTGAATTTGTGATTATCCACCCTGGCATCTCCCGCCACAACGATGATGAGCGGCTTGTCATCCAAGAGGAAGGACATCGTTTTCGCGATGCGCGCCTCCTCCGTCCCGAGCGCCTGCGCCGCCAGCGCCACCGTCGCCGATGACTCCTGCAGATCCATACAGCGATCCCCCATGCCGAGGGTCTCAAAATATTCTTTTACTTTTTCAAAGGACATCGTATGCACTTCTTTCGTATAAATGGTGACTAGTGACTGGTGACTAGTGACTGGTGACTAGTGGCTGGGGATTAGGGACTAGGGATTAGGATCCGCGAGTGGCTGGTAGCTGGGGACTAGGGACTGGTGACTGGTGGCTCTCTCGCACTGTCATTTCGAGCAGAGCGAGAAATCTTTGTCATTCGCGGCGAGGAACTTACGCTTTTTCCACATGTGCCGCGCTGTTCCGCTTTCCGCATCTGTCTTTCCTGCCGCCTGTGCCCTATCCGCCCCTATGGGGCACCTTCCCCTCGAGGGGAAGGCTGACGATACGAGGGAAACCTATCTCCGCAGACCTTCGGGCATCGCTTCATATATACTCGCGGCGAAGCCGCCACCACCATTTCTCATTTCTCATTTCTCATTCAAGCGAGGCTTCCATCCCCAATGAAGGGACAGCACGCCCCGTGGGCTAACCCTGCGCCCTGCATCTATAAGAAAGAGCTGTGCGCTGCACAGCTCCCTTTTTTATTTCTTTCCTTTTTTGACGACCGTCTTCGCATCCGCCTTGCCGCGGCCGAGACTGCCGGTCTTTGCCAGCTTCTTCGCCGTCATGTACCAAGCCGGAGACTTGTCCAAGCACTTGTTCTGCTTCACCGTAGAATCATTCGGATACTGTTTCTTATAGTTTTCCATCGCACGGCGCGCATTTACCTTCTCATCCTTGGAAATGGTCTCGAAGGAGAATCCCACCTTCCATGCAAAGACGAGCATCGCTACAGGGTAGATCGCAAGCGGATACACTTCGCAGAAGACGCAGGCCGCGATGAGCGCAAGCCCGCCCACGATAGAGAGCACCGAGACGCCGGTCTGCACCATGACAGTCTTTCTGAAGTCCGCATCCATGTGCGCGAGCCAGATATTTCCGCTCGAAAGGAAGTAGTGGACGAACTCCTGATTCCGAAGCATCCTGTCCCGCTTGTTATGTGCAAGGATCTGCTGCACGATGTCCGCCACATTTTTCTTGAAGCGCATGGTGCGGTAATTGAATACGACGAGGAGCGTCGTGATGAGAGCGATAAAGATGATACTGCTGGTGGATCCTTCCATGATATGTCTCCTTTGCTGAGTTGTTCTTTCTATTATAAGGGGCAAAGGGGAAATCAGCAAGGGGAGAGAGAGCCCGCAGAGCGTGCGCCTTTCCCACACATCTCACTTCCAAGCCCGCACCATTCCCACTTGGATGCCCAGCCGATTCGCTTCGCCCGCCTTCATCTCCAGACACCCTTTCGCACGGAGGCAGGCGGAGAGGCCAAGCCACGGCGCAAGATGAGGGACGACCTTTACCACGCGGCCTTCTCCATCGAAATACACCGCATCGATTGCAAAACGCATGAAGCACATGTGGATGCTGTTCGTCTTCTCGAGGTACAGTCCTCGTCCTTCATCAAGGGGCGCACGGAGCATGAGGCCTTTGAACCGCGCCCACCACGAGCGAGCGATTTCTACGGTGAGAGAGACGGAGCGGTCAGTATTGGCGAGGATCCATGTTTCGGTCATAAGGGGCTCCTTTCGAAAATACAGTTGTGGGTTCAGGATCAGCCCATGGAGCGGGCTATCCCTTGATTGTTTGCGAAAGAGGGGGAGCGGGTTCTATAGGTTCAAGAGGTTCAAAGGGGTTGGTGCAGCGCAAAAATAATGAAGCGCCGCGGAGTATAGATGGTGGCGATGCCAGAAGGTGGCATTTCAGTCACTAGTCACTCGAGGCTCCTAATCCCTAGCCACTAATCCCTAATCCCTGCTTTCAAACTTGTGCTGGCGGCTTCGCCATAAATATTTATGGGGCGATGCTCGAAGGTCAATGGATAGCAGGTTTCCCGTTTGGGAGTTCCAAACATTGAGCCCCTGACCGCGAATGACAAAGATTTCTCGCTTCGCTCGAAATGACGAAGCAGAAGTCCAATGTCTCCCAGTCACCAGTCACTAGTCACTAGTCACAATTCCCTCTTTCAAATCGCACCAACAAAAAATAACTGCCAGCTCACGCTGCCAGTTATTTTTTCCCCATGGTTTCCATGAGAGAGAGGAGCGATGGCAGGAGCGCCACCACGAAGATCGCAGGGAAAATGCAGAATACGAGCGGGAAGACCATCTTGACCGGCGCCTTCATCGCCTTCGTCCGCGCCCGCTGGCGGCGGACATTTCTCATATTGTCAGCCTGGATCGTCAGCGTATCCGACATGGAAGCGCCGAGACGCTCCGACTGCGTGACGGACATGACGAAGAGGTACACGTCCTGCACATCACAGCGCTTCGCCATGAACTGCATCGAGCGGCGACGGGTCATCCCCATGCGTACATCACGGAGCATACGGGAAAGCTCATCGATCAAGGGCCCCTTCATGCGCTCGACGACCTTGCGAAGCGCCGCATCGAAGGAGAGCCCTGCCTGCACAGAGATCGCCAGAAGGTCCAGCACATCCGGCAGCTGCTGCATGATGAGAGACTGGCGTTTCTTGATGATATGATTCAGGACACCGAAGGGGAGCAGCGCCCCCATGAATCCCCAGCCAAGAACGATAAGGAAGAACTGCGGCGCTGTATAGACGCCCCGCCCCGCATACCAAAAGCCGAACGCAAGGCCGAGCGCAAGGCACAGAAACCAAAGGCCGGCGAAATGAGCGACCTTCCACACGCCCTGCTTGCCGGCGAGCATGATGCGCCGCTCCATGAGCTTCGGGATCGCCGCCGGAGCGAAGTAGGAGAGCGTATCCATCAGATCGCCCAGCACACGGCCGACCGTACGCTGCAGGAAGGGGATCTTCCGAAGATCGTCCGGATCCACCATCTCTTCTTCGGCAGAAGGATCCATAAACTGATCCAGACGCCGCTGCATCTCACGCTGCGAGTCCGACTGCCGAAGTACGATGAGCGTCATCATGATAAAAACAAATAAGGAGATCGCGATCGCGATAGAAAATGCAAGCATGGAGTGTCACCTCGATTCGAGGAATTAGGAATGAAGGCGGCGGCTACGCCGCGAATATTTATAGGGCGATGCCCGAAAATAGGAATGAAAGAGTGTTTCCTTAAGGAAACGACACTTGGCGCTGCCTATTTCTGTTTTCAAACACACGCCAGTCATCGGTCTGCAAGGAAGATTTCTCGACTTCGCTCGAAATGACGACGGCGCGAAGCGCTATCAAAATTTTGCGGCGCTTTTGATTTTTATGCGCCGCACCACAACCCTGAACCCGCCAACCTGAACCCTTTACGTCATACTTTATGCAGCAAGAATGAGCCTGCCGCTCAGAGCCCGTCTCATTCTTCCCAGTCCCCTTCCGGCACGCGGCCGAAGAGATCCTTCGGCGCGTCCACACCGTGGATCTTAAACTTGGTGAGAAACTGCGGCTGGAGGCCAGTATACACGAAGGAGCCCTGCGACTTGCCGTTTTCATCGAAGCCGGTCTGGTGGTAGCGGAAAAGGTCCTGCAGGACGATCACATTTCCTTCCATCTGCTGCACTTCGGTGATGTAGGTGATCTTGCGGGAACCGTCCTGAATACGGGACTGATGAATGATGAGATCGAGTGCGGAGGAGATCTGGCTGCGGATCGCCGTGACCGGCAGATCAAAGCCACTCATAAGGACCATCGTTTCCAGACGCGAGAGCACATCGCGCGGACTGTTCGCATGCGCCGTCGTAAGCGAGCCGTCATGTCCGGTATTCATCGCCTGCAGCATATCGAGCGCCTCGCCGCCTCTGACTTCGCCGACGATGATGCGGTCCGGGCGCATACGGAGCGCATTCTTCACAAGGTCTCTGATCGTGACCGCGCCCTTACCCTCTATATTCGGCGGACGGGACTCGAGCGTCACGACATGCGGCTGCTCAAGGCGGAGCTCGGCGGCATCTTCGATGGTGACGATGCGTTCATCGGAGGGGATGAAGGAAGAAAGTACATTCAGCGTGGTCGTCTTACCGGAGCCGGTACCGCCGCTGACCATGATGTTCAGCTTCGCCTTGACACAGGCGCGCAGGAAAGAGGCCATCTGCTCCGAAAGGGTGCCATAGGCGATCAGATCCTCGATCAAGAGCGGTATCCGGGAGAATTTACGGATCGTCACGCACGGCCCGGACAGAGAAAGCGGCGGGATGACGATATTGACACGAGAACCGTCTTCGAGACGCGCATCGACGATCGGCGATGCTTCATCGACGTGACGGCCCAGCGGCGACACGATCTTCTCGATGATCGCCATCAGGTGTGCCTGATCCTGAAAACGAGCCTGCGTCAGATGGATCTTGCCCATCTTTTCCACATAGATCTTCTTCGGCCCGTTGATCATGATCTCCGTCACGGCATCATCCTTCAGGAATGGCTCGATCGGGCCAAGCCCTAAGATCTCATCACAGATATCCGATACCAGACGCGAACGCTCGCCGCGCGGAACGGCAAAGGGATCCTCCTCGACCACGCGCTGCACATAGCGGGTGATGACCGCCTCGACCTCCTGCCGCGTATGCCTGCCGTCCAAGACCTGCTGCTGCTCAGCGGTCATGTCATCGACGATACGCCGGTGAATTCCGTTTTTCAGCTCCTGGTATCCCTCTTCGTGGGCGTTGTTCGTCCGGCCGGCAAATATAGCGGCCTGTTCTTTTTTCTCGGTGCCGTCACGGCGGCCAAGACGTTCCAGAAGTTTCAAAGTCTTCACCTTCCTTGTCGAAATAAGTAAGAGCTCCAGTCAGCTCGTGGGGCATGCCGTCCCTTGATCGCGTATGAAAGTCTCGCTTGAATGAGAAATAAGAAATGTGGGATATACCGTTGCGTAGCCCCCTCATCTCGCTTCGCTCGAAATGGCATCTCATGTGCTGGTCTTTTCTCTATACATGAAACAGCTGACAGTATATTCCTCTGGGATGCCCACGACATTTTGCATATAATTCACGAAAGAAATGTCACTTGTGGTAAGCTTCATCGTCAGCACCGCACCCACAGAATCATCGGGAATACTGGCATCAGGCAAATCCGTTTTTAGATTAGACCCCAGGTCGATCCGGATACCGTTTTTGCCCGATAGCTCCGGTACATATAAATGAGTGATCACATTCTTATTTTTCAAAATTTCGTCGTATTTATCTTTGATTTTTTGATAGTCGTATTTCAGCTCTGTCGGATTCGCTTCATCCCTTGTCGGCTCCACCACAGCCGCTTCGCGCGCCGCATTTCTCACGATGCCCTGCACGGTCTGGTAATCCCCGAACATGAAGCCGCAATAGATGATCCCGCAGAGAACGAGGAGAAAGATCGGCAGCAGCAGTGCAAACTCGACAATATCCTGCCCTTTTTGTCGTTTCATGATGCTTCGTTTCTCCTTTCGCGGGAATGGTGACTAGTAACTGGGGATTAGGGATTGGGGATTAGGAGTGACTGGTGACTAGAGATTAGTAGCTAGGGATTAGTGGCCTCGAGTGACTAGTGACTGAAATGCCACCTTCGGGCATCGCCACAATTTATACTTTACGGCGCTTCTGATTTTTTATGCGCCGCACCACCATTCGCATTTCTCATTTCTCATTCAAACGAGCCTTTCAAACGGAATCAAAGGACGAGACGCCCCACGGGCTAACCCTGAACCCATCAACCTGAACCCGACAACCTCTATACCTTGATATCTACAATCTTATGAATGATGAAGAAGCCTATGACTTCCATCACGAGGGCGACGCCGATCGCGATCTGACCTATGCGTGTCGTGAGGAGCGGGCGCATATATTCCGGCGACATGATGTACATGAAGAGCCCCATCGCGATCGGAAGAGCGGCAAGGATCATGCCTGCCATACGCCCCTGCGCGGTCAGGGTCTTGATCTCGCCGCGCAGCCGGATGCGGTCTAAGATGGTATCGCGGATGATATCAATGATGTCGGCCAGATTTCCGCCGACCTGCTGCTGGATGAGCACCGCCGTGACGATGAGAGAGAAGTCAGGACTGCCCACACGCCTGTCCATCTCCGTCAGCGCGCGGTCCAAAGGCTTCCCCAGATTCGTCTCGCGAAGGACACGGGCAAATTCCGTGCTGACGGGCGGCTTCATTTCCTTGGAAATGATCTCGATCGTCTGAAGAAAAGAGAAGCCCGCCCTCAGAGAATTGGAGACCAGCGTCAGGCAGTCAGCCATCTGGTAGAGAAACGCCTTCAGCCGCTTGTCGATCCGGTATTTCACATAGCCCCACGGGAAAAGGAAAGCAAGGAGGGCAAAGAGCAGCGCAGCGCCGCCCTCCCCTGTGACCAGGAGCACCATGAGAAAAGCAAGAATGCTTACCCCGAAGGAGATCGCGACCATTTCGAAGCCGAGCAGCGGCAGTCCTGCGCGATGCATCATGAGATCGAGCTTCGAAGCGGTCTTCCTTCCCCCGACCCTTCGCATGCGCTTGCGGAAGGCATGGCGGAGCTTCTGCCCGGTCGAGATCTGCTCCTCGTCCGTCTCCTTCACATCGAGATAGTCCGCATACTGCTGCAGACGCTCAGACACCACCTGCTTCTTTTTCAGTGCATGACCGAGCAGGAAGAACAGGATGAAAAAGAAAAGAAAGGCGCAAAACAGCGAGATGATAAAGATCATAGATGGTTTGCTCCTTTCTTGGAAATCAGAGTTAGCCCGTAGGGCGTGCTGCCCCTTGATTGTTTGCGAAAGAGGTTCAGCAGGTTCTATAGGTTCTATAGGTTCAACGGGGGTGGTGCGGCACATAAAAATCAGAAGTGCCGCAGAGTATACATCATGGCGATGCCCGAAGACCGGAGGGCAGACCTCAGATGTCTAAAGTCTAATGTCTGATATCTAACGTCTAATCCCCAATCCCTAGCTACTAGTCACCAGTCACCAGTCACCAGTCACCAGCCACCAGTCACTAGTCACCAGTCACTACTTACTAATGATCTTCTCTGCGAGTGCATCGACGGCCTTGGCAAAGGGGCTGTCAGGATCCTCGTCTACGACGAGGCGGCCATTGTCAGCCGCCTCCGAGACACGGACATATTCATTCGGGATGATGGCTGCGACAGGATAGCCCAGCTCTTTGGAGAGACGCTCCTTCTCCGCGTCGTCAAACGGCGAGACACGGGTGAAGAGCGGATAGACGCGCTCCCGATAGTCGTCCCATGCCTTGAAGATCTCCAGCGCGCGCTTCATATGCATCGTCTCGTAACCGCCATTGTACATCGCCATCAGGACCGTCTCATCGGAGAGCTCACACGCCGTCGCGGAAATGTCGGAAAATCCCGAAGGCAGATCGATCAGAACGTAGCTGTAGAGACTCCGCGTCATATGGATGAGCTGCGTCAGCGCATCCAGCGTGACAGACTCCGCAAGATCCGGCTTTGCCGGCCCGCAGAGCACCTGCAGATTCCTTCTGGCATCGATGAAGTACGACTTCAGCGTCACCGGCGAGAGGAACTTGATATCCCGCACCGCTTCGACCAGGGTCGTTTGCGGATTCAGATTGAAAAAGACCGCCATATCGCCGAACTGCAGGTCACAGTCAAGGATCGCGACAGGCTCTCCTGTCCTCTTGGCGATGCTCGCGGCGAGATTGGAAATCAATGTCGTCTTGCCGCTCTTTCCCTTCGGGCTGAAGAAGGAGATCACACGCGCAGACGAGCGCAGCGAGGCGCGGTCCGCATTCCTGACCGCCGCCTGCAGCTCATCCGGCGTGAACGGCTTGATCATATACCCCTGCGCGCCGCCGCGCAGCAGTCTGGCCTGCGCCTCCGAGTCCCAGCGGCGGGAGAGACAGATGATCAGGGCCTGCCCGCAATTCTTCTTGAGATCGGAAAGCAGACTGACATTGGGCTCGCAGTCGATATCCAGAAGGATCAGATTCGGACTGAATGCCTGCATCTGCCCCAGAGCATCGCCCGCGGTCTGATACCTCGCCGACAGCTCGAAGCCCGGGCTGTTTCTGATCACGCTCGACAGCCGCTCAAGCATCATGCGGTTGTTCTCGATGAGGACTGTACGATAAGACATGGAATTCGCCTCCAGTTAAAAGGTTCAACGGGTTCTAGAGGTTCTGAAGGTTCAACGGGGGTGGTGCGGCGCATCATATGTATATAGCGCCGCATTTTTTAATTTTTCCCACACTCGTTGGTTTCCTCTAACTGCCCATATATTTCTCGGGCATCATGGAAATAAGCCTGCTGCTTTCTTTTCAGGGCAGAAATCAATCGGTTGATCAGATACACGTCATACCTGATTTGATCATGAAGCTCAGTGGATAACTCTTGTGTCAGAAAATGAAGGTCATCGCAATATATGATCTGAGACTCCAACTCATAAGCCGAACCTCGTGCTATATATAGAAAATGGATATAATCATTAATCGTCCCACGCCCCTGCCCCTCGGCAATATTAGAGCCAATCGATATGACTGCTCTTCGCATTTGCGAGGACAAGGCATACTCTTCATTTTTGGGCAGCTGCAAAACCGCTCGATATACCAAGTCTTTGAGTTTCCTCGCCACCTGCCATGCCAGCAGTTCTTTATAGCTAGTCATTTATACGTCTCCCTCAACAGGCTCTGACGATCCTCAGGTTTCTCATCTTTCGTGAATATCGTATATGTTAAGGAAACACTGATTCAAGCGTTGTCAGATTTTACTCTTGAAATTTTACGCATAGCAAGGAATCACCTGATGCGAACAGCGAACTATTAAAGGAAGGCTATGACAAAGCTATGTATAAAAATCTTGTAGAAACTGACTCTGCGATTGAATCAGCGTTTCCTTAATACTCCGCGGCGCTTCTATTTTTTTGCGCCGCACCACCCCGTTGAACCTTCTGAACCCGTAGAACCCGCTCCCCCTCTTTTGCACAAACAGCACACCCTATGGGCGAGTCCTGAACCTGCCTTATCACGAGAACAGTCTCGACAGCCAGCCGCCCTCCTGTGACTTTTGGGGCGAGGCACTGTCTTCTTCATAGGTATCCACCATGGTGCGGATGCCTTTGGCAAGCGGTGTGTCCTTCGCCGAAAGGACGAGTGGGACGCCGGTCTTGATGGATTCGGCGGCCGTTTGGAAATCGTTCGGGATGACGTAGTGGAACTGGTGACCCAGGATCGCTTCGACATCCTTGACATTGATGCGGGTGCGCGCATTCGAACGGTTCAGGACGTAGCGGATCTTATTGTCATCATAGCCGAGCTCTTTCAGGGCATCCGAGCCGCGCTTCATGTTCTTGATGGTCGGGATGAAGTCGACGATGCCGATGAAGTCGATCACCGTCGAAAGATCCATGAGGGAGAGATTGAGCGCACTGAAGGTCGATGTCGTATCGATGATGAGGTAGTCATACTCGAGCTGGAGCTGTACGACGAGGTCACGGATGAGCGTCGTGTCAAGGTTGTACGCCTCTTCGAGGAGCTTCGGATTCGCCATCACATCGAAGGAGACGCCGCCGGAGGAGAAGGGCGTCAGATACTCGGCGGCTACGGTGTCGTCCGGATGCTCGCGCATGGATCTCTCCGCGTCTGCGATCGTCTTCTCCGGCGTGAGCTTGAGCGCACTCGCCACGTCGCCGAACTGCAGATCCAGATCGATCAGACAGACGGTATGACGGCTCTTTGCCAGCTCCGCCGCCATATTGATGGCGATGAGCGTCTTTCCCACGGCGTACGCCGTGCTGAATACAGTAATGATCGTGCCTTTGCGGCCTACCATAGACATCACGCCTCCTTCGGGGATGTTGGTTGTTGGTTGTTGCTGGTTGTTAGTTATTGGTTGTTGGTTGTTTGGACGGATTCGACGAGAGGTTCGGCGGGTTCTGCAGGTTCTATGGGTTCAACGGGGGTGGTGCGGCGCATAAAAATAGGAAAGCGCCGCAAAATTTTTAGTTTTAGAAAAACACGTTGTTCACACAAGATGAGAACCCCTTTGAACCTATAGAACCTATAGAACCCGTTGAACCTGTCTACCAAAGTAGATACCATCGAGAAGAGACAGCCCAGCGGCTGCCCCTTCTCAATGGCACCTGCTATGCAGCAAGTACCATTGTAGTCGTTACGGCGTTTTCTCCGTAGAGTTGCTAGCAGCCTTTTCCATCAGGCTTGTGGAATTGCTAAAGACCGCATTGATCTTGCCGGCCAACTCAGACTGGTTGTAAATCAGCCAGCCAATGCCGACGATGATCGCCAGCATCAGTGCGTATTCGACCATGTCCTGGCCTTTTTCGCCAAGTACAGGTCTGACATAGTAGTCATAGATCTGTTTTGCTCTGTTCATCATTATGATTTCACCTCCTTTTCGTGAAATGTATAGAAACGGAATCTATAAAAAGTCTCTGGAGACTCTTTATCAGAATGAAGGTTGAAGGTTCAGGGTTCAAGGTTCAAGGTCAGCCCTTGGAACATATCGTCCCTTGATTGTGAATGAAAGCTTTGCTCGAATTAGGAGTGAGGAGTGAGGAGTGAAGGTGGCGGCTTCGCCGCGAATATATATTGGGGCGATGTCCGAAAGTGATATTTAATCACCCCAGTCACTAGTCAATCCTAATCCCTCATCCCTAGCCACTCATCCCTAGCTACCAGTCACCAGTCACCAGTCACATATTTTTTTGTGCCGCACCTGAACCTTGAACCCGCCACTTTTACCTGCTTGTCGAGTTCGTACTCTTTCCGGAGTACCTATCCATCGCTGCCTTGATCCTTGCCCTCTGGGCGGTGGCGTCAGCGGCGGTGCGGGTGGGCTGCTGTATCTTTACGGCTGGCCGGGCAGTCTCCTGCTTTGCCTTTTTCTCCGGCTTTGTCTTTTCTCGACGGGCGACGGTCAAACGGTCTTTCTGTGCCTCGTAGTCTTCCTCGGTCATAGGGACGAGGATCGGCTCGCCGTGAATATCCGTGGTCTTCAAGAGGTAGGACCGCGTCTTGACCGGGGCTTTTTCTTCGAGGATGATGGTGTCATCGTCCCCGGGCTTTTCGCCCCAGAGATCACGCTCCTCCGCATCTGTTCCCTGCGGAACGGGCTTTCCCGTCTCTACAAGCTCACGGTTTCTGGCGGTGCGCTCGATTTCCTCATAGCTTTCCTTCATGCGCCGGCTCATCGGCACAGGAGTATCGTCTGCGACAAGGGTCGGCGTGATGAGGATGATGACCTCACGCTTGTCACGGGTATTCGATGTATGACGGAAGAAGCGCCCAATGATGGGGAGATCTCCCAAGAGCGGGATCTTCGATACGATCTTCGCGTCCTCAGAATTGATGAGCCCGCCGATCGCCATGGTCATGCCGGAGCGGACATTGACTTCAGACTCGGCCTCGCGGGTCGCGATGCCCGGTACGCTGAAGGAGTCGATCTTGACGCCATGGCTGTAGTCCAGGGTCGATACTTCGGCATGCACCTTCGAAGTGATCTTGTCTTCCGAGTCGACGACCGGCTCGATATTAAGCTTCATGCCGTATTCATGCCAGTCGATGGATACATTGCCATTGCCATCTGAGACGGGGATCGGGATGCGTCCGCCGATCAGGATGTTCGCCGTCTTCCCGGACATCGTCGTGATGGACGGGCGGGAAAGGATACGCGCCTTGCCTTCATTGATGAGCGCCTGCAGGGTCACATTCACATTCGCGACATGTGAGCCCAGCCAACCGCCGTGTTTTCGGGTGGAGGAGAAATCCTCGCCGCCGTAGAAGAGGCCCGCCGTACCTACGGTGATACCGCTATTGGAATTGCCAGTGCTGCTGCCAGAGTTGCTGTTTGAACCCGGTGTCTGCGACCAGTACTGGATGCCGAGGTTCTTGGTATAGTCCGAATTGATCTCTATGATCTGCGCCTCGAGGCGGATCTGGCTCGGATGCTCCATCTCCAAAAGGTCGATCACACCGGAGCCATCGCCGCCGGTGTAAAGGCCGGCGATCTTCAATGCGCTGTCGTGCTCATACTGGTTTTCAACCTTGCCGCGGAGCATCACGCGGTCCTCGATCATCTGTACATGGACCTTCGGATAGCCGATAGCATCCTGAATGGCGCTCGCCATGCCGCGGTCATTGCCCGCGACGTACACGGTGTACTCGGTGCGCCGCCCTCCATCTGACCAGACGATGAGGGATGTCGTCCCTGCCTTCTTTCCGACGAGGAGGAAATCCCCCGAAGAGAGAAGCTGTACGTCGGCGATGGCAGGATTTCCGACCGCAAGGCGTGTGATGCCGGAAGCGGCCATATATTTCGATTCATTCAAGGACACCTCGACAGGTTCAGCGGCGCAGGCGCTTCCGAAGGAGAGCATCGCAGCGGCGAGGAGGAGTCCGATCCTTTTTTTCATTCCGTTCATCTTACTGCCCCCTCGTTACGCTTGTACCACGAATGACTTCGATACCATTTCCGGCACTGCCGGTCTGTCCCCCGCTGATCTCTACCTGCGGCTGGGGCGCGCCCTGCGGAGGGTATGGCGCATAGGACGGAGCGGCCGGCGGCTGCGGATCCGGCTTCGGCAGCGGGATCACGTAGTAGGCAACCGATTCTGTCTCAGCCGCCCCGTCTGCCGGACGCAGCATCAGCTGTACCTGTCCGACCTGCAGGGAGGCGGTGAGTTTCGCCGCATCATAGGGCGAGAGAGCGACCGTCGCGACAGCGGGCGTCCCCATCGAGGACGTATCCGTGCGACGCGGCGCGGTCGGCATTTTATTTCCATTCGATTCATCTTTTCCGTCTTTGTCATCCTTCTTCGGTGCGACGTAGCCCTGACCCATGCTGGACTTATTGATGGCCAGCAGCAGGACATCACGGAGCAACATCTTCGAAGTGACGCGGTTCTTCCCGTCCTGACTGGAGATCAGAAGGATATCCACGTGGTCGCCGGGCTTGGCAAAGCCGGAGACGCCGGAAATGTCATTGATGCCAAAAGACAGCGCGCGCATCCCATCCGGGATGAGCCCCTGAAAACCGGCGGCTGCCGACACATCGAGTTTTCGCCTGGTGATGACATCGCCCGCAAGGATGGTGACGCCTGCCTTATGCCCGACAATGAGCTTCTTGTCTGTCAAAGCCCCCGGCGGGAGCAGACTTTCCGGTACGACAGAGGCTTTCAGCATGTCATCTGTGATGACCGTACGCGGCGAGATATCCGTCGCCGCTTCGATGACGGCGACGCCCGCTGCCTCCGGTGTCTTTTCTTCTTTCTTGTCTTCGAAGGAAGACAGTGTGCTGTACAGGATGATGAAGATCATGAGCGCAAAGAAAGCGCAGAGAAGGATGAGCTTTCTAGGCGACATCTTCCCTGCGGTCTTGGCCAGTTTGTCTGCTAGTTTCATGTGACCCCCTCTTTCGGGATACCCATCTATTTCACTCCCCGCCGGTGCGAAGGAGCTTTTGTTTTTCCGTTCTTGTAAAGCCGTTAGTACATGCTTGTTTAATTTTATCACATCGATTTTAGAAATTCTATATATTAAGAAATTTCTATTCATGCTTGTCCAAAATGCATCGTGTACAGATCCTTTAAGAAGGATGCCGTCACTTCTTCTCTACCATCGTCACGCCGCCGATGTCATAGAAACGTGCCATCGCGGCATTGCCCCAATGTGCTGGATCAGATTTCAATCCCACGGCGTAATGGTGAAAGCCTGTAAGGTACGTCCACAGCTCCTCCTCATACGGCGGTCGCTCGGTGATAGAGAGGATAGCCGGTGTCCCGCGCATGGCCTCAGCCTCTCCGAGCCAGCGGTCAAACCATCTGGCATTTTCCACAAATATCCAGAAGGTCATGGCGAAGGTGAAGGCAAAGTAGAGGGTGGCCAGCCGCTTCATCACCCCTGCCCCCGGCAAGCGAACCGGCGATGCGCCGGCGCGATCAGCGGCGTGCTGCATGAGGAGCGCCGCCGTCAGGCAGAAGATGGTGCTCGGAAAAAGGCTTCGGAAGGGAAACTCCGGCGAGAGGCACATGATGATCTCAAAGAGCAGACTCGCCGATAGAAACCAGAGCGAGAGACGGACATATTTCCTGCCGCCGGAAAAAGCGCAGAGCTCTCTCCTCTTCCGAAAGGCTTTCATCAGGTAGAAATAGAAGGGCGAGAGCAGCAAAGTATGAAACCAGATCGCCACGAAGGCTTTGACAGAGAACTGGAAGAGCCGGAAGCTCTCTCCGCTCTCTTCCATGCGCACCAGATTTCCCGGCGCCAGCATGAGGATCCCGTAGCCGATGGAGAGTCCGAAGAAGCCCGCTAGCATCCAGAGCTGCATCTCCCCCTTCTTATATATGTGATAGAGATAAAACAGTCCGAAAAGCCCGATCCAGCAGAGCGTATTTTCATTTCCGTTCCCAGCAAGAAGCCCCAGAAGGAAGAGGAGCGGCGAGAGCCAGCCTCCATAGCGCGCTTCCCCATCCGTCATGTAATGCCGGATGTAAGGCAGCAGCCACGCCAGAAGAAAAACCATCGGCCAGAGATAATTGCACGAGCCATCCAGCCAGATGAAGATGCCGCAAAAGTTTGCCTGAAATGCCCAGAGAAAGAAGCCGGTGATAAGGACGCTCTTCGCCGAAAGCTCCATCGTGACTTTCCCGCCCCGTGCCGTCCACTGCATGAGGAGGACGAGAAGCACCACTGTGAGCGCGATGGCCACATTGAAGACGCCTCGCGGCATCCAGAGGAAGAACATCGCCATCGCCTGCGCGACGATGCGTCCGCCCCATGTCAGGAAATACGACCACGCAGACACGGCAATGTCCGAGAATCCCGCGATGCGCCGCGCGTCCGCTGACAGCGGCTCGTACATGGAGTGTCCTTCCCACATAAAGGAGTACACGTAGTCATCCCCCGCACTGCGCGCCATGAGGCTGTTCAGTATAAAGATCACGAAAAAGATGCCTAGAAGCGAGAGGCAGAGCTTTTTCTTTTCTGTCGTCATAGGAATCATGTCCCCTCCTCATCATTTGGCTTTTATTCTAAAGGAACAGGGCGCGCGGCGCAAGGGAGGGAGGGGTAAGGGTTCAGGGTTCAAGGTTCAAGGTTCAGGGTTCAGGGTTCAGGGTTCAGGGTTCAGGGTTCAAGGTTCAGGGTTCAGGGTTCAGGGTTCAGGTGGCGGCTTCGCCGCTTGTCATGAATAGGCGATGTGAAATAACGATCATCTCATTTTCGCGTTCAATCTGCCGCGGGGGACTTGCAGCTCTCATAGGAGTGACCGGGAAACCTTATCCCAGCTGTCTTTCATGCCATAGTCACCCTATCCGCCCCTTTCGGGCACCTTCCCCTAGAGGGGAAGGCTGCGATACGAGAATACCATCCTCTAAAAAAAGGCGGCGAAGCCGCCACGAGAGCCCTGAACCTTGAACCCTGGACCGAATGAAAGCAAAGCAAAAAGGGCTGTGAAGAAATGCGGATTCATTTCTTCACAGCCCTTTTTCTCACTTCATCATATCGGTAAAGTTCTTGATAATGACGATCGGTGTTTTCTGGTTGTCATTGCCGAAAGGATTATCGATCAGGATCTTGGCGATCTGTTTCGGATCAAGGCCCTGGCTCTTTCCGAGGACGGCAGCGCGTTTCAGGTCATTGACATCTGCGATGACTGCGCCGTAGGCGCCAGTCGCCTTCTTGATCTTTTCACAGACATTGTCGGTATCCGCCGGACCATAGACGAGGCATTTGTCGAAAGGCGGCATGGTACCGGTGACATCATCGATCAAAGATGCCTGACGGCAGCGGGCGTAGAAGACGCCGTTCTTTCCGAAGAGCTTTGCGACAGCGCCGAGGGCGAAGGAGAAGAGCATGTTCCATTTCCCTTCTTCATCCATGGCTGCCTGCATGCCGTAGATGCTCGCCATGGAGCCTGCGGACGGGACGAAGCGGTTCATGAGACGGGCCTGCCAGCAGACATTCAGCTCTTCCGGACGGACGTAGCGGTTCTGGGTAATGGCAACGACGGACTCTGCACTGCAGACGATGTCATGGTCGGTGATCTTGTCGCCGGCGTATTCCAGAATGGCATCGACGATGTTGTCGTGATGGGTCAGGATACGGGTGTGGATCGGTATGAGTTCTAATTCTGCCATTTATCTCACCTCCGTTTTATATTCATAGAGCGCATTTCTGAGCTCTTCCTTCGAAAGAACGATGCGGGACTTCGCATAGTAGTAGTCGCTTCTCGCGACGACCTGATAAATGACGTCCATTCCCATTTCCGGGAAGGTCTCCAAGTCATGGAGAATGCTGTCGCCCTTGCCCTTGATCTCCAGGGTGATGAGGAATTTCTTCGTCTTGCCCGGATCTAAGATGAAGGCCTGCCAGTAGTCATCGGGACGCGGCATATCGAAATCGGTGAGGTGCGCCGTGACGACGGCTTCATCGTACTGCTCAAAAGGCAGGTACACACGGACAAAGGCATCCATGATGGTGCCGAGCTGCTTGCCGACATTCTTGATCGGCAGCGTGCAGGAGAGCGTCACGCTCTTCATATCCATGGACTCCACATGGAAAGGCGTCCGCTTAGACTTCATCACCTTCAGCACACAGTCGCCTTTGATGATGGCGATAGCCCAGTAGGCAATGAATCCCAGGCAGATCAATAAGATGATGACTGCCAGAATTTTTGTGATCAGTAACATGTTTGTCACACTCCTAAATGATAAATCAGTTGTCGGGTTCGGGGTTCAGGGTTGTGGTGGCGGCTTCGCCGCGAGTATATATGAGGCGATGCCCGAAAATAGTATTCAAGTCGCTAGTAACTTGTGACTAGGAATTAGTAGCTAGGGATTAGGTTTGCGATACGAGAAAATCGCTAGTTTCAAACCTCCGCGGCGCTTCTATATTTTTATGCGCCGCACCACCATTTCGCATTTCACATTTCTCATTCTCATTCAAGTGAGGCTTTCAATCGTAATCAAGGGGCGCCCCGCCCAGAGGCTCACCTTGCCCCCTTTACAATTCCAAACTTCCCTTTTCCACCTTCACGTCGCCGAAGAGTTTCTTCACTAGCGGCGCGGAATTTTCAAGGCCCTCGGTGAAATAGAAGGTCTTCTCCTGCATCGCCCCGGCCAGCGCGTCATGTGCGCGGAGAATATCCATCCCGGTCTCCACCGTCGGGAGCGCCGGGTCAAGGAAGCGTACCTTCGGCAGCACCTTCCTGAATACATCAGCGATCAGCGGATAATGGGTGCAGGACCAGATCGCAGTGTCTGCATCTAATGCATGATACTCCTCTGCCGCCTGTTTGACAAGGGCAGAAAGGGTATTTTCGTACGCATTTCTTTCGATCGCCGCCGCCAGTCCGTCGCAGGGGACCTCCACAAAATCCAACTGCGGGTATTTTTTCTGAAAATATGCCTTGTGTGCATGCGTCGCGATCGTCGCAGGCGTCGCAAAAACAGCGAAGCGCTTCGCATCCTCCGGCATCTTCACCTCCATGCTCATCTTGATGACAGGGATATCTTCTTCAAAAAAAGCAGGCGGCACATTGAAGGAGATCGTATTGCACGCGATCAGGATCATCTTCACCTGATGCTTCTTCAGAAAATCCTTGATGGCAAAGGAGAATCGCACAATGTCATCCCGGCTGCGTTCGCCGTAGGGATTTCTCTTCGTATCTCCGAGAAATACGATGCCTTCTTCCGGGTACGTCTCATGCAGCACGCGGGCTACCGTAAGACCTCCGATGCCCGAGTCCATGATGCCGATCGGTCTGTTATCCATTATATCCTGTCTCCTTCTGAGAGCTTCACAAGGCCTTCGATCTTTTCCTTCGGAAGACGCGCGATACGGCCTGTCTTCATATGGGTGTACGTATTGACCGTATGCCCTGTCGTCAAAAGCTCGCCCGTGGATTCGCGCACGACCTCATAATCGAAGTCCAGCCGCACGCGATCGACGCGGCGAAGGTATGTCCTGATGAGGAGCGTATCGTCATAGCAGGCAGACTTCAGGTATTTCACACTGACCTCGACGATCGGAAATACGATCCCTTCCTCCATCAGCTCATTCAGGTCGAGCCCGCCCGCACGCAGATACTCCACCCGCGCCTCCTCAAAATACTTGAGGTAGTTCGCATGATGCACCACCTTCATGCCGTCAGTCTCGTAAAAGGTCACTCTTCTTTTATAGGTAAACATAGCGGTATCCTCCATTGATCAATGGAGATATTATAGCACAATCGCGGGGAGGGTTTAAGGGATTAAAGGTTCAAGAGTTCAAGGGTTCAGGGTTCAGGGTTCAGGGTTCAAGGTTCAGGGTTCAAGGTTCAAGGTTCAGGGTTCAGGGTTCAGGGTTGTTGTGGCGGCTTCGCCGCGAATATGTATGGGGTGATGTCTGAAAGTAGTATTCCAGTCACTCGGCACCACTAATCCCTAGCTACTAATCCCTAGTCACAAGTCACTTCTTCCCAAACGCAAAGAAGCTCTTCACCTTCTGCCAGAAGGAGCGGACGCGGGAGATCTTCACGGGCTGCTTGACGGCCTGCGCTTTCTGCACCTGCCGGACGAGAGTCATATTCCGATGTGCAGTCCTCGTCACGACACGGGGCGGCGCGGTGAAGGTCTTCTCGCTCTTCGGCTCGGATCCATGCAGAGCTGCCGCACTGCTCTCTACCGCGCGAATGGTGCATTTCCGCCGGCTTGTATCCATCGGGGAGAGGCTCTCTCTTCTGCCGCTTCCCGCCGCCTTAGGCTCTATTGCCTTCGCTGCGCCTCCCACGATCGTCCCGGTCTTTAGATCAAACTTTGCAAAGCTGGCCTTCTGGGCAAAGGGACTGTCTTCGAAGGTGTGCGCTTGAGCAGACGCCGCGGCCGTCGGCTCCGGCTTTTCCCGGCGCATCTCCTCACGCTCGATCTGCTTCATGAGGCGGTTTCTCGCCCGCGGATCAAAGGCAGGCTCCCGCTCCGCCCAGAAGCCGGACTGCTGGATCTTTCTCTGGTCCAGATCATAATTGATTTTGGCTCCGCAGTGATTGCATCGGATGCTCCCCTTCCTTTTCTTCACATCCAGATCGAAAAGGGTGAGCTTCTGTCCACACACGTGGCAGGTCAAAGTAAATGGCATATTTGCCTCCCGGGCGATAAAAACGAGACATGCGGGATCCGCACTCAAAGAAAAGGGCCTATCACAAAGGCTCTGAGACAGCTGCGGGAGATGCCCCCTCACCTGTCACCAACATAGTAAGTATAGGGCATGCAGCCATTTTCCACAATGGGAAGATGCGGCTCTTTGCCGCCCCATGCCATTTTCCTTCCTGCTATGCCGCTTCACAGGGAAGCCCGCACCGCCCTTTCTTCCTTTGCAAGGCTCGCAAAAAGGCGATGTGAAATAACGATCATCTCATTTTTGCGTTCCATCTGCCACGGGGGACTTGCAGCTCTCGCAGGAGTGACCGGGGAACCTTATCCCAGCTGTCTTTCATGCCATAGTCACCCTATCCGCCCCTTTCGGGC
>OLSX01001212.1_pt1 | contig 24720 bp, 21 predicted proteins | sample 1673141 | NCBI WGS metagenome assembly OLSX01 (sample SAMEA3136759, study PRJEB25190) | human gut metagenome | biome: human gut; feature: human-associated habitat; material: faeces | place: Austria | collected 2013
CTGCAGTTCCGTGGCCGCATTGTGGCCGTGCTGCGCCGAGGGCGACCCGGAGATTTCTTTGCCCCGCTTTCTTTGGCTCCCGTAGGCAAAGAAAGCGGGCGGGCTTTTGCTCCTTTTGGCCCGGTTCCAAAAGGAGACGCATGCGGACAACACAAAAATGCCCCGGCATGCGCAAGCTGCCAGGGCATAATGTCGAGCAAAACCGCTCTAAGCGACCATCGCGCATGCGAGCGTAGCGAGTCGTCGGGCATACCTGACCCGACGCGATGGCCGCGCAGTCTATAACGATCCAACCCGGCCACCTGTCGGCTCAGATATACCGACAAAAACAACACCCCTCTTAATAAATCCCGGCCGGGCCATGAGGCTCCGGCCGGGATGTTGATATGTGAAGGGAAGAAAACAAATTTTACGCCGCAAACCGCTGCGGCACGATGTTCAACTCGTAAAGTTTCGCCACCAGCGCCTCGCAGAGAACCCGCGCCATGTTCACTTCGACGGCGTTGCCGATGAACTTCTTCTGCTCGCCCTGTGTGCCGATCAGTACGTAGTTCTCCGGGAAGCCCATGATCCGCATCAGCTCCGGGATGCGCAGCATCCGCATCCGGATGTCCACCAGTCCGTACAGCGCCATGAATTCCTTTATCCGCACCAGCATCGGCGTATCTTCCGGGTAAATCTCGTAAACCAACGTTTCGTCCTCCAGCCTGATGAACGAGGGCAGCTCCTCGCCGTCCGCTTCGGCAGTCACCAGCCGCGGAGGCCGCTTGTCCATGCGGGCGATCAGCGTGAAACACGGCCGATCGGCAGCGGCACCCGCCGAGGCGAACTGCGGGTTCATCAGGTATTGCCATTTGCGGTTGGCAGTCACGGTCTGGGCCGGAGCGTCGAGCGAACTGCCGACGTTGCTGAAGTTGGTGTTCATGATCCACGGCGTGACGAGCCGCTGCTTCGGGTTCGTCATGACGGCCGGAGCCGGGCCGTCCGTTCCTGACGTCTGGCCGCCGCCGGAATAGTAGTTGGCGAAGAACGGACGCACCAGTTGAAAACGGTCTTTCGTCGTAACCGTCGGTGACGGCCGCTCGATCGACGAGTTGAACCCGTTGCCGTAGTAGGCCGAGACGAAGGCGTGGTGATCCCGGCAGGTGATCGCGCCCGCGGGCGCATCGACGGCTGTGCATTTCCCCTCCGGAGACCCGCCGAAGTGCTTACAGAGGTAGTACACCTTGGCTACGCCGAGGCGGTTCTGCGTCGCCACGGTCGGGCACGGTTCGTCGATGCCGGGTGCAACATACTTCCCGGACTGGTTCATCGAGTTGTATTTGACGAGGAACGCTTCGCGCCCGCCGGCGACGAACGTCACCAGCCCCGCGTGGATGCGGGCAAGCGATGCCTCGACCAGCGGCCGCTTCCGGTCGAAGATCGACTCGCCCTCGTCCTCAAGGTCGAGGACTTCCCGCACTGGCCGCCACTTGCGAAGCTGCTGACCGAACAGGTCGCCCTGTGCCGGGTTCTTGGTGTGAGTCGGTTTCGGAAAGACGATCGGAAGGCCGCGGCGGGCGAAGATCCCGAAGAACCGCCGGCGGGAAGTGTACGCCCCGAAGTCGGCGGCGTTCAGGATGCGGTGGCCGAAGTCGTACCCGTAGCCCCGCACGTTGTCGACCCATTTCCGGTACAGTCGCCCGGCATCCCTGCTGACGGGCTTGCTCCTCTCATCCAGATCGCCCCACGACATAAACTCCTCCACGTTCTCGATCTGGATGTAATCGGGGTTCAGCGCCTCGATGTAGCGGAACAGGTGTTCGGCCAGCGTGCGGCTGTCGGCGTCGCGCGGAAGGCCGCCTTTGGCCCGCGAGAAGTTCGTACACTCCAGCGAGGCCCAGAGGACGACGAAGGCATCCGGGTACTGGCGGCGCATCCGCGCGAGGTGTTCGAACAGCGGCGACAGCTCCAGCGTACGGATGTCCTCCGTGTAGTGTAGCGCGTCGGGGTGGTTGGCAGCGTGCGAAGCGATGGCGTTGGCGTCGTGGTTCACGCAGGCGATCACCTTGGCGCAAGGAGCTCCGGCATGCCGCGCAAGGTGTACCCCGGTCGAGGTGCCGCCCGCACCGCAGAAAAGGTCGATGTACAACAGTCGGATTTTATCGTTTGAATTCATTGAAATAGCTTTTTTTAACAGGTGAAATCGGCAGCCCGGCCATGATGGCCGGGCTACCGTGTTGAATAGTGAAGGGAAGAAGACTATTGACAGCCTTCAACCGCCGTCAGTTCGGCCAGCTTTTCGACGAACGCCTGACTGAAAGGACAGCAATCGCAGACCGAACAGCACTGGTCGCCTTTCCGCAGGCAGGTTTCCCGATAGGCTGCAATCGACAACCTCCGTATCCTGTGGCGCTCCTCCTCCCTAATAGTTTCTACGGACGAAGATTTAACCCCGACGAGACGGCCATAAATGCCGTCGAGTTCTTCATCCGTAACCTCGGCGGCCATGTCGGGATAGTCGAGGATCAGCGTCTTTACAAAATTGACTTCCCGGCGGGCAATTTCCAGCTCGCCGAGGTTTATCAGTGCTTGCACATCGCTCAAATGCGACATGGCAACCATGCTTACTTGTCGTTTCATATTATTCATAATATTCATCCCAGATAACTTCATCCTCCCACACGCTGATTTCGAGACCCGAGCTAAGCTGCACGCGAACCCGCGGATAATCGTACTCCACGAATTCAACATGTCGATAGCCTAAATAGGATTTCTTCAGCGTGCCTGTTTGCCCTTCTTGCAATTCGTCATTGTCCATTGCCTTTAATTTTAACTTCATAATTTGAAAACGCCCCTATTTGCCTCTGTCCGAACAAAGTCGTCAGGAACTCATAAAATGTCGCAACCCTTATCTGGGTGGTACGATCGGGAAGAGTACATCGAAACATTCCGTCCGTTTCTTTGAATAGTCTCCATGTAGCATGATTCCAATCCGTAATGAAAACTACGGTTTTCATTACCGTAACCTCTATTGTCCGCATAGTAAAAAATAGCGGCTGACCTGTACGCCGCAAGGTGTCAGTAGTTGATGATTTCGCCATTGCCGACCGTGATTTCCCGAAGGACGCAATCGACGGTGATCCGCCGCCCGTCGATGTCGATCTGCCAGCCTTCGCAGAGGTTCCGAGCCCAGACCAGACGGGTCGTATCCATTTGCAGGCCGTAGTAGATCCGGCGGCCTTCGCGGAACGTGAAGTTATGCCGCCGGATCTTCGTCGTGATGGTCTTAACGATGTCCATACCGGTAGTTTTGTGCGACGTAGCGCAAGGTGAAACTCTTGACCGCCCTATACCACGACTGCGGCGTCTCGATCGAGCGGTTCATATACTCCTTACAGCTATACTTGCCGTTGGCCGAAAGCGCCATGTACTCCCTGAGCTCACCCGTGATCCGCGTCCGAAACAGGTAGAACCACTCCCATTCGCAACACAGGGCGAGCTTGTCGGCATAGCACAACCGCGAAGGCCGAGCACCGTCCCGCCGGGAGTGGAACCGGGAATGATGCCGCGTGAACTCTTCCCAGCGTCGGCCGAAGATCCGCATGATCCGGGCCCCCAGCTCGACATGCGTTTCGCCTTCCGGGCCGTCCATGTTCGGCTTGCCCAGATAGCCCCAGTCATGGACGATAAACGCAACCCAGAGCCGGGGATCAGCCGGGAATCCGTACAACCGCCACCAAGCGATGAAAACCAGAAAAGGATGGATAAAGATGTTATGTGCTCCGAACAGGAGGCTTTTCGTACCTACTTTCATAATTTGCAGAATTTAATTACAACGACATGACGGCCGCCAGTTGGGCCTGACGGTATTTCGGGAAGATCCAGCCGGCGACCTTGCGGCCCTGATAAGTCAGACTGGAGTTGCGCTTGGCCTTGATACGCTCCAGAACCGACACATCGGAAGGTTCGTCGGTAAAGATGGCCAGGGCCTTCGCTGAATAGTCTACGACAAGAGCCCCGCGATGCAGACGCCGCTGGGCGATAGCTGCTTCCTCGCGGCGCTGCTTCTCGGCGGCCGCCGCACGGGCAATGACCTCTTCGACCTGTTCGGCCGCCAAGAAGGTCGGGTAAGCGAGATCCGCGAAGAATCCGCTGGCCGACTCGTGTTCATCGAAGATGAAACGCGTGCGGAAGTTCCGGAGCGACTTGAGCCCGATCAGCGTGTAGGTATAGCCGGCATGCTCGTCGAACATGATTTCGGTGACGATGCACTTCTCACAAAGAGAGTCCCCAAGCATGAAGCGTTCGACCACCTGGTGCAACGTCACGACCTGTCTGGACGTGTCGTAAACGATGCCTTTCGTTAATAATGCTACCTGTGCCATAATCGTGTGATTTAGGGAGCGGGACGATGCCCGCTCCAATAGTTACATATAATAGCGACTTGTAAAAACTACATATTGGCAAACAACTGCTCCTTCGTCCAGTCGTGAGTACCTCTCGATAAGCACTCGGACAGCCCAATATCACATTCTTTATTCATAGTCTCATAAGCATGAACAGCCTTTTCAAATTCCTCACCGGTAAGAGCTTTTCCAGCTGTAACAATCGAAAAACGGTCAACACCTTCTGACTCATTCAGCTTACACGCCTTTACAATATCCTCTTCTGGAAGAAAATCATATACCTCACAGTCAGTGTGATTGTGTGCAGACTGTGCACAGTACTTACAATCCTCTGGACATTTGCCGCTTCTTCCATTAATTATAGAACATAAGTCAACCTTATCTCCAACAAAATGTTTTCTTATCCTGTCTGCCCCTTCACAAAGTTCATCCAAATCGCAATCCAGAAAAAATGTCAAATCATCCTGTCTTTTAATTCTTCTTCCGTTAATAATCTCTTCTGCCAGTTCTAATGGTGTCATATATACATACCTCTTTTGAAAAATATTTATTAGATTATAGAACTGAAAAAGGCGAATGTCAACAAATTGCGCCTTGCAGTTGACATTCGCCATATGTAATTACCCGCTGGTATTCTTTATCTCTTACCTATATCTGCCATATCATGTATAACATCAGATATATTCTCTACAGTTGAGGTTATTCTGTTATTAAGATCTGTACAGCTCTTAGCAAGCTTTCCTACCTCTAATGCTACAACTGAAAAGCCTTTTCCCGCCTCACCGGCTCTTGCAGCCTCAATAGATGCATTAAGTGCAAGAATATTCTGCTTTCTCTGTATGCCATCAAGTTGCTTGGTATTCTCCTTGATATCTCTCACATACTCTTCACAGCTCTTAACACCACCTGTAAGCTTTGTAATCAATTGTCCATTGTACTTAGAATTATATTCTGAATTAATAAAATTATTAAGTACTGCTCCTAGCAGTTTAGCTGCTGCATTAATCTCCGCCTCTGTTCTTACTGTAACTTTTCCTAACGCCTCAATATACTCATCCTCATTAATACCCAGTTCTCTTGCAACACCTCTGAATTTCTCTTCATCCGGATGCTCAGGTAAAACTTGACCTCCGATTACAGAGCCAAGCACTGTACCATCGCTTAACTTAAGCGGAATACCAAAATCCACAAGTCCAGCATGACAATGATATACACCTTGTCCTTCAGCATCACATTTTTCACATCTTCTGCATCCTTCCTTACTTCCTCTGGTAAGCTTTATACAGAAATCTGTAAAGTTGTAACATTCGGAAATATACTTCCCATCCGCTCCAACTGCAACCGTGGCTAATCCTGTTGCCACAGCCCAGTCAGACATAATTGATTCAAATTTCTCCATATCAGCAAAATCTTGAATCTTCATGCTTAAACCACCTCTTTTTCAATTGTTACATGTATTGATTGAATAAATTTTAACAAATAAGGTCTCTAAAGTCAATGAATATGAGTAATTATCAACATTTTTATGTACTAGCTCTGTATTAATGATGGAACAATCTCATTCCTGTAAAGCACATAGCCATTCCTCGCTTATTGGCTGTTTCTATAACCTGATCATCTCTTACAGAACCACCAGGCTGTGCTACATACTTAACACCAGACTTATATGCTCTTTCTATATTATCTCCGAATGGGAAGAATGCATCTGAACCGATTGTTACATCAGTATTGCCTGCAAGCCATTCCTTCTTTTCCTCTGTTGTAAATACAGATGGTTTCTCTGTGAATACTCTCTCCCAGTCATTGAGAATATCTTCATACTCATCACCAATATAAAGGTCAATTGCATTGTCTCTGTCAGCACGGCCTACGCCTTCCTTAAATGGAAGATTAAGGACCTTTGGATTCTGGCGGAGATACCAGTTATCAGCCTTCTGACCTGCAAGTCTTGTACAATGGATTCTTGACTGCTGTCCTGCTCCGATACCGATTGCCTGTCCATTCTTTACATAGCATACAGAATTAGACTGTGTATACTTAAGTGTTATAAGTGCAATAATCATATCAATCTTAGCAGACTCTGGAATATCCTTATTCTCTGTTACAACATTTGATAAAAGTTCCTTATCAATAACAAACTCATTTCTTCCCTGTTCAAATGTTACACCAAACACCTGCTTTCTCTCGATTGGTTCAGGCTTATACTCAGGGTCAATCTTAATGATATTGTAGTTACCCTTCTTCTTAGCCTTTAATATCTCAAATGCCTCCGGCTCATAGCCAGGTGCAACAATACCATCTGAAACCTCATGCTGGATAAGCTTTGCTGTAGCAACATCACATACATCTGATAATGATATGAAATCACCGAAAGATGACATTCTGTCTGCACCTCTTGCTCTTGCATATGCACATGCGATTGGGCTTAATTCTCCGATTGCTTCGTCAACCCAGTAAATCTTCTTCTCAACATCTGTAAGAGGAAGTCCTACTGCAGCACCTGCTGGAGATACATGCTTGAAAGATGTAGCTGCTGGAAGTCCTGTAGCTTTCTTTAACTCCTTAACAAGCTGGTATCCGTTAAATGCATCAAGAAAATTAATATATCCTGGTCTGCCGTTAAGAATCTCTACAGGAAGGTCACTTCCGTCTTCCATAAATATTCTTGAAGGCTTCTGATTAGGGTTGCATCCGTATTTTAACTGAAATTCGTTCATATTCTTTCTCCTTAATTATTTTACATTCTTGTTAATAATTCTTGTTTCGTATTCACCTGTAGCAATATCAATATATCTTACAAAAAGTGAAACCTTATTATCTGCATTAAGATTATCCCAGATCATCTGTGTGAATTCTTCAATATCGCCAGATATCTTAACCCAAGTAGGTTCTCCCTCATAGCTTGGAAGTGGATTGCCATCACCCATATATGTATGGATATAATGCCCTTCTCCTTCAAATGCTGCATCATATGTATATGTGTGTCTTTCACATATGTCAGGATTACCATTATGGCTCTTTAATATAGACATTGCATATGAATATTCATTATTCTCAATATGAAGCACACTTGAAATTCTTGGTGTATAGTTAGGTGCATCATGCTCATATTTTCTTACTCTTAAAGATTCTTCAAATGTTTTTCCTTCTGAAAGACCATCATAAACCGTATCAGTCTGATCTCCATTAGTAACTATAGTATTATTGCCAAGTACTCTTACAGGGGCATAGATAATAAGCTCTGGTGCAACTAAAAGTGTTGATGGGTCAAAAGCTTCTGTTCTGATACCCTCTCCGTCCTGTACAAATACACGGTTACGGCTGCTCTCGCTTCTTCCCATAATAAAATAAGCCGAAACTGCCTTCTTACCATCCTCTGACATACCGGCAACAATTCCTCTGCCCGGATAAGCACATCCTGATAATTCCTCTGAAAGGTTCTTAATTGTCATAACTGACCTCCTGTTAAATGTGATGACTGCGTTCGCTCCTCATGGTTCTTTTTCGCGAGTAGCGAAGATGCCAGAATTTCATTCTGGCATTGTCGCGGTGCTCCTCGAATATCCGTGAAAAATCCCCAATCCATGCAAGCATGATTGTGAATTTTCACTCCTATCCTCATCGCTACTCGCGCAAAAAAACCGCCTGGGAACGCAGCTTATAGCTTAACGTTGCCCAGGCGGTCGGCTTTTCTTAATATAAACTGTACTCCCTGTGGGTTATCCCACAATGCTATTTAAGCATCTTCCGCCAGTTGTACAGCGCTTATTAATAACATACAACAAAATATGTTAAATTGCAACACCATTCTTCTTAAGAAGTTCTCTTGCTGATTCAACCGAATCAATACCTGTTGCATTCTTAATTGGTGCAAATTCTTTTTCTCTTACTACCTCGAATGGCAGACAGCTGTCAAGCTCATGAATCATATCAAGAACAAGACCCTCAAACTTATATCCATTAGGCTTTTCAGGCTTAACAAGATTACCATTCTCGTCAATATATGGAATCTTCTTCTCAACAATATGTAATGGAAGATTCTTTCCAACAATTCTTTCAAGATCAGAAACCCTGAACAGATAATTAAGAATAACTCCAAAATTATATGCAGGGTCGCCCTTTGCATTCTTAGCATCCATCATCTCTTTAGTAAGTTCATAATACTCAACAATGGAAGGCTTTCCATCTTCAAGACACATAACGCCAACCTTCTCATCAGGAGCTGCCTTTCTTACAACCTTAGAACCAACTGCACAGTGCTTTTCAATTGTAGCACCGATAAATACAGGATCTGCAATTCTCTGAAGGACATTGTCAACAGCGAATACATTCAGCCACTCAATTCCGTTCTTCTCAAGAACCTCTGTTAATCCAGCCTTCTTTAAAGAGATATACCATCCACCATTACCATTAGGTGATGTTGCCATCCTTCCCTTCTCTTCAAGGTATATCTTACCATCATAATCAGTAGCTGCTGCCATCTCCTGTTTGAAGAAATGTACATATTCACTCTTATATCCGAAGAAATTCTTCTCTTCAAAGAAAGAAACTGTAGCATCATTATTCTTCTCACTAGTCATAACGAATAAATGTATATATGTTCCTGTCTCTTTAACAACATCCATAAGATTATTAATAAGGCACTCGAATATATAAAGTTTCTTGTTAACACCTACATTATACATTCCCTTAGGATTATCCGAGCCAAGTCTTGTTCCCATTCCGCCTGCAAGAAGAATTGCTCCAACCTTTCCAGCCTTAATTGCCTCTACACCTGTATTCTTAAATGTATCATAGTCAGCTTCTATCTCATCAAGTTCCATTGCACCAAGAGGTGTAATTTCACCTTTCTTAACAAGCTCAGACTTATGTTCAATTGCCGATAAAACTTCCATATCAGTCTTATCAATCTGCTTAAGAAGTGCTGCCTTCTCATCATCTGATAATTCATCATAATATCTTAATATCTGTTCCTGACCATACTTAGAAAGCTTAAGCTTTGCTTCTTCTAAATTCACTTTAATTCCCTCACTTATCTAATAGCTTATTGTCTGACGACATCTTTATAATTCTAACATATTAATAGTTTCCAAGCAACTTAATAGATTCAGCTTCTTCTTCAATACCTCTTAATGCGTTCATAACTCTTGGATCATCAATGTTACCAGCAAAATCAACAAAGAACCGGAAATTCCATCTCTTTCCTTCAACATTCCCTTCAATAGGTCTTGATTCAATCTTATTCATATTAAGTCCATTATATATAATATGACTTAAAAGATTATATAGAGTGCCTGCTTCATTAGCTGTTTCAAACACAATACTCATCTTCTGTGCATTCTTAACAAACTTTCTTGTATTAGTAACAATAACAAATCTTGTTGTATTGCCTTCCTGGTCTGTAATTCCAGACTTTAAGATATCAAGACCATAAAGCTCTGCAGCTTCCTTACTTGCAATGGCAACATGAGTCTTATTATGCTCCTGAAAAATCATCTTTGCCGCAAGTGCTGTATTAGCCTGACTGATTCTCTGCCAGTCCTTGTGAGTATCTAAGAATCTGTCACACTGCATAAGTCCCTGTGGATGTGAATATACAGCAGTTACGTTTTCAAGGTCAGTTCCTGGAAGTCCAAGTAACAAATGTTCAATCTTAACATAAGTTTCTGCTATTATGTAATTATTATATTCCTGTAACAGATCATACACATCAGCAACAATTCCAGCATTGGAATTTTCTATAGGAAGTACAGCATAATCAGCCTTCCCCTGCTTAACTGCCTCCATGCACTCTCTCCATGTAGGAACATTGAAATTATCAACATCCTTGCCAAAGAAATTAATCATGGCAGCATATGAATATGCCCCCGGTACCCCCTGATATACAACCTTACAGTTCTTTTTATTAATCTCATCAATTGCCTCATATGGTTCTCTCAAAGTCTGTCCCATTTTTTCAAGCAACATATACTGGTTTTTTCTTGAGTTAGCCATAATCTGTGCAAACAAATCATCAATAGCATGCACATTATCAGGATTCTTGACAAGCTTCTTTACAGATTCTAACTTAGCTTTCTCTCTTGCTGGATCAAGAACTTTCTTTCCTGTCTCAATCTTATATTCTGCAACCTCAGTTGTCAGTTTCATTCTCTCTTCAAACAGTTCTACAAGCTGACTGTCGATTTTATCAATATTATTTCGTATTTCATTAAGATCTAACATTTACTTCTCCTCTTTAAAGCGATGTATTGTTCTTATTGTATCACATTTTTAATGATATGCAATAAATGTACTTTATGTTATACTTAAGAAAACGTTCTTAAATAATGTTCATAAGGGAGTAGTGATAACATATGAAAAAAGCCATCACAATAAGTGTAATAACTATAATAGGATTATTACTCGCAGTATTAATATTTTTATCTATACGAAGCAGCCGAATCGTATACAACAACGATAATGCTATTGGCAATTCGGCAGGTAACCTCAATAACGGAGGTTTGTTCTGCGAATACAATGACAAAATATATTTTGCCAATCCATACGATTATAACAAATTATATGTAATGAATTCAGACTGCACTAATGCCATGAAATTAAATGATGACAGTGTTGCATCCATCAATGTCTGTGGCAGTTACATATATTATGTCAAGAATAATTTCAAGCAGGAAACAATTGGAACAATATTCAGGGGACAGCTATTCGGTGTTTACCGCTGTAACTTAAACGGCGAGTCATTGAAAGCATTATACGACAGTCTTTCCGGAACAATAGCCTTATCTGGTAACTCGTTATATTACCAGCATTATAGTGATACAACGCCTCTGGCTTTCCATAAAGTAGACATTGCAGGAAAGAAGGATACCAAAATTTCCGACACACCTTACTCACCTGCGTGCGTCCATAACGGAACAATATATTTTTCTGATCCTGTCGGAAAACACAACATATTAAGTTACGATACCAAAACTGATAAAACCTCTGTATTATATGATTGCAATTCATATCTTGCAGATGTTGAGAACGGCTATGCATATTATATTGACTTAAGTAAGAACTATTCACTTGTAAGACTTAATACATCTAACAAAACTCTTGAATTATTGTATGGAGAAAAAGGAAACAAAGTCGTTAATTATAATGTGTATGGAAACAAAATATTTTTCCAGGTGGAAAGCACAGATGGAATGACAGGCCTTTACAGGATGAATATTGATGGAACGCAGATTGAAACTATTGCTATAGGCAATATTACCAACATTCACTGCACATCAAAATACACATTTTTCCAGTATTATGAAGATCAGGGAGTCCTTTACAGAGTAAGCACAAGTGGTGCTGATACATCTGTTGAACAGATTACTATCAAATAACATTTTTATAAATATCATATAAAATAATGCCCCGCACTTTCAAATCAGTGCAGGGCATTTATTATATCTTACTCTTCAGTTTTCTCTTCTTCAATCTTAATTGAAAGCTCATCAAGCTGCTTAGCATCTACAACATCAGGTGCATTAGTAAGGAGACAAGATGCATCCTTTACCTTAGGGAAGGCAATAACATCTCTGATTGAATCTCTCTTAGCCATAAGCATTACAAGTCTGTCAAGACCATAAGCAAGTCCTGCATGTGGAGGAACACCATACTTGAATGCGTCAAGCAGGAATCCGAACTTTTCATTAGCAACTTCATCTGTAAGTCCAAGTGCCTTGAACATTCTGCTCTGAACATCAGCCTGATGGATTCTTACTGAACCACCACCGATTTCTGTTCCGTTAAGAACAATATCATAAGCCTTTGCACGAACTGCACCAGGATTAGTCTCAAGCATATCAAGATCCTCATCCATAGGCATTGTGAATGGGTGATGCATTGCAACATATCTTTCTTCTTCATCTGACCATTCAAACTGTGGAAACTCTGTTACCCATAAAAACTTATAATCAGACTTATCAAGAAGTCCCATCTGATCAGCAAGTTCTACTCTTAAAGCACCTAGTACATTCCATACAATCTTATTTCTGTCAGCAGCGAATAAAAGAAGATCCCCTGCTTCACCATCCATAGCCTTAACAAGGGCATTCATCTGATCCTCTGTCATAAACTTTGCAAATGATGACTTATATGAACCATCTTCGTGAATTGCAATATAAGCAAGACCTTTTGCACCATATCCCTTAGCAAAATCAACAAGTGCATCAATCTTCTTACGAGGCATGCTTCCCTGTCCCTTTGCGTTGATTCCTCTTACAGAACCGCCATTCTCAAGTGCTCCCGTAAATACTCCAAATCCACAATCCTTAACAATATCTGATACATTCTGTAATTCCATACCAAATCTTAAATCAGGCTTATCAGAACCAAATCTGTCCATAGCTTCCTGCCATGTCATTCTCTGGATTGGAAGCTTTACATCAACATCAAGAACTTCCTTAAAAAGGTATGCAAGAAGTCTTTCATTAACATCGATTACATCATCAACATCAACGAATGATAATTCCATATCAATCTGTGTAAATTCAGGCTGTCTGTCTGCTCTTAAATCCTCATCTCTGAAGCATCTTGCAATCTGCATATATCTGTCATAGCCAGAACACATAAGCATCTGCTTAAAGAGCTGTGGTGACTGTGGAAGCGCATAAAACTTACCTGGATGAATACGGCTTGGTACAAGATAATCTCTTGCTCCCTCTGGTGTAGACTTGGTAAGCATAGGTGTTTCAATCTCTAAAAAGCCTTCATTTGCAAGAAATGCTCTTGTTAGAGTTGCAACCTTGCTTCTCATAATAATATTAGACTGGATATCAGGTCTTCTAAGATCAAGACATCTGTACTTAAGTCTGATATCTTCCTTAGTCTGGATATTTTCCTCTATTGGGAATGGAGGTGTCTCTGACTCTGAAAGAATTCTTAAAGTCTTTGCAGCAATCTCAATGTCACCTGTCTTTAAATTCTCATTAACTGCACCGCTTCTCTTAATAACTTCACCCTCAACAGCGATTACGAATTCATTACGAAGTGCATATGCCTTGTCGAAGCCTTCCTTACCAATTATATTTTCATCAAAAAGAATCTGGAGAATTCCACTCCTGTCTCTTAAATCAACAAAAATAAGTGAACCAAGATTTCTTCTCTTGGCAACCCAACCCATTACAGTAACCTTCTTACCAATATCAGCCGATGAAACCTCTGTACATCTGTGCGATCTCTTTAAGCCAACCATTGACTCTGCCATCTTACTTTACCTCTTTCCTGTAATTAAATACTAATCTGCGAAGGATAGAATATCTTCAAGACTAAGACTATCTAAATCTATCTTACTATTTCTTATTATCTCAAATGTTTCTTCCTCGTGAATCATTCGCTGAAACTCAATAAATACTCTCATATCAAGATTCTTAATCTCTTCAATAAGAATATTCACAGCCGTATCAATGTCAAATGCTTTCCTATACGGCCGGTCAGATATCAGCGCAGCAAATTCATCTGTCACCTTAAGAATTCTTGCACCCAATGGAATATCTGTTCCTTTAAGATTATCAGGATAACCACTTCCATCGAAACACTCATGGTGATAGAGAACAACTTTCATTATATTATCTGAATAATCATAATTTTTCAATACATCAAAGCTGATTTTAGAGTGCATTCTCATATATTTCATCTCTTCGACTGATAATTCACCCGAATTTCTGCCATATAAGTATTCTGATAATTTAAGTTTTCCAATATCATGCATCATTCCGGCAATCTTGAGTTCATAGCATTCCCGTTCATCAAGCTTAAGTCTCTTAGCAAGCTCATATGTAAGGTTAGCAACAAGAATCCCATGTTCTATACCACTCTTATAATCATTAAAAATATATTGCAAATGTTCATTCTCATTAATGTCCGTACTATGTCCCATAAGTAATCTCCCTGCTGCCAGTATAATATTTATCAACAAATTCATTAGCAGGAAGTGGTCTGTCAAAATAAAATCCCTGTATAACATCACAACCATAAGAAACAACTGTGTCGAGATCCTCTTTAGTCTCAACTCCCTCAAATACAAGTTCATATTCTACCATCTTAAGCATCTTAATCAGTGACTTTATAACTTTTCTTCCTTTATCGCTCTTTAATGACCTGCTCGCAAATACTCTGTCAAACTTAATAATATCAGCAGGAATATTGGCAATCTGGTTAAGTGATGAATATCCTGAGCCAAAATCATCAACATTAATCTTAAATCCATTTACCCTTAATGCATTAATAACACCAATCATAGCATCCAGTGCATCAATAAATGTTGTTTCAAGTATCTCAAGTTCAATAAGCGCTGAATCAATCTGATACTTATCCTGCAACTGAAGCATATATTTTAACAAATCTTCACTTGTAAATCTCTGCCTTGATATATTAACCGAGACAGGAACAGGCTTAATTCCCTTATCAATGCATTGTCTCTGGAAAGCAAAGGTTTTATCAAGCATAATATCATCAAGCTTTCCAATCATTCCTGTATGTTCAAGCACCGGAACAAATCTGGCTGGTGAAACAAGCTCGCCTGCTCTTGTCTTCATTCTTACAAGCGCCTCTGCACCTGCAACACAATTATGCGATACTGATATCTTAGGCTGAAGGAAAATTTCTATTCTTTCTTCCTCACACGCTCTCACAAATTCATTAGACATATCCATATGTTCAAGATATTCATTGCAATTATCCGCTGAATATACACAACATGGAATATCAAATCTTCCTTTTGTTGATTTCTTTGCAAGATTAGCACGGTCAACTGCCATACGTACATCAAGTGACGGATCGTCATAAAAATACAATCCAACATAAACATGCTGATACACAAGAGGATATCTTTCTGACAATTCTTTCTCAAAAATGCGATTCTTTCTTGTAATATATCCTACTACATCTTCATCCGTCATATTATCAACTTTATAAGCACCCCTGAACTGGTCAAACCCGATTCCGTGTGAAGCAAGGCACAATGGTTCATTAATAAAATAAAAGTCTGCAATATCCTGCATAACCTTGTCACCTTCATCCATGCCGTAAAAATCATTAATATACTTAAAATTACTTATATCCAGAGCTAATAGAACAACTCTGTGTTCATTAGTGTTCACAATCTCACGCACTTTATTGTTAAACACATCATGCCCTGCCATTCCAAGATAACAGCCTCCCATAACGATTCCACTCCTCATATACATCCGTACTTTCAATATAATAGAATTATATCACAATACCAATAGCAAATCCACCTGTTATTAATATATATAATTCAAGTCACTTTAAAATCAATTATTAACGCCATGATGTGACATTGGTGTGGTTGATGTCATAGGTAAAAATGTATACCCTTCCGATAACCCCCACTGTATTATCTGCTCAACTGCATCAACACTGAAATTCTTTATATCATGCTGTAAAACTACTGATACATTATTACTTTTAATTCCTGCTATAACATTAGCCACAACCTGTGATGTGCTTGTTGTTCCACCTGCATCTCCACTAGAAACATTCCAGTCACAATATCTAAATCCACGTTCTTCAACAGCACATACAAGCTGGCTCATTATGCCATAGCAGTACGTTTTACTTATTGTGTTACTAGAACCACCTGGAAATCTTACAAGATCTGCTGCTTTTCCAGTCTGTGCAGTTATAATACTGTTCATCTCATCAAAATCTGCAAAATATGCGTCTACACTCTGATATATCTTTGCATAATCATGTGATGCTGAATGTATTGCAACAGTATGCCCCCGCTGTGCTTCCTGGGCAATAAGATTCTGATAGTCCGGTTTTCCATTAGTAACAAAAAATGTTGCCTTAACATTATATCTGTCAAGAATATCAAGCAGCTTTTCTGTATATGGTCCGGGGCCATCATCAAAAGTCAGATAAACAACTTTATCACCCGGATTAACTGCATCATCTGACATTGGTGCAACTACCTTCACAGTTCTTTGCACTTCAGATTCGTTACCACAATTATCAGATACATTGTATGTTACTGTATATTTTCCTGCATTAGCTGTATCAACATTCCCAGATACTGATACCTTATCAGTTACATCTCCATCACACATATCCACAGCTATATACCCTGGTTCACTATATGTATCTCCCATCCTGATATAATACACCTCACCACCAGTAAGTGATATCTGTGGTGCTGTAGTATCTTCTACATGTATAACACGTTCTGTAAATGCTTCATTACCAGAAGAATCTTTAACTGAATATACAATTGTAGTATCCCCTGTTGTATATGTATCAACCTCCGCAGAAGTCTCCACTTTATCTGTAATATCACCATCATAATTATCAACTGCAAAAAATCCTGCTTCTTCATAATTACTTCCAGCTTCTAAGGTAATCTCTGTATCTCCTGAAAGACTGATAACAGGTGCCTGGGTATCCACAACTTTTACTGCTACTTTTCTAGAAATATGTTTCTTCTTTCTTGACGCAACAATCTTAATGTCATACTTTCCAAGCTTTGTGACATCAACATTTCCCTCAATCTCTATATTTGTCTTATTATCTTTCTTTCTAAGTACATTCTTCTTAATAGTTTCATTAATATCCGCTTCATCATCGGTACTTCCATACTCAACAACTAAAGTATCAGGGCATGACACCGCCAGACTGTTCTCCTTAACAGATCTGATGATAAATATTATCACCAGCACCATAAGAACTGTAACAGAACCTGCCATTAAATATTTAACCCATCTATTATTCATAAAACATACCAACTTTCTCATTTGAACATAATATTGTATGGGTATTATACTTCTTTAATGCATAATAAGCCAGTAGAAACATTAATAAAATTAAACTATTTCTATAATTCTTCCCATTTTTGCATTAGTTCTGTGAGATATTGATATAACAGTCCTGTTCTTGCTTACCCTGTTTAATGCATCAAGCACATTTTTCTCAGTATCAGCATCAAGATTAGCTGTTATCTCATCTAGCAGAAGCAGTTCAGGCTTTGCTGCTGCAGCCCTTGCAATTGACAATAACTGCCACTGTCCCTGTGAGAAATCTTCTGGCTTGCATATAGTATCATATCCATTGTCAAGTTCCATAATTGCATCATGAATACCTGCTGCCTTAGCTGCTTCAATTACATCTTCATCAGTAATTGATACATCATACAGTGTTATCTGGTCTTTGACAGTTCCTGGAACCATATGAAAAGTCTGCTCAACATATCCATATATTCTCCTCTTTTCACTATCCGGAATAGCCGTAGCCTTCTGACCTGCAATTGATACGCTTCCTTTATCCGGCTCGTAAAGCCCAAGAATGAGCTTGAATATTGTACTCTTTCCTGTACCTGTTCTTCCCGACAGAGTAACCTGCTCGCCCTCCTTAACAGAAAAACTTAAGTTCTCCACAACATTTTTATCATCATATGCAAATGTTACATTATTGAAATCGACAATCACATCACTGTCAGCTTCCATGGCTGTATTCTCTGCAATGTATGAATCCTTGTTAACTGATAATTCATCCATCTCGAAAAATTCATTTATTCTATGTACTCCGGCTATTGCTGACTGTATAGTCTGAATCTCCATACCAAGGCTCTCAACAGGAGCAAATATCTGTGAAATATAATTAATTACCGCAACTGCTGTACCTGCTGACATGCCAAAAAATGCAAGCACTGTCTGGTTACCTGATGCTGAAAAAAGCATTACCACAGCAACAACAATTGCATTGAGAATAAGAATTACAGGTGAATATACTGCATCATAGAAATTAGTTTTCTCAACTGCTGCGTAACTTTCACATATATATTCATCGTATCTTTCTGCCATATAATTTTCCTTGCCAAGTGTATGTATTGTTCTTATGTTGTGAAGAGTTTCCGGCACATGTCCTGATGCTCTTCCTACAGCTCTTCTGTTCTCAATCTGTGCTGCCAGCATATTCTTCTGTACAATTCTTGTGAATACGAACAGGAATGGAAGAATAACAAGAAGCACAATGGCAAGTCCCTTATTCTTAAACCATATAACAGCAACTATACTTATTATCTTACAGGCATCAGCAAACATACTGACAATTCCTGATGTAAACAGATTCTCAACTGTATCAGCATCACCAACAAATCTTGAAACAACAGTTCCAGGTTCCTGACTTGTAAGACCACTTGTTGTAAGACAGCTGTACTTATACATCAACGCACTTCTTAATGAGTGTGTAATCTTTTGTCCGAATACTGTAAGAAAAGTCTCTCTTGCGCTCTCCATAAGACCTGTTATAAGAAGAAATCCGAAATACATAATAATCATATAAAATGCCGGCATTGTATCTGATGTAATTGTATCAATAATCTTTGCAAGAATAAGTGGTGGAAACAGTGCCATTACAATTGCGCCAACAACAGTAATTACAATCCCTGCTGTAAGCAGCCACTTTTCTTTTATTGTGTTCAATATAACCCTGCCAACACTTTTATTCTTCATCAGATGCGCCTCCCTTCTGTTCATTATAAAGAACCGCATACTGTGGGCATTTATTCATAATCTCATCATGTGTACCGGCTATGGTTTTTCCGTTCTCTATCCATATAACCTTATCCATCTGTGGGAACAGATATAATCTGTGTGAAATAAGAATCACAATACAATCCTTGGTGTATTCTTTAAGATTAGCAAATATCTCTCTTTCAGTGTCCTTATCAAGTGCTGAAAATGGATCATCTAATATAATTAACGGCTTCTTATGGCAGAGTGTTCTGGCAAGTGCAAGTCTCTGTGCCTGTCCTCCTGACAGTCTCACACCTGTATTCCCAACATAAGTGTCCTGTCCGTTTTCCATATCATTTACTTCTTTGTCAAAGCACACTGCCTTAAGAAGCTTAGCCACATCCTCATCATCACCCATAAGAATATTGTTTCTAATTGTATCATTAAACAATTCAGGATCATGTCCCAGATATGCTGCAAGTCCTGCCTTTTTCGCATCATCAAGTTCTGATAGTTCATTGCCTGCAATCTTAATGCTCCCCTTATATGGATATTCACATAAAAACACCTTTCCAAGAGTTGACTTGCCACATGCAACAGAACCCGTTACTCCGATTATGTCACCTTTTTCTGCTTCAAATGTTACATTTTCGAATATATCATGGCCTCCCGGATAAGCAAATGTAAGTCCTTTTACTTCAAGTGAGTCACACTTTACACTGTTATCCGCATCTTCATAATTTTCATGCTTCATAAGCGGTTTAATTCTCTTCCATGACACCTGTGCCTTATGTACTGCATTAAACAGCTTTGCTGCATGTGAGGACTTCTTAGAAAGCTTTGCAAAGCATGATACATATGTAGCTAAAATAGCAATATCCCATTCTTTCCAGCCTGTTCCCAGAACATTTCTGCTTCCAAAATATAATATAAATATAACTCCGGCAAGTGCTATAACCTTGTATATCGGAGGAAATGCTGTTCCCCATATATTAGCTCTTACTGCCGACTTTTCATAGGCTGTAAGATTATCTTCATACGCCTGTTTTCTTTCCTGCTCACAGCCATATACACGATATGTAACCGCATTTTCTGCTCTTTCAAGCGTTGCTTCACTAAGCCTTCCTGACTGTACCTTATATTCTGCACCTGTCTTTTGTACAACAGCCTTCATCTTCTCTGCAATGATATAAGATATTGGCGGGAATATCATACATATAAGCCCAAGTCTCCAGTCATAGAAAAGAAGCATTCCTGCATATGCTGTAAGTGCAACACCCGTATCAAATATCTCAGTCATGAACTTTCTCATCCCTTCAGCACAATCATCAACATCCAGGATAGCCTTGGTAAGAATATCTCCCGCTCCTTCTTCCTGTGACTGTGGTATGCTCTTATGTACAAGGCTGTTATACAAAACCTCTTTCATATTCTTATTAACATTATTAGCGAATCTTCTTACATAAAATCTCTTGATATACCTTGATATCTGCACTACTGCAATTGCAATCACATAACATATTACAAGAATAAGCATATCTGTAAATGTTGATTTTCCACCAAGTATATTAACAAGACAGCCTGTCATTCTTCCTTCAAACCACGGACCTGCAAGAAGTCCGAGATTGTATATAAGACCAGATATCGTTATTATCAGAAGTATATTCCACTGGGATTTAAAATAATATGACACCCTGTCGGTCATAATATTATTCCTTCCTGTGTTACTCATCTTCATCATCCTCTGTTTATCTTCGTTATCTTTCTTTTAAAGTCAATTACATTAACACATTATTGTGACAGTCCGTTACTAATATATATTTTTTTTACATTTTCAAGTGCTTCCTTAAACAGCACATTATTAAACTGTGCATTATCTATATCTTTAACCACCTGTTCTGCTTTCTCATTTTCTCCATTATTCACATACACCCTGTAATCAACAGCTTTTTTATATGCAATGGCAAATGTATAGTAGTCCTGCGTATCTTTATCAATATCTTTGCCTATACCTGTGTTATATTCTGTCTTTTCAAGAAGCCCTTCATAATTATTCTCTATAAAATCATTATAAAGACTGTCTTCTTCATAGCCCGACATTCTTCCCTTTCCCCTGAATACATCACCTGATATATCAGCAATACATGGGATTATAATAATAATCATAATTGCACACAGCACATAAGCCAGAAGTGATATATTAAATTTCTTCTTTTTTCTCATTCAAAGCTCCTCCTTGTAATGAGTGTAAGTATATCTGCCTGTGACATATCAGGAAGTCCGGCTATGTCCTCATCTGTCAGATTGCAGTATGCCTTTAACAGTTCATGTGATTTTTCATATATATCATTTATATACTTAATACTTTCTTTCGATACACTATGATACGATAAATTTAAACGTCTGCTGACAATATCTTCCATATCGGCAACAGCCCTTGAAATCGTATTCATATATTCGTCGCCATAATATGATGAATTATTCCTTTCCATCATACTTATTATCCCTTTTCTTATATACACATAATCACCTGCGACATTATAAAAATCATTCCATGCATATTTATCATCATCATCCTTTATCGAACAATCCCCCACATAATCCATGCTGTACAGAGTTGCATAGTCTCCTGCTTCTAACAGAAGCTTTAGTTTTGTCTGGATTTCATCACTATGGGACGAATAATATTTCTGCTGATTTTTTTTTGCTATATCATATCCAATCATTGAATTTTTACCAATAATAGCCAGTGTAAGTGCAGTCATTGTTATAACAAGAGCTGTTATTGGTGCAATATATTTCACAAACCATCTGCTGTTACCAATTACTTTGGAACGCGTACTGTTAAATTTCTTATTGTACTGCTCCATGTCATCAATATGCTTCTTAAATTCCACATTTGGTGAGCCGCAATTAGGACAGAACTTCTGATTCATCTGTATGAGTGCGCCGCAATTATTACATTTCATCAGTTGTTCCCTCCTTCATTATATTTTTTATAAAATGACTCTTCGTAGCTCTTTCCAAGCTTGTAATCATAATAGCCATCCTGATACAATTCATTAAGCATATCATTAATTTCTTTGTCCGTCGCCTTTGCAACATTCTTAAGATAATTCTGTGCTTCTGCAACCCAGCCGTCCACAGTTTCTTTTTCTTCTGCCGTACAGCCATCATACCTACGGTAATTATATCCGTTTTTATTATTAATGAAATATATCGTGTCGAGTGACTCTTCAAAGCCTGTTCCAAACTGATAATCACTCAGTTTTTCGCCTTTTTGAACCATAATGTAGATGTCTGCCACCCTTTTATAATAATAATCATAAATATTAATAAAATTGTAATGACTCCACTTTTCCAAAACACTTGAACTACCCTTATAACTATCTGTCAGTTCTGAAATGCCTGCATAGTCCCGCTTTTCATATAATGAATTAAGTTCACCTATATTGTTATTGTACCAATCTAATGACTGGTGTATCTCTTTCCTGTTGTGTGAAGAATTATACATACTCTTATATGAACCATATCCAAACATACTTCCGGCAAGAACTGCTGCCGCTATTGCCGCACATACTATACCTACACTTTTCATTGTACTTTTTATGATGTATTTTCTGGTATTCTTATCCAGCTTCTCCATTCCTTCATTCAGATTGTACAGGTCTTTCATGTACTTCTGTTCAGAATTCTCATACTGCATAGCACCACAATATGGGCATGCAGTCTCGTTATCTCCTATATCTGCTCCACAATTACTACATATCATAGCTATCCCCTTTTATCAGTTATTGTATTATGCAGAGACTCCTTTATCCTGCATAATCATCTTTTATAATACTGTGCAATTGTACCAACTACAACATCCATCTGTAAAGGTTTTGACAGATGAGCATTCATTCCGGCTTCAACACATTTTCTGGCATCCTCCTCAAATGCATTGGCTGTCATTGCAATTATCGGAATCTCCACAGCATCAGGTCTTTCCATATCTCTTATAGCTTTTGTTGCGGCAATTCCGTCAAGCTTTGGCATCATAATATCCATAAGAATCACATCATATGTATGTGGTGCACACCTTGTAAATTCCCTGACAGCCTGCTCACCATCACTGACAACAGTAACATTAGCGCCTTCATCCACCAGAAGAGTCTGTGCAATCTCAGCATTAAGTTCATTATCCTCTGCTAGCAGAATCTTAATTCCCGAAATATCATTACTGCTCTTTTCCTTATCGACCTTCGTTTCTTCAACTTTGCTTGCAATCTCGAAAGGAATTCTGATTACAAATGTTGAGCCTTCCCCTTCCTTGCTTGTGACACTAATTGTTCCATTCATTTTGTCAACCAGACTCTTAACAATAGCCATACCAAGTCCTGTTCCCTGATAAACACTTCTGGCATCTGTCTTTTCCTGTACAAATGGTTCAAATATATGTTCAAGAAATTCTTCACTCATGCCAATTCCCGTATCAGTAACAGTCCATTCATATGTAACAATTCCATCCTGTGTTCCAATACATTTAAAATATGTTGAAACCATTCCTCCTGCTTTATTATATTTGATGCAGTTAGCGTATATATTTAGAAATAACTGGCGTAAATGCAGAGGACTTCCGTATACATATGGATACATAACTTTTCCTGCCACCTTGTCATACTTAAGATTGACACCTGAATCTGAGGCACGCTGTTCAACTATAGTAATAATATCCTTTGCAAGCTTGTTAAGATCCACAATCTCTCTTGAAAGCTCAATCTGGCCATCCTCTAACTTACTCATCTGGAGAATGTCATTAATAAGTGATAAAAGATGATTAGCAGCTATTGACATTTTCTTTCTGTTAGTATTAATCATATCTGTATCTTCTTTATGGCTCTCATCAATTCTTAACAATCCGATTATGCCATTAAGCGGCGTCCTTATATCATGTGTCATTCTTGATAAGAAATCAGTCTTGGCAGCATTAGCCTTTTCCTCTCGGCGTACTGCCTCCTGTAGCTGTTCATTTTTTTCCTGCAGTGTCTTTGCATACTGCTGCTGCATTTCATACTGTTCACGCTCATATCCCTGAACCGTTTTCCAGCGCATCATATTAAGTACAAGTACAGCAAACATATAGGCAACAAATGTATACTGCATATTTCTTGGTGTTGTCTTAAAAACATTTCTTTCCGGCATATAAACATACACATAATAATCTCTCCCACGTTCCATAAGACCATAATTATGTGAACCCCACCTTCTGTTACTATCAGCATGTACTATTTTGCCACTTGCACCAGTCTCCTTTATCTTCTTAATAACATTATATTTATCAATATCTTCACCAACCATACTGTCATCATTAGACGCTATTATCTGATTTCCCTTTGTAACAACAATCTTTCCATCTTCCCTGTCATCATAACCTGATAATATATGTGTAAATGAAAGATTGTAATTATTAACATACTCTGCCGGTGTGTGGTAATAAACAACAACTATCCCACTTGAATCCGCCATACCACATGCTGCAAGGTCAACATATGAACCATCTTCACAGTCAATTCTTATTGCGTATGTTTTTTCAGTATTATCAACAACATCAATAAGTGAAGTACTGTCAAGATATTCGTTAAGCTCATCTGCACCATATTCATCTGTATATTCCTGTGCTATAAGATTACCTTTTGAATCCATGATTATAACTGCCGTCAGATAACATTCCTGCATATTCTTTTTGATAAATTCTTCTGTAAATATATCTTTATCTGAAAGGCTGCGCTCATATGTGATATTATGTTTTATCTGCTGCGCACTTTCAATTACCCTGAGCAGGC
>OLSX01001217.1_pt1 | contig 24694 bp, 30 predicted proteins | sample 1673141 | NCBI WGS metagenome assembly OLSX01 (sample SAMEA3136759, study PRJEB25190) | human gut metagenome | biome: human gut; feature: human-associated habitat; material: faeces | place: Austria | collected 2013
GGACGAATGACGTTGCGGAATATCTTGAGGACATGGCAGGCAGGGAGCGGCAGGCGGAAGTGGGTACGGTTGCGGAGTTACTGGAAGAGATTGAGAGCGAAAATCTCTATCAAGTATTAGTCACGGTGGACGGGCGTACCTTGAAAATCGTCCTGCTGAAAATGCAGGGGTATTCCACAAAGGAGATTGCCCCGCTTGTGCATTTGACGACTGGTGCCATCTATGCGAGGTTAGACCATCTGCGGAAGAAGCTGCGGAAAATTTTATAGCTTCTAAAACAGCCTGCCATCCTGCGGGCTACTGGGTGAGGGATGGAAATCCCCTCACTCATTTTTTGCAGGAGGACAACAGGATGGCATACAGGGTTAAGGCATACACGCTTCGGGAGGAATCCACGGAAAGCGGCACAAGGTATTTTATCAGCTTTAAGGACGGGCAGGGCAAATCCCACGAGTTGGAAGTGTCGGAACAGTTCTTTATGGAGTTTCGGCAGATGGAGCGCAGGAACAGGAATCTTTTCTAATGGGACGAGCGGCACAGGGAGTTTAACGAGGTATGGGACGAAACCCTTTACAGACGGGCGTTGCGTGTGCCTAAGAGCCTTGATGAACGCATGGTTGAGGAAGAACGGAATGAAACGCTCTATAAGGCGGTTGGGAGCCTTCCAGAGATACAAAGGCGGCGTTTCCTGCTCTACTACGAGTATGAGTTCAATTTTTACCAAATCGCCGCTATGGAGCATTGCACCGCTTCGGCAATACAGAAATCTGTTGCGATTGCAAAGGAGAAAGTAAAGGCGGAAATTGAAGAAATATCTCCAACCGTGACCGACACCGCCCGAAAAAGAAATCTGTTTTTTATTTGTGTGGGATTGGCGGCATTACATACTCTCACTTTTTTCCGTGGGAGTAAATCTATTTTTAAGGAGGTCAACGCCTATGTGCAACGAAAACAAAGACACCGCCCGAAAGGAGGAAAGCCATGCAGAAGTTACAGACAGTCAACGCCGAAACGCTCCTTTATGAACCGCTTGAGAAACCATCCTTTGTGGTGGACAGCCTTATCCCGACAGGCTTATCGCTGTTCTGCGGCTCACAGAAGATAGGCAAAAGCTGGCTCATGCTGAAGCTATGCTTATGCGTGTCGCAGGGAATCCCTTTATGGGATATGCCGACAATGGAGGGCGATGTGCTTTACCTCTGCCTTGAGGACACGTTCTGCCGCATACAGGACAGGTTATTTCGTTTGACGGACGAAGCAAGCGGGCGGCTCCACTTTGCCGTGGCAAGCTGCAAGCTGTCAGACGGTCTTATCGTGCAGCTTGAAGATTATCTGAAAGATTACCCAGACAGCAGGCTCATTGTCATTGATACCTTGCAGAAAGTCCGTACAGCTTCAAAAGACAATGCCTATGCAAGCGACTATGGGGACATCTCCCTCATCAAAGACTTTGCCGACAGGCACTCTCTGGCGGTCATTGTCGTACACCACATCCGAAAGCAGAATGACAGCGACGTGTTCAACAAGGTGTCTGGGACGACAGGATTAACGGGGAGTGCGGACGCTACCTTTGTTCTGGAAAAGGAGAAACGTGCGTCTGACACCGCCAAGCTGTATGTGACGGGCAGGGACACGCCTTATCAGGAATACACGCTGCGTTTCCGTGATTGCCGTTGGGAGCTTGTGGAGCGGAAAACGCAGGAGCAGCTTGCGAAAGAAACGATACCAGATGTCCTTTTTCGGTTGGTGGATTTTATGAGGGATAAGGAAGAATGGATAGGCACGGCAACGGAACTGTTAGCCGCTATGGGGGAAACGGAAACCATACCCACGGTGATTACGAAATGGCTGAATGAATACCGCACCACATTTTTAAGCGAGAACCGTATCTGCTACCAGTACAGCCGCAGGAAAGACGGCAGGCGGATTGCCCTTGCAAGGAGGGCGGGTGACAGCGGTGATGGTGGTGACAGCGATATTAGGATACCCCCCTGTTACTGTCATTGACGCTTAAAGCCATGTAAAGCTGGCGGCTCTGCCCTGCGGGTGACAGCAGTGACGGTGGTGACAGTGATTTTAGGATACCCTGCCGCTGTCATCCCTACGGGAGAACACCCCGTAAACGCAAAATGCAGGCGTGAGATTTACTCGCCCTTTTCGGTCGTGTAAAACCACCCCTGCGGTCAGAAAAATCATTCCGATTTTTCCGACTGCGTTTACAGGGTGTAACACACTACACTTTGCCCTGCAAAGTCGTGTGCCAGACGTTCCCTCTGGACTCCCTTAAGGCAGGGCTGTGCCCTGCTATCCTACGCCTTACGGCTTCGGATAAAAGAATGGCGGCATGACGGTGACGGCTCTTGCGAGGGGGGTATCCCAAAAACACCGTCATCATCGACATGACCGTCATGCAGGGGGTGAGGGTGACAGTTGCGGCAGTCGGCAGGGGGTATCCCAAAACTGCTGTCACCACCGTCACCGCTGTCACCCCAAAGGACGGTCACCCGCCGAAAGAAAGGAGGAATCCGCCTATGCCTTATGCAATCCTGCGTTTCCAGAAACGAAAAGCGGGCGGCGTTGCGGCTTGTGAACGCCACAACGAGCGGAAGAAAGAAGCCTACAAAAGCAACCCAGATATAGATATGGAACGCTCTAAAAACAATTACCATCTCATAGCACCACCAAAGTACACCTACAAGAAAGAGATTAACCGCATGGTAGCCGAAGCGGGGTGCAGGACAAGGAAAGACAGCGTGATGATGGTGGAAACGCTCATCACAGCTTCACCAGAATTTATGAACCAGTTACCGCCCGAAGAACAAAAAGCGTATTTCCAGACGGCTCTTGACTTCATTTCGGAGCGTGTTGGAAAGCAGAATATCCTCTCCGCTGTCGTCCATATGGACGAGAGAACGCCCCATATGCACCTCTGCTTTGTGCCGATTACGCCAGACAATAAGCTGTCAGCGAAAGCTATCTTAGGCAACCAGAAATCATTATCCGAGTGGCAGACCGCCTACCATGAGCGGATGTCCTCACGGTGGAATCAGCTTGAACGGGGGCAGTCCTCAATGGAAACCAAGCGGAAACACGTCCCCACATGGCTCTATAAATTAGGCGGCAGGCTTGATAAACAGTATGAAGAAATCGTGTCTGCCCTATCCGACATCAACGCCTTTAACGCAGGGAAGAAAAGGGATAAAGCGTTAGATTTACTCTCTGCATGGCTGCCAGACGTGGAGAAATTCTCTAAGGAAATCGGGAAACAGCAGGCGTATATCGACAGTTTGAAAGAGAGAATTGGGCAGGAATCAGACTATGCGGGGCGTATGCGTGATGAAAAGTACGAGCAGGAACTAAAGGTGCAGAAAGCGAATCAGAAGATATTTGAATTGCAGAGAACCAACGAGCAGATGGGGCGGCTGCTGTCAAAAATACCGCCCGAAGTGTTGGAAGAATTGCAGAAAAATCATAGAAGCAGAGCGAAAGAAAGGTAGATATGTGAATGAAGAAACAGGATTTTAAGGTGTTAAAGACCAAAGACTTGTACCCGTTCCCCGACAATCCGTTTCATGTGGCAGAAGATGAAACACTGTCAGAGTTAGCGGAAAGCATCAAGGAATTTGGCATTGTCACGCCGATAATCACACGCCCGAAAGAGGACGGGGACGGTTATGAAGTGATTGCAGGACAGCGGCGTGTCCGTGCTTCTGAACTTGCAGGGATAAATACCGTGCCTGCGTTTGTCCTGCCCTTAGACCGTGACCGAGCCATCATCACCCTTGTAGACAGCAATTTGCAGCGTGAGAATATCCTGCCATCGGAGCGGGCGTTTGCTTACAAGATGAAATCCGAAGCCATGAAGCGGCAGGGTTTCCGCACAGACTTAACCTCGTCACAAGTTGTGACGAAGTTGCGGACGGACGACAAGGTGGCACAGGGCTTCGGCGTGGGCAGGATGACCGTGCAGCGTTTTATCCGCCTGACGGAACTGATACCGCCGATTTTGCAGATGGTGGACGAGGGGAAAATCGCCCTCACGCCTGCGGTGGAACTGTCCTTCTTGAAGAAAGACGAGCAGGAAAACCTCTTTGCCACGATGGAGAGCGAAGAAGCAACGCCCTCACTCTCACAGGCACAGCGGATGAAACAGTTAAGCCAGAGCGGGCGGCTTGACATGGATACGATATTTGCGATTATGACGGAGGAAAAGGGCAACCAGAAAGAAACCTTGAAAATCAACACAAGCAAGCTGAAAAAATACTTTCCGAAGAACACAACGCCGAAGCAGATGGAGGAAACCATCATCAAACTTTTGGAGCGTGAGTTGCAGAGGAAACGCAACCGTGACAGCCGCTAATCTTCTTTTTTCGGGAAGTAAATACAGAGAGTTGAGGTATGGAGAATGAGAGAAATCCAGTATGAAATCGTAAAGGAAATCGCAGTATTGTCTACGGGCGACAGTGGCTACACAAAGGAAATCAATCTCATTTCATGGAATGGGAAAGAGCCGAAGTATGACATCCGCAGCTTTTCCCCGAACCGTGAAAAGTGCGGCAAGGGAATCACGCTGAACGCTGATGAAGCGGCGGCACTCCTTAAAGCATTACAGAAAGAATTAAACAGCGAGGATTAATGGTATCTGATTGGCAGGGCGGGGACATTTCCAAACTCTTCCCTGCCCTGTCTGGAAAGGAAGATTTAAGTATGGGCGAGGATAAGAAAGCAGATAAAAAGAGAAAGCGTATCGTGCCAAAAGCACCAGTGCAGATGATAATCAGCCGTGAATATGTCGGCACACAGACCGTTACAGAAGCGTTTGTCCCGATTATCTCCGAGGATATTCGGAAGAAGATTGCCGAGGGCGACACCTTCGACAATGAGGGGCTGTCCGCTTAGAATGTACGCAATGGGACATGAAAACAGATAGGACAGATACGGAGGTTTTACAGTATGGCAGGAATCAAAGAAGAAAAGAAAATCTATTTAGTCGGCATTTATTGCCGCTTATCTAAAGACGATGGTACGGATAACGAGAGTGCGAGCATTGCGACACAGAAATCCATCCTCACGGATTATGTGAAAAAGCAGGGATGGCACATAGCAAAAACGTATGTGGACGATGGTTATTCTGGTACAAATTTCCAAAGACCAAGTTTCCAGAATATGATAAAAGACATTGAAAGCGGTCTGATAAACTGCGTGATTACGAAAGATTTATCCCGTCTGGGGAGAAACTATCTTGATTGTGGGTTATATCTGGAAGTTTTCTTCCCAGAGCATAACGTGAGGTATATAGCGGTCAATGACGGCGTAGATACCTTGAATAAATCTGCTATGGACATCACGCCTTTCCGCAACATTTTAAACGAAATGTATGCCGCTGACATATCTGTTAAGATAAAATCGGCATATCGGGCGAGGTTTCAACAGGGGAAATTCATGGGAACTACCGCCCCTTATGGCTATATCAAAGACCCTGCCGACCACAACCATCTGCTGATAGATGATAAAGTGGCACATGTTGTAAAAGAGATATTCGACCTTGCATTAAAAGGGAATGGAGTTGCCAAAATTTGCAGACATCTTAATAAACAGCATATCCTACGCCCTGCCGCTTATGCGGCGGAGCGTGGCGAAACAGGCTTTGAACGTCATTTTGAGGGGAACGAGGACAAACGCTATATTTGGAGTGGGAACAGCGTGAGGAGCATTTTAAGAAGCCCGATATATGCGGGAAATCTTGTAGGCTACAAACGGATTGCCGCCAATATGAAAAGCAAGAAACGCCCCTCTAAGCTGCCCGAAGAATGGGAAGTGATACCCAATACCCATGAGGGAATAGTCACGCAGGAGGAATTTGATATTGTCCAACAGCTTATTACAAGTCGTAGGCTTCCACAGAACAAGGGAGGATTTGTAAATATTTTTGCAGGCGTTATCAAGTGTGTGGACTGCGGATGTGCTCTGCGGGCAATGAACGTACACAGGAGGAAACGCCCAGAGATTATCGACTGTGTACAGTATTCATGTAATAATTATGCAAGAAACGGAAGAAGCGAGTGTAGTGCCCACAATATAGAAGCAAGGGATTTATTCAATGCCGTTCTTGCCGACATCAACTGTTTTGCGGATATGGCAGTGAATGATGAAAAGGCGGTCAGGGCCATAGAAAAGCGGCTCACGGAAACAGACCAGAGCAGGGCGAAAGCATTAGAGAAAGAACGTAAGAAGCTGAACAAACGCCTTGCGGAACTGGACAGGCTGTTTTCCTCTCTCTACGAGGATAAGGTCATGGAGCGTATTACCGAGCGGAATTTTGAGATGATGTCGGGGAAATACCAGAAAGAGCAGCTTGAAATTGAAGCAAGGCTGAAAGAGGTGACGGAAACTCTTAATGAAAGCTACGAGAAATCACGGGGAATCCGTGACTTCCTCGCCCTTATCCGAAATTATCAAGGCTTAAAAGAACTGGATGCAACAGTTATAAACGCACTCATAGACAAGATACTTGTTTCGGAGCGTGAGAAGATGGCAGACGGAACAGTGAAGCAGGAAATCAAGATTTACTATAAATTCATCGGCTTTGTCGATGAATTACATATCATACCTACAAAACGGTGGGCAGCAATGCCCGCTAAAAATTGTACGGTGTGCGGCGTTGAATATGTCCCGGGCTCTGGTGCATCAAGGTATTGTCCTGCTTGTGCCAAGAAGATACGGAGGGAGAAATCAAACGAGAGCAAACGCAGGAGCAGAGAACAGAAAAGGATAGCATGTATGAACTGTCCGCAAAAAATGACCGACTGATTTTGGACGGGTATATGAAACTAAGACCGGACAGAAGTATTCCAAGGCTGATGAGCTGATGTATGGAAAACTTTGCAAAGCAGGTGACGAGGAAAAGGCAATTCAGATAGCACAGCAGAAGCTGGAGCAGTGTATCAGAGAAGGTAAAACAAAGCCATCGGAGATGTGTCCGTGTACGACGGTGCATGAACTGGTGGGAGAGATTAAGGGAAAAATTATCAAATAAGGAGGAAGTATTAATGTATTTAGAGTTAAAGGAAGAAATTAAGAATATTATCGAGGTTGTGCAGCAGTGTCCAGAAAAATTTCAAGAAAGATGTTTTGAAATTTTACTTAATCAGTATATAACGGATTATAGAGGGGAAAAGCCTGAAATCAAACAACAACAGATTGTAGAAGAAAGTAAAAATATTGATGTTGGATATACAGAAGAAAGTATCCAGACAGATGAAATAAAGCAAACAGATTTCCATATTAAAGTTCAGAAATTTATGAGTACTAATGGAATAAGTATTTCGGACATTAATAATCTTTATTATAAGGAAAATGATAAATTAATGCCTTTATATGAAACATTGGGAAGTACCAAAATGAGTGAATGTCAAATGAGAATTGCTTTATTGACTGCATTTGAAAATTCTTTTTCCGATCCTAATGGAGATATGACTTTTAATGGTGAAGTAGTACGTCAGAGATGTCAGGCTATGAAATGTTACGATATGCCAAATTTCTCAACGAATTTTAAAAAGAATAGTAGTTTTATTGACAATTTTAATGATAAATATGATAAAAATGCAAATTATAGTCTTTCAATAGAGGGAAAGAAAGAATTGGCAAAAATCATATCAGAGTTGGCTAAGGAAATATAAATATGGATGAATTAATAAAGAACCTTAAAAAATACTTTGATGATTTTGAAACACTGTGGAATTTGGTTAATAAATCTAGTACGGTGCAAATCACAAATAGAGAACAAAGGAACCAGATAAATTATATGTCGGCGAAATGGTTTTCGGATTATGCAAAATCATTATCTATGTATAATGTATCAAAAGAAGTATTGGACAAATATAATGGTGCATTTGAAGAATTGTTGAAATTATCAAGTACTAATAGTCGACGTAGTTCGTATTTGAGACAAATGGATATAATTAGGCATAACTACAAAAGTGAAATTATCATTTTCTTGCAAACCCATACATATGAAAGTGATGTAGTAGTAAATAAAATGTCTAGTGAAGTTTTAGAATTACTTGATAAAATCAAAGATAAAGAAGAAAACGAGTATTTGTGTGAAGCTTTGGGCTGTTGGGAAAATGGTTTTTATAAAGCTGCAGTTGTTTTGATGTGGTGCGCTGCCATTGATAGGATACATAGAGTTATAGAGAATGTAGGTTTTGATAAATTTAATTCTACATCAGAATATATGAAAAATCAAACAACAGGGCGATTTAAGAGGTTTAACAAAAATCAAAATGTACATTCTATAAGTGAGTTACGGATGGTATTTGATAATGATATCTTAGCAATTTTAGAGGGGATGGAAATGATTGACGTTAATCAAAAAACAAGATTGGTAAGTTGCTTTGAAATGAGATGCCATTCTGGACACCCTGGCGAAGCACCCATAACTAAGTATAATGTACTTTCGTGTTTTTCTGATATTGTTGAAATAATTTTTACGAATTCGAAATTTTCTCTGCAAAAGAAAGAGGGATTAGAATAAAAATAGTTATACAGAGATAAGTATGTATCTCATTGAAGAAATAGGCACTCATTATTGGTTGCCTATTTTTTATTGAAATCTAGTTGGAACAGATATATAATTTTGTTGGGACGATAGAAAGATATTTAACTTTAGCAACAGAAAGGTTGTGATTATATGAAAAAACAACTCAAATGCTACATCTACACCCGTGTATCCACCACCATGCAGGTAGATGGTTACAGCTTAGATGCACAAAAAGATAAATTACATAAATATGCCGATTACCAAGACATGATTATCGCTGGGGAATATTCCGACGAGGGTAAATCCGGCAAAAGCGTGGAAGGCAGACTACAATTCCAGCAGATGCTTCAAGCTATCGAAAGCGGCAAAGATAACGTCGATTTTGTACTTGTATTCAAGTTGTCCCGATTTGGTCGAAACGCAGCGGATGTATTATCATCCCTTCAAAGAATGCAGGACTTCGGTGTTAATCTTATCTGTGTAGAAGATGGTATCGATAGTTCCAAGGATGCAGGAAAGCTTATGATTTCTGTCTTATCTGCGGTAGCTGAAATAGAGCGAGAGAATATATTAGTTCAAACCATGGAAGGACGTAGACAGAAAGCAAGAGAAGGTAAGTGGAATGGCGGTTTTGCACCGTACGGTTATCAGTTAATCAACGGTGAACTGCATATAGCCGAGGATGAAGCTGAGGTTATTCGAATTATTTACGATAAGTTTGCCAATACCACTATGGGAATTGCAGCGATTGCCACATTCCTAAATAACAGCGGATACAAGAAAAAGCTTCGCCAGAACAATACCATTGAAGGATTTTCTACATCCTTTGTAAAAGGTGTACTTGATAATCCTGTTTATTGTGGAAAGCTTGCTTTTGGAAGAAGAAAGAATGAGAAGATTCCCGGAACAAGGAATGAGTATCATGTGGTAAAGCAGGATAACTATATATTAAATGATGGTATTCACGAGGCAATTGTTTCAGAAGAATTGTGGAATCAGGTACACAAAAAGAGACAGGAAACCGGTGTTGCCAACATCAAAACCCACAGTCTGGATCATGAGCATATTCTATCGGGGATTATCAAATGCCCGGTGTGTGGTAGCGGTATGTATGGCAATGTGAATCGCAAGAAGCATCCGGATGGCGGATATTATAAGGATTATTTTTACTATGCCTGCAAACACAGAACTTATGTGAATGGTTATAAGTGTACTTATCGAAAGCAGTGGAATGAGGACAAAATTAATGCGGCGGTGGAAGAGGTAATCCGTAAACTTGTGAATAATGAAAAATTCAAGGCGGAGATTCAAAAGCATATTGGTAACAGCATTGACACGGAAGAATTGGACAGAGAGCATGCAGGCTTAAAAGACAGATTAAAGCAGGTAACTGGTGCAAAGAATAAGCTTGCAAATCAGATGGATAATTTATCTGTATCTGATAAACACTACGATAAGAAATACGAAGATATGCAGGTTAGGCTGGATAAGTTCTATGATGAGATAGAGGAAATTGAAACTTCCATTGAAGCGGTGGAGACAAGGCTGTATAATATTAAACAGGAAAAGATATCTGGTGATAATGTATACCAGTTTTTGTTATTCTTTGATAAGCTGTACGACAGATTTACAGATATGGAGAAGAAGACATTTATGAGGAGCTTCCTTGAGGAAGTAAATATCTACGAGGCAGAACAAGAGGATGGCAGAATTTTAAGAAGTCTCAAGTTCCGTTTTCCTGTATTTTTCAACAATCAGGAGTTGTACGAACTTGATTGGGACAATGAAAGTACCGTGGAAAGTGTTGTGCTTTTGTCCCACAAGTCGCCAGATAGTTCAAATACATCAAAAAGCCTATGAAGTTTATTTGCCGCTAGTTGAAGATGTGTGTAGCAGAACCGTGTCAGAAGATGAATTGTCACATTTATTAGATTATTTATGGGACTTTGCATGTGATGTAAAAATGTTGGGATTGTATAAAAAGGCGTGTAGAAAATATTTGTATGTATATCCGAGTTGTATAAAGGATTATATTGCAGTATATTGGGAAATGTGGGAAGATGAAGGAAAATTGGAAAATGATTTATGAATTAGGCGGAGGATATATGTTTTAAGAGATATGTTACCTAAGTTTATGCCGGGGAGAGGAGGATACTTATGGCGAAAATTGTTAAGGAGACTATCCATGCAAAAGGTATTGATATTGGAATCTATACTACAAATTTTGAAAATGAATTTATTTCATTAACGGATATTGCAAAATATAGAAATGAAGATGATCCAAGATTTGTGATTCAAAACTGGATGCGAAATAGAAATACGATTGAGTTTTTGGGTGTATGGGAAGAACTGCACAATCCAGAGTTTAACCGTGTGCAATTCGAGGCGGTTAAAAATGAGGCGGGATTAAATCGTTTTGTCATGACACCGACAAAGTGGATTACACAGATGAATGCCATTGGTATTGTTTCAAAAGCGGGACGCTACGGAGGAACATATGCCCATAGCGATATTGCTATGTCCTTTGCAACATGGATTTCTCCAGAGTTCCAGTTATACATTATGAAAGATTACAGGAGATTAAAGGCAGATGAGAATAGTCGGCTATCTCTGAATTGGAATTTGAACAGAGAGATTTCTAAGTTGAATTACAGGATACATACTGACGCGATTAAGGATAATTTGATACCACCAGAATTAACTCCTGCACAGATTGCTTATACATACGCCAATGAAGCAGATATGTTGAATGTAGTCTTGTTTGGGAAAACAGCAAGGCAATGGAAAGATGAAAATCCAGCGGAGAAAGGAAATATGCGGGAAGTAGCAACGCTGAAGCAATTACTGGTACTTGCGAATCTGGAAAGTTATAATGCGGTTTTAATTAATCAGGGGAAAAGTCAAAAAGAACGAATGGAATTACTTCGGCAGTTGGCGGTACAACAGTTGCAGACACTGGAAACCATAAGTTTGAATGGTTTGCCGAAATTAGAAGTAGAGACATAGATTTTAGATAATATTACAAATTTTATATATATAGATTGTAAAAAGCGAGGCAATAATTATGAGAGGAAAAACAATTCGATAATTTTTAATCGATGGACAGGCGGATGGAAGGTGGATTAGTGAACTTTCTAATTGGACTGGTAAAGCATATAAGATACCACGTACATATATTAATCAGTGTTCAGATAGGGATGATTTGAACAATACAGGTGTATATTTTTTGTTTGGGTGTGATGATGAAACAGATGCAGAGCAAGTTTATATAGGGGAAACTGAAAATATAATGAATAGGTTGAAACAACATCTTTCTGAAAAAGATTTTTGGACAGAGTGTATAGTCTTTATTAGGGCTAATATTAAACCACCAGTTGAACTGGTGGTTTTGCTAACTTGAGACAAGAGGAAATAAATGAATATTGAAAGAAAATATAAAATGATAGCTATTCCGAACGGTGAGCAAAAACTTAACATAGAATTTGCTGACTCTTATTATGATTTGCTAAGCACTTTCTTTTTTGCAGATTATTCATCCTTTGGAGATTGGATCGATCAAAAAATTGCTGAGGTGGTAAGCGGTAAGGAAGAGAACCAGAATATATCAGGTAATATTTGCGGACTTGTTATCGGAAAAGATAGCATTAAAGTGTTTGATATGCTTGCCGAGGATGGAATGGGCAAGTGTTGTGAAGTTGCTACTGATGAAATGATCGAATTGATGAAAGAATGGCGTGTAAAGAAAGATCAGCTCTAATGGTTGAACGACCCTCCCAAAATGGTATATTATTCAACTTAACTCTGAAAGAGATTTCAAAAAAGTATTTGAATAAAGAATTGAAAATAATGATAAGGGTTAAACAATGAGGAATCACTTGATTTGTATAAAGTACGTACAGGTGAAAAGGTGTTGAGGGAGCTGGAACGATTAGCCATGCACAGGCGGTCGGAAAAGCAACAGAAGAATATCAAAAATATCAGGTACAAAACCTGTCGCCGGTTGAAGAGGAGTCTTTTTATATTTTATATAAGGATGCCTATTGATAAAAACATAGCTTGACTTTTAAATCTTACTGATGTAATATTTAAAAAAAGAGCGGTAAAATTTAGACAAAAAATTTTTACCCAAAAATCTTACAAATGTAATATTTTTGAGGGCAGCGTGTATTGAACATAGAATATGACCATATCAGAAAAGCAAAATGAATGAGGACAATATGAAGAAAGAAAAAATCAGAAATAAGCAAAAGATAACAAGAATCAGGCTCCTATGGCTTGCAATTGCTGTTATAGGGATAGCGGCGGCAACTACCGTAGTATGTGTGGCAGAAGTGTTGGCAGCGAAGGATAATACATGGAAGATCCCGGAAGAACTTCCGGCGGAGTACATGGCGCATATTTCAAAGCAGAAAAACGAGGAAGAAATTATAAGAATCTGCACTGATCTTTATGAAAAAGCGGAAGAAGAGAATAAGCTGGCGGATTTGGAAACAATCCGCAGTATTGTAAATTGCCTTGGAGAAAGCGGGTATCCGGCGGTTGACAGTAAAAACCAGATTGATATGACTGAGGCGGAGCAGGTAGTGAGGTTCTGCGAAATGGTGGATGCGAAGGAAGAGGCTGAAATAACCGTAATTGAGGTTTGCTATCTGCCCGGTTTTGTAAAATACGATTTGGAGACAAGAGATGGAAATGTAGATGTGGTCAGAAGCTATTATGAGTATGAAAACGGAGATATACATAAGAGCACGACAGGAAGTTATCGGGCAGAATACTGGAACTATACAGAAGAAGGATACTTGATGTTTTCCGGAGTTTGGTATTTGGAAGAATTATATATTCTTACACTAAACGGAATGGAGGAGAACACGGCATGGCGTGTGCAGCCTTTGGATGAGACGTGCAGAGAACTGACCCGGAAATATCTTACGCCTATCGGCTTTGAGCGTAATAATATGTTTATCGTGGATTGGAGCGAGGATGATTTTGGAGAACTGAATTTTTACGATATGTATGATATTCTTTATCAGAAAGAAAACGGTGCGTATGTCCCTTATGCCGCGGATGACAACTTAGGAGTCGGTGCGATTTACCGGATTCCAAAGGAAGAATTTGAAAGTATTATCATGACATATTTTGATATCGATAGTGAAACGCTGCAATCCAAAACAATTTATTATTCGGAGGATTCGACCTATGAATATAAGCCGAGAGGTTTTGAAGAAGTGGAGTATCCGGAATATCCATATTCAGAAGTAATCGGGTTTAAGGAGAACAGTGATGGGACAATTACACTTACGGCTAATGTGGTATTTCCATATTCGGGGAATTCCAAGGTATATGCCCACGAGGTTGTGGTCCGTCCCATGGAGGATGGCGGGGTACAATATGTATCCAATCGAATAATACCTTCTGAGGATAATGGCGGGGAAATATGGCATACGCCTCGCCTGACAGCGGAGGAATGGGAAGAACTGTATGGAGGCGAATAATGGAGGATATAAAATGTCTGTTAAAGAAACTGTTATTTCCTGTTTTGATCTTGCTAATTGCGGTAATAGCAGGCGTAATCTGTTGGGGAAAGCTGTATGGCATTACAGGGAAACCTCCTGTGGAAAATGCAAAAGAGACAACTTCCATAGAGAAGGCAAAAAGTGCTGAGGAAGAGGCTGAAGAACAGTGGCAAAAGGGATACGGACTTCCGGTGGACGAACAAGAAGAGAAGGAAGCTGAGAATGACTGCAGAGCAATGATGGAACGCATTTACGATATTTACAAGGATGCGGATAAAGGAACGGCATCCAATGTTGTTTTGACTGATGAAACCATTTTTGAAATGCAGGAAAAGTTAATGGAAACGAACTATCCGGTTGCTACATCGGCAGCTTATTCAAATATGGAAAATTATGAAAGCGTGGATATTTTTCTTTGTGATTGTGCGGCTGGAAAAAGCGGTTCTGTAGTAATTTACGAAATACATAACGATGGCGGCATAGGCAGAATGAAATTCCTTTTTGATGGTACAGACATGTATGTGATAAGTGCGGGAAGTGTATGGAATGAGAATGGCATGCCGGCAATATCCTATATATCCAATACCAGAATAAAAGAGTGGAAATATACAGAGAAAGGATGGTTCTGTTATAAGTTATGCGTGCCGGAGCCGCCGGAAGTCAGTGAAATCGTGGATGGGAGCTGCCTGATGAGAGTAAAGCCAATGACAGAGGAACAACGTGAAATGTCAGAAAGATGCGTGAAGGGTCTTGGTTATCAGGGCAATAACATATTGTGCTCAAATTGGGACGCAGACCATATGGATGAATTAGACTTCAATGGCATGTATGAGTATTTATATGCAATGAAATATGGAGATAAACTTGATTCAGAAGATTATCCAAATGGGATTCCCAAGGAGGAATTTGAAAGTCTGATTATGGAGTATCTTCCGATAACAGCGGAGCAAATACGGGAATACGCGGTATTTGATGAGGAAAGGCAGACGTACTTTTGGGAGAGACTTGGATGCTTCAATTATACGCCTACCTTCTTTGGGACTTCTTTGCCGGAGGTCACTGATATCAAAGAAAATGATGACGGAACAGTGACGCTGACGGTAGAAGCGGTATGCGATATGGTTGTTTGCGACGATGCAGTCATAACCCACGAGCTCACGGTGCGGTTTGCAGAGGACGACAGTTTTCAGTATTTGGGGAATCGAATCCTTGATGACGGAATATATAATATACCCGATTATCAATATCGTATTGGAAAAGAGTAGTTAGGGGTGAAAAAATAATTTGATAAGGGTCTGGTTTTATAATGATCTTACAAATGTAAGAAAAGGAGAAGCGGATGAAAAGAAAAAGCAGAGTGATTGGAGTTGCCGCGCTTGTATTGTTGTGCTGCGCGGTGTTTTTGCTCAGAAATAATATAGGAAGTACAGGAGAGTCTGAAGGAATAGTGCAGGTTCCGGCAAATAATGGAGAATTGCTTACACGCTCAAAGGAGGGATATAATTTTGTTGAGATTTATCAACAGGAAAATCAGTTGGTCGTAAATGCAAAATCGGAAGCGGCGTTTTTTGATGGAGCACAATTTATAGTAGAGACTGAGGGAGAAATAACATCGGAAAATGTTGAGATTATTTGGATGAGCGTAGGTGGAAATACGGAACAGACAGAAGATAACGACCGTATTATTGCAGAGATAAAAATATGCGACAATGGCAAATTGATTTTTGACACTAAGATTGATTTTGCTAAGAAGGCATTTGACGCAGTTGAGGATATATTATCGGACGGTTAAGGGAGATTAAAATGAAGAAATGTTTAAAAGTTATTTTGTGCATGATAGGGGCGATAGCTTTCATTATATTAATATTTTGGTCGTGTTTACAGTATGAAATGAATGATAAAAGGACGGTATGTGATACAGAGATTTCGCCTGATGAGAAATATCAGATTACTCTGATGGCGGTAGGAGAACCGGATTTTCCTTTTGGCTCAGCGAGTGGACGGTTGATTTTGAAAGAAGGTAAAAAACGGATAGCTCAAACGGATTTTGAATTGCAAAATGACGGCGGAAGCATTAGCAGTGATTGTTGGGAAGTTACATGGTATGAGGATTATGTAGAGGTAATTTTGTCAGGTGAAGAACAGTCTGATGAGCAGGTTATTCTGTATTTCAATGGAGAAACGGATTAACCCGGCTTTTTATTTCCAGATATTCATATCAGATAAGATGGACATCGTTATTTCAGTCGCGTTGCTACCGGAAGCATCGCTATCTGCACCGATGTTGGCGGCAAAAAAGTACGTATTATCTGCAGTTTCTACAAAGCCGACAAACCACCCGTTCACATCCTGTCCATCCACGCGACCGGTTCCGGTCTTCCCATAGAATGTTCCGGCATCGGAAGAGAAGAGACAGATGGCGTCCTTTACCACATTGATATTTTCCGAGGCGAATCCGAAGCTGTTATTTTGCAGTTTGGTTAAAAGTTCGACCTGTTCTATTGGAGAGATTTCCAGGGATGATTCCATCCAATAGGCGGGGAAATCACCGCTCATGTTTTCGTTACCATATCCGATTTTCTGAATATAGCTGTAAACGTCAGAGGCTCCAAGTTGTTTATCCACGGCATGGAAATACCAGTTTACGGAGGAGTTCATGGCAGACTGCAGGGTCTGATCCGCATTCCACGATTCAAACGGATAGCTTTCTCCGTTCCATGCAATAAAGGAATTTTCCGGGGTAATGACACCTTCTTCTAATCCGAATAAGGCATCATATATTTTGTAGGTGGAGTTTGGTGCAACTCGCAGGGTGGCATGCTCCATGCCGTGTATGCTCCAAGCATCATTTTTCAAATCATATAACACAAAACTTCCTTCGTATTCTCCAAAGTATTTAGAAAGGTCCACATAAGAAATAGTTTCTGAGGAGGCGTTCCACTGATAATGACTTTCATCTGCTGCATATGTAGAAATAAAAGGTGCAAGTCCTAAAAGGAGAACAGCAGTCAGCGTAAATGCAGCCATACCTTTTAGCCTTTTCATAAATGTTGGCTTCTCATAAGACGCAATATTGATAATGCGCCGCTTCATCTGTTTCATGTTTCCGCCAAGACCGGCAGCAAACGGGAAAGGAGCAAGAGAAATCTTTTCTGCAAAGTTGATCAGTGTATTGCCATAATCCTCGTAAGCATCTTCTTCAAGCATCTTTAAAACAGAGGTGTCACAGGCGACCTCTCTGTCATTACGCATTTCTTTCAGGGCGTACCACACAAAAGGATTGAACCAATATACCACTCCGGCGAGGTTCATCAGGAAACTTCCGATAGCATCGTGGTGCTTGTAATGCTGTAGTTCGTGCAACAGCATATACCGCATATCGGAATCGTTATAATCAGAGATCAGATGAATCGGCAGATAAATACATGGTTTCAAAAGCCCCACAATGATCGGGGATTTCAAAAATGCGGTGCTGTAGACGGGAATCTTGCCGTGAATCCCCATCTCTTCCAAGCAGTGATGATACAGTTTGCGGACTTTCCTGTTTTGAAGAGGAAGCGCGGATTTTTTCAAACTGCGTAAACGGAGAGCGGATTTGATTATCAATATAGTCATTACAAGAACACCGGCAATCCATATCCCCAATAATATGTATCCGGCGACGGCTGGAGTCTTACTATTTACCGAAAGGGTAAAGTCGCTCATCCAATTTGCATTTTCGATTGAATTGGTCCTGACGGCTTCTCCCATAGCGGTTCCGGCACCGGAGACGGGAGCGTTTTTTAAGCTGACGAGCCACGAGAAGATTTGCGGGAATCCGATTAAACGAAACGGTATAAAAGGAACCATTAGCAGCCCAAGCAGCAGGAACCACAGATTATACTGCATTCGGCTGGAAAGGATGTTTTTGAATATCCGCTTGGATAGCAAGAGAATTAGAATGATACCGCTGATAAATGCATTGCATAGGAAGAAGCGTATCATAAAATCAGTCACGTTCATGATCTCCTTTTTTGTGCCTTTTGGAAAGAAGGGAGCGTAAGTGGTCTATTTCTGTTTCAGACAGTCTGTCATTTTCTATAAATGCAGACAGCATGGCAGTGATATCCCCGTCATAATATCGCTCCAGAAAAGAATTGCTTTCCTGATCAATGTATTCGCTTTCTTTCACGACCGGGGTGTAAACAAACATTCGGCTCTGTTTTTCATAAATCAGAGCCCCCTTGGTTACAAGGCGTTTAATTAAGGTTTGTATCGTTTTCGGGCTCCAGCTTGTGGTTTGCAATAATCTATCGGTTATTTCATTGGTACTGATCGGCGCATATTTCCATACGATTTTCATAACTTCAAATTCAGCTTCGGAAATTTGTGGCAAATCGCTCATTTCAAATCCTCTCCTTAAATATTACGATTGTAATAGATGAATTATAGACTGTATTTATCCTGTTGTCAATTTCGGAAACGAAAAGAAGCGGAAACATGACTTGCTAAATCCTGATAATGAAAGACTCTGGCAAATTTTTCAGAAAATATGTAAAGAAAATGGGATTATGTATCATGCTCAGGAGCGTCTTCAATATCTTCGTGTTTTCCTCTGTATTCAGAAAGAAGCAGTCCGGTCAGTGCCAGGACCGTACCGATGTCGGACAGCAGGGTTACCTTTTCTTCCAAAATAAGGGCAGATGTGACGACCGTGATAACTGGAACTAAGTAAATGTAAATGCTTGTTTTGACAGCGCCCAGAATCTTTACGGCTATGTTCCAGGTAACGAAACACAGAGCGGATGCGCCCAACCCTAAGAAGATCAGATTTCCCAGGTAGACCGGATTTGCGAACCGTTCTGCGTCAATGCGGCAGTCAGACAGGAAGAGCGCAGGTATCATAAATATAATGCTATAAGCAAATACCCGCCTTGTGGTTTGGATGGTGTGATATCCAAAACCGCTGATTTTTCGTGTTAATACGGAGTAGCACGCCCATACGGCTGCCGCAGCTATGGCTAACAAGTCGCCGATGGGATTTAACTGCATCTTTGCCCCGTTAAAACTGATCAGGCAGATGCCGACCATTGCGACGATAAATCCGATGAAGAAATTTGCACGCAGTTTTTCTTCCTTTGTGAGCAGGTGTGTGAGCATCGCTGTAAAAAAGGGTGCAATGGAGATAATTACACCTACGTTGGAAGCCGTTGTATAAGTCAGGGCGATGTTCTCCAGCAGATAATACAGGCATACGCCACACAGTCCCGCCGCAGCAAAGACAGCTTCCTGGCGTTTGGTAGTGCCTTTTATCCGGTGGGGATAGACGATCAGTAATGCAAGGAATCCCAGAATAAACCGGAAAAACAGGATTTCTATCGGTTCAAAATCCGCTAAAAGCACTTTGGTGGAGATAAAGGTAGTTCCCCATATCAGGATCGTTACCAGCGCCGCCAGGTGTCCGGTTGCTTTTTTATTCATCCGGTGTTTCCTCCCTCATGCCTTCTTTTTCTAAAAATATGTCTCGGTAAAACCCCGGAGACAATCCGATAAATCGGTTGAAATAGTTCGTGAAATGGCTTTGGTCGGAAAAGCCCGTCTGCATAGCAGCCTCAATCGGAGGTACGCCCTGTTCCAGAAGCTTCTTTGCCTTCCCGATGCGTATATTCTCTAAGTAGCTGTATGGCGTGACGCCTTTGGATTTGGTAAAGGTCCGAAGCAGTGTGGATTTGCTAAGACCGGTATAGCGGCAGATCTGTTCTAAATAAATCCGGTCTGCGAAGTGCTTTTCCATGAAATCGCAGGCTTTTTCAACTTCCTCCCGGCATTCCGGGATGCAGCGATGGGAAGGCTGCCCGTACCGCTGAATCAGCAGTGATATGAGGAGCAGCAGATTTTCTTCTTTGCCAAACTCACAGGAGCCTTTCATGACTAGTCCATGGAGCAGGGACAGATAGCAGGTTGCGTCCTCATCAAAGATTACGGTTTTGGAAAAAACGGGAAGTTCCTTTCTCCCGGTCACTTCTTTTGCCAGGTCCAGCATGACTTCTTTGGAAATGTTGAATCCACGGTAATCCAAAGTGCCATCATCACTTTGCACGCAGGCATGATTGTCTCCGGGATTGAGCAGAAGAATATTGCCTTTTTTTAAGGTGTATTCCTGATTTTGGCAGGACAGTACACGCTGTCCGTTCTCGATAAATCCAATCACATAGTATTCATGGAAGTGGTTTGGAAATGGCTGTGTGATTCCCTCAAAGCGGAACGCCTCAATCCGGAGTTCATCATCATAAACCGCCGCCTTTGTTTCTTTTTTCATGTGTGCGCCTCCTTGCTGCATATCATTGTAGCATTTTAAAATGCAAAAGGCTTGTAAAATATCTTCATTTATTGCTAGAATGAAAGACGGATATACAGAAAAGTTAAAAAGCCAAAAGAGAGACGTAACACAATGAATAAATTAGACGAACTATTCAGGGATTTTGAATTTAATGAAAAAACAGAGATAGGGATCAGCGAGATCAACGGGCTGAAACTGCCGGAAGATTATTTGGATTTTATGCGCGCCCATAATGGCGGAGAAGGAGCTGTCGGGGAATACGGCTATGCCTGCCTGTTTAGATTAGAGGAACTTGAAAATGTAAATCGTGATTATAATGTGACACGCAATTGGCACGGCTGCGTTGTGTTTGGATCTGATATGGGAGGGATGCTGTTAGCGTACAATTATGAAAAACAGGTTTATTGCGAGATTGACGCCTGTAATGTGGATGAGGATACCTATATGACTATATGTGATTCTTTTGAAGCGTTTTTTATGGCTTTTGCAAAAGAGCGGGAAGAATGAATATGGAATCCGCCGGATTCGAGGGAATGCGGCGGATTCCATATTATTAAATCAGACCTACCGACTGTAACAGCAAAAATAAGAGCATAATCGGAGCAACGAATTTAATCATAATGATATAAAGCCATTTCCGGCGAAACTTCACGCCGCCCTGTGTTACCTCCTCAATAATCACATCCGGCTTTACCACCCAGCCAATCAAGATACTGGTCAAAAATGCCACTAACGGCATCAGCCAGTTATTACTGATATAATCTAACAAATCCAAAAGCGTTGCCGTTGTACCGTTGGGCAGAGGCAGTTCAAAATAGAACACATTATATCCTAGACAGACAATGGCGCCAACAATTAACGTATAGACCGTTACGATTACCGAGCTTTTCCTGCGGCTAATTCCAAAGGCATCCATGATACTCGATACTATCGCCTCCATAACGGATACTGATGAGGTGACCGCTGCAAAGGCAACAATCAGGAAGAATACGGCACCGATAACTTTACCTGCACCCCTCATCGCATGGAAGACTTTCGGCAGGGAAACAAAAAGCAGACCAGGACCGGCAGACATTCCCTCCATTCCCATGAAGGTAAATATAGCCGGAATAATCATCATTCCTGCAAGTAACGCAATTACAGTATCAAATATTTCAATCTGATTAATCGACTTCATCAGGTTCGTTTCTTTTTTCGCATAAGAACCATAGGCTACCATAATTCCCATCGCGACGCTGATGGAGAAAAAGAGCTGCCCCATAGCATCCATAATGACGAGCAGAAATGATTTCAGTGTCATTCCCGTAAAATCAGGTATCAGATACACCTGAAGTCCCTGCAATCCGGTTCTTGTCACTCCGGATGAATCCGTATAACTTAAGGTCAGTGAGAAAATAGAAATTCCCACTACCATAACAACCAATATCGGCATCAGAATCTTACTGTACTTTTCAATGCCCTTTTCCACACCGCTGAACACGATAAATGCTGTAATAAAGAAATAAATCAGCATCCAGATTAACGGCTCCGGCGTACCGGCTATATATTCAGAAAAATACTCGTCGGCAACTGCCTGTTCACTTTGATTTGTCACATATAAAGAAAGATATTTAAATACCCATCCGCCAATAGAACAATAATATGGCAGTATAATGATTGGCACCAGACATGCCAATATTCCGATTCCGCCCCACCTTGGATGAAACTGCTTATATGCAGTCAGAGGACTCTGTCTGGTTTTCCTTCCGATTGCAATCTCTGTCGTTAATAACGTAAATCCAAAGGTAACGGCTAAAATCAGATAACAAAGAATGAATACACCTCCGCCATCCTTCGCTGCCAGATACGGGAATCTCCATATGTTTCCAAGTCCGACTGCACTTCCTGCCGCCGCCATAATAAATCCTAACTGTCCGGAAAAACTTCCTCGGTTTGTTTCCTTCATCAAAACTCTCCTCCATATTATCAAAATCCATCAATGCCATATAATAGATCTCTTTATCTCTGGATTCTGCCACATCATTACGACTTCATTATAATTCATTTTATCATCCGAATTATAGTATAACATAAAAGATACCATGAAAACATCTGAAATGCAAAATGCAGAAATTCATAAAATCCATTGCAATTAGTTCTATATGGTACCTTACTATGTGGTAAGGTAATTATGTGATTCTTTTGAAGCGTTTTTTATACTTTTGCAAAAGAGCGGGAAGAATGAATATGGAATCCGGCGGGTTCGAGAGAATGCGGCGGAGGGGCTTCGCCTCGTGCTTAACGCGCGTTTGTATTTTTGCCGGAGGGATTGAATTTATATCCGCGACCGACTGTTGTTTTGATAAAGGTTAAGCCGTCTTCGTATGCGGCAGTTTTCTTTCTCACCTGAAAGACCGTATTTTCCACAGCATGGAAATGACCGTTTGCGGGTTCGTGCCAGACTGCCTCATAAATTTGTTCTTTTGTGAACGTGACGTCCGGATTGGAATAGAGCAGATATAAAAGATCAAATTCTTTGACGGATAAAGACAGGGCGCGGCTGTCAATCTGACTGATGCCGTAAAATTCCTGTACAGCAATGCGTTTAACTCTGGTTCCAAATGATGACTGTATGGTTTTAATCCATTGCAGTATTTAAACCGGCAACACTTGCTACTTTCTAAACAAATTCTTCATAAATTCTTGTATTTCCTCTTCTGTCATATCTTCGCTCATTCCGGGAAAAAGTGTTCTATAAAAAGGAACACCATCTTTTACTCCCATAATAATCCTGACAGATGTATCGTCGTATCCACTCTGGATACTGCAATCCATCGGTTTTGTCTTCATAATGGTCTTTGCCAGTTCAACCGCCGCCTGCTTTTCTTTTTTACCATCAGGCACGCCTATTGCAGGTCCGCTTGGACCAAAATATATTTCAAGTGGAATTTCATTACCGTTTTCACTTACAGCCCTAATATAATATGTATACAATGCTTCATGATTATCGGTGGTATCATATGGTTTCCCAAACAAAGTCATACATCTTCCAAGAAAAGCTGCCTGGTACATTTGTGTATCTTCTAAATCAAGTAATTCAGCCACATTCCACCCGGGAGCACTCTCAAGTTCCATATCAGATTTTACAAATGTAAACTTATGCTTTCTTTTCTGCCAATCATCAAACTCAACAACAGACATGTTTTTTCTTCCCCTTTGCCATTCACAAAAGCTAATAATAGTTGATATAAAATTTATTTTACCATATACCATGTATTCTTTCCAGCAGAAAGTGATTGTTCACATAGTTGAACGACCCTCCCCAAATGGGGTATCGTTCAATGTACTGCTAATCAATGTGCGGTATAGAAATGGTTGGATTGAATGTGTAGTCCTTTACCGGTAGAGGTGGAGGTTTTTTAATTTGCATAATTAACATTTCATAAACAAAACTCAAACAAACAAGCAATAAAACCCTGTTATTCTTGCAATATCAAATGAAACAAATCAAAAAGGAGAGAATGAAACATGGCAAAATCAAAGTTGGCAGAGGCAAATGATAAAATTGCCGAAAAGGTAGTCGGCGGTTACAAAAAAATTGAAGACGGAGCGGTAGAAGGCTTCACAAAAATCGCGGATAAGTTTGTAGACAATTTTTTGACTAAGGAAGGCGAGTCTGTGGAAGAAGCAAAGGCGCGCCTGGCGGCAGAAGAGGAAGCAAGAAGAGCGAAGAGAGAAGAAAAAACAGAAAAGGAAGGCAGGTATTAAGTCATGAAGAAAAGTACATTTGTATCAATGATTTTAGGAACGATCGGCGGTATTTTGTTTGCGCTTGGCATGTGTATGGCGCTGATCCCGGAGTGGAACGCTTTCAGACCGGGCGTCATAATGGGAGTGATCGGAGTTGTTGTATTGCTGATCATGGTAATAGTATGGAGAAGAATGGAAAATAAAGCGCCGATTAAGCTGTCGGGAAAAACCATTGGCGCAACGTTGCTGGGAATTGTCGGAGCGCTGTTGCTTGGCGTGGGAATGTGCCTGACCATGGTATGGAGCCATATGGTTGCCGGAATTATCATCGGAATTGTCGGAATTGTTGCATTGCTTTGTTTGATACCGTTTGTGAAAGGGTTAAAGTAAGGGACTGCAGGTTAGTTTTCCAGTTTGTATCGAGGGCGCATTCATGGCTTTTGCAATCAGGGGGCTTCGCGATCAGGGGCTTTCGCATTTATAAAATGTTGTATCTGTCACGGAAACGCGCTTTCGCTCTACTTGTGCCCTTTGGGTATAAAAACGCAGCGGTACGTAAATCCGCAAAATACGCGGATTAAGTACCGGCGT